>Ga0307514_10003212_pt1 | contig 15975 bp, 8 predicted proteins | sample 16_EM_MG_FD_203088 | JGI IMG/M metagenome (GOLD analysis project Ga0307514, IMG submission 203088) | Populus trichocarpa ectomycorrhiza microbial communities from riparian zone in the Pacific Northwest, United States - 16_EM | ecosystem: Host-associated > Plants > Roots > Unclassified | place...
AATTATCTTTTATCTTTAACATTTACCATTTTTTTAAGGATTGAAATTTGAGACCTTCTATACAAATTATAAATCTTAATCATTAAAATAAAATAATATCCAGAATTTAGAATTACGATTCAATTATACTTTTAAAAAATTCTGATTTTTTTAATTTTTTAATTATTTTTTTAGATATTCTTGAATCGTTTTGATGGCTATTATCAAAAACGAATTTTAAAAAATAAAAAAAATATCATTTTAATGCATTTCTAAACGATGAAAAAAACATCCACCACACTCTCAAATAAATAATTTTTAATTTATTCCCTTTATAACATATTATTAACTTCTAAATTTCTATACTTTTTTAGATTGGAATCCATTACCTACCTTCCCTTCCAAGTCAAATATCAAAAAGCAATTGAGTAAGTATTGTTACTTCTATAATTTCTCCTCATTACATTTTCTAAATTATTTTCCTCAATTATTAAGTCAAAATCTACATCAATTTGCAAGAAAGCCTCATGGTCTTGTATTTAGACACGTAAATATATGATATAAATTAATTAATTTTTTTAATATTTGGGTAATTGAGAGTAAAATATAATGAGCAATCCAAAGCATAAATCAAGTGTAGACTGTAGACTAAAGTGCCTGACAAGCAAAGGATACTTTATTAAGTGAAAGCCAACAAAGATATGTTTGGATTTTAATTGTTGGAAAAGCAAAGCAAGTCGCCATCATTGTAGCAAAGCACAGCTGTGGTGATGTGCATTTTAGAGCCGTGTTCCCTCTTTAATCTGGACTGTTGATTGTTTTGATCAGGCAAAACAATAGGGGCCCGCATGGTGGTTAGGGATGAGATTCTAGCAATTTCCAGAGTGATTCACAAGCCTTTACCGAGGTGGTCGGATTTCCTAACAGTGTTAGAAATTGAAAAAAGTTATTGAGAGATGGCATACTTGGGAGAATATCGTAGTTTCTAAGCATTGCATCTTAAAAAGCCCACTTTTAGAGAATATTTAATTTTTCTGTTTTTTTTTTTTAAAATTTAATTTTTTTTATTTGTAGTTTAAAAAAATAGATTTTTTTTTTAAAAATCTATTTGTGATTTTTAAAAATATGTGTTAAATTAAAAATATTACGAGATGAATTTTTATATGTAGAATAAATAAAATGCAGGTCTAAAAAATACATGTTATTTTAGTTTTTATAAAATTAAGTTTTGAAATTAAATAAAAAAAGCAAAAATTGTATCTTAAAGTGTTTTTAAAACTGCTTTTTACATGAAAAATATCATATTAATGTTTTTTATATGTTTTTCAATGATTTTGATGTGTTGATATTAAAAATAAATAAATAAAATATTATTTTAATATATTTTCAGTAAAAAAAAAGATGTATGAACACAATTTTATTTAATCCAAAATGCCATCTTGCATAGAAAGTTTAAAGATGTGAATTAGGATCAAATAACATTGTTTAGAATTGATTGTGTTTGGTGCGTGTAATCTGTCATTTACTTTGAGAATCCAATCCAGGATTAAGAGACTCGTTATTAGTACTTATTATTAGACGTTGATTATTGAGTATTTAAATTGATAAATATATATTTTTGTGATTTTTATATTACACTGTTGTGAATTTGCTATAATTTATTTCAAAATCTCAACACAAGATCATGCCACTTGTTCTTGGCTCATATTCTTGAATGTTGATGATGATCAAGCAAGACACCACGTACAGGAAGTTCATTCTTTAACGTTCTTAGAGAGAAACTTGAGAAGCAATTGAGCTGCAATGAGAAAAAGAAGGTGACTTTTGATTTGCATGTCAAAACCTTTGAGGAAGGAGTTGCCAATAATGTAGCAAAGAACAATGTAGGAGAGAGAGGGTGTGAAAACAGAGATGAAGAAGAAGAAAAACCATCAAACGTGAGCAAATCAATTTCTGATGCGGTCACATCAAATGTAGGATCTTATCCTCCAAAGAACAGATATCAAGATTGTGTTGGTGAAGAAGAATGTGAAGATTTAGACTTGGAAGGTAGTGATTTAAATGATGTTGTTAAGGTCTTGATACAAGAAGAGTCATCAGAGTCATTGTTTTCGTTATCATTTGATTCAATAGAACAAGTGTATGGAGCTGGATTGGGTGAAAAGGAATTTACGAGTCCAATGCCAAAATGTGGATCACCACCAAAGGAGGAAACTAAGAAGGTAAGTGGGTTCGATAGAAACGCTCGAGTTAGGAGTCAGCTTGATGACTTTGATCGGAATCCAGTAGAAAATCTAACTCAATTGATGATAGTAGCCAAAGTAAGAGCAGCCTTAACATTGCAGCATGAAGGCAAGGCAAATGTTAATGTGGAGCAAGATTTTGACAAAATCACTAGTCCAGAGACTAGTTTAGAATGGACGAACTAGAGTTTGGTGGGAAGCACGCCTTCTGCAATTTTTGTGTTGCTTTGATGGCCTGTGCTATATGAGTTCTTCATCTCGTTTCTCTAGCAAGTGTTGGCTTTTATGAGTTGAGTGATGAAACACATCCTTTTTCTCCACCCCCACGGTATGCAGTAATCTGAGATTTTGTCGTAGTAATAGTTTTGTCGAGGAAGAGAAATTATTCAGAATACTATTTTCTATATCTGGACATTGGCTGTCAATGCATGGCAAGATTGCTAGTTGCTCTGTTTCCAATTAGCTACTGAACTGAACAGAACGAATTTGAAACTTGGAATACACTGAAGAATCTAGTTCTTAAGAAAATCTGGCCTTGTGACAATTGATAGTCAAAGCTGCCACAGTTTGGATAAAGGCAGACAATCAAGCTTTTGCAGTAAAGAAAATGCTGCTGCTTACAAGGAAGCCTCATTTTTGTACAAAAAAAGTAGTTGAAAAGGTACACTTTCTAGTGGTAGTAACGAGAGAAACAGTAGTCTTGCAAGCTAAGCAATGCTGCTTTAGCTTCTGGCGGACAACACGATACAAAACCGTGTCAAAATTATATGGATGAAGGCCAACAACACAGCTATAAAATTAATCAATGGACGTAGAATCAAACTTTATTTAGCACTGAGTTGCTGAGATACATGTCCAGAGTGAAAAAAAAGGGGAAAAAAGAGGAGAGAATGGGGAAAAGACCTTGTTAATTTACAATTGGAAATAGGTGACTTCTATTATTTGCCTGCAGAAATAGATGGGTCAAGTACGGTCCTGCTAGGACTATGCCACATGGATTGCTGCTGAATTGAATGGGGGTTTAGAACGACTGCAAATTGTACATTATTTTGCTTAGCTTGCAATTGCTTTGCCTGCGTCACTGAACCTTTCGTATAAAACTACGTGGATTTATCTCCTACAGTATCTCCACGTCTCTACATATCATGGAACAACCTCCTTATCTGATCAACGTTTGCTGGCATCAATGTGACTGGGCAGCGGTTATACTGCAGCAATGAAATAAAATGGCATCATGGAATAAGTATATTTTGGCCAAGTAGGGCAGGAGAATTGGGAGGAAAACCAAGCTTTAAGCAGAAATATGGATACTGATAGAGAATGGAACTAGATTCCTTACCTGAGATAGATATTTGAATATGCAAGCATAACAGAAAACAAATCCTGAGATTGTAACAACCGAAGGGTTTGCACGCTTTTGGGAGCACAACGGGCAGATTGTTCTATCGGGTGGCAGTGGAATCCCCTCTTTGGCAACCTGTTTAATAATAAGGAGACCATTATGTATCTTTGAACCTTTTGGATTTTCACGTCTGACAGAACCTAATACTAAGGTCATGAAGAGCTGAAAAATATTGATAATTGTTGAAATTTGACATGAGAGAGACAGTTACATGAAAAGTAATGATTAAACTTCATTATCAACAGCATGACATGATATATTTTTCCATCATCTCTATCATTAAAACACCATAGCTTTACTGACCAAATAAAAAATATAGGTGCTCATGCATAATTTTCTATTATTTAAAGTAGATGCTTCCAAGGATTTACATAGGAAAAGGAAACCATTACTATAACACGAGTATGTGTGAGTTTGTTTGCACGAGGATGAGAGAGTGGGGGGGGTACCCCGCTATGAAATCCAAGACTGAAAAGCTCCTTTCTCACCTTCGGGGCTGGAGGTGGTGGGGGTGGGGGATACACTGTTGGAGCTGACATTCTCTCCTCAGCAGATTGGTACCACCACTCCATCATCTGCATGGTTCACACTAACAAAAAGTTAATGCCAGTCTATACTTATTGTAAAGAGCAAAGATGTAAAAAGAAAAATGAAAATTAATGCATGAAAAACATAAATAGGACCATCAAATCATTGCTATTGCAAGAAGTCTACTATCTCGACGTTAAAATGAACATGATATAACAAGATATAAGCTTAGTTCTGAGAGGTTAGGGTCTCAAGACAAGAAAAGGCATGGAAATGAGTACAGTGGAACTTTAGGGAGTGTCAGATTTGATACTGTCCAGCTGAAATAGGTTAGATGCCAAAAACATTTTACCATTATTTTGTAAAAAGAAATCAGTTCAAAATTGGTTATAAAGGTAAAACTTTTTTGAAACAGAAAGCACTGTTCAGCAAGGATCGTAAAAACCTGCAACTGTAAAGGATCACTGGTAATGTTGACTGGGAAGGGGAAGAGAATTGAGCATTGCTGGCATTAGAAACAATGACAACACGAACAACATGACATCTATGAGTAGCTACAGTTTTTGCAGACAATATTACTTGATAATGGACAACTCCCCATGCAGGTAAACCACACTCACTTTAAAGATGAACACTGCTGCAATCAAGCCAGTTTGTGCATAGTCAAGCATTGTATATCCGCAGCTTAGCAATGCTCCTTGTAACGCCTGCACATAAATGATGGTATGTCAATATTCTACATTGGAAAACAGCTATACAACTATATTGTCAATTTCTGCAAACAAATACTGAATAGCAAAAGGTTCCACATCAAGTTACTCAAGCAACTAAATAATTTTAATTATTATACCTTCAACCATGGGGGGCCATGAAGTCTCTCACGTTCATTGCTTCGTATCTTTGAAATTCTAGTAGTAGTGTCCATCTACCTTGACATCAAAACAATTGGACAGAGCACTAAGATATGTATCATTTGTTAAGGTTTCTCAAAGGACAATAAAATAGCAGCAAACACTATATTTGAATATTTGTATTTCTGAATTTATGTATTTCTGAATACTTATTGATAAAAATACAAGTGTAAATTCTCTATTCTATTCAAATCTAGTACCAGCTCTTGCCCTGTAGCTCGACAAACATGAATCCCAAGTGCATGTAGTCCTAACGAATAGAACCCAGTAGCATCCAGCAAATATAAGAGCTGATAAGCAAATGACATTCCTGCATTGCAACACTTCAGATCAGATTGGACATTTTGACAAACACAAACTATTTCCAACCAAACTTGAAGACAGAAACCAGTTTGGCACACAACAGCATGCTATAAAAGTTTCAGAATAATGATCAGGATACTGCATTGTAATATTCTAGATTAGATTAAAAAAGGCTGTATTGTTGGTCCAGAGCGTTGCTTGGGGTTCAGTAAGTAGCTAAGGGAAATGATTTTCTAATTGACCAGTAAAATATAGAACAACTTCAGTACCCAATACTGGAAACATGTCACAAATTTGTCAGAAGATACCCTAATTGGATTGCTGAACATTAGAATTCCCTCACAATACACAAAAAGTTACAACGGCATTCGTGCTTCTAAAATTATTTAGTATCTATACATAAAGGAGCATAAGGAAATATGTTGAATGTTATTGCAATAGATGAAACTTGAATACAACTTCTTCATGATTGACGTTTATGTTCCATGAAGAATACAAACATGTAAACTTTACATCATCATGTTATGAATTAACTGATCCCAACTTTCCTCAATTGCAAGCTCTTACATTTGACTTGAAAGACTAGATTAACAAGTACTATTTGAATGAGGACAAAATGAAAACTTTACCTTCATTACTAGCATGCAGCCATGGGTAGCAAACAAACAAAATTTTCTGAATTTTCTTCATCAAACGTCCTCTAATTGTTGTTTCTCTAGAAACAAGAGAAGCCTCCCCTCCACTAAAATATTCAGCATCTTCAACTGTTTCATCACCATTTCCCCACAAACTTGCTTGAAGCCTGGCTTCCCTTTCTTTGTTATATATTGAATACAATTTTGACTTAAAATAAGGCAACACAACCTAGCAAGATGCATAAAAAAAGTCATTAACTTACATCATAATGGTTTGAAAGTAATTAACTTATTATGATACCATTTATATAGAGTGAAACTAGGTAACAGTTACTGTTTATAAACTTGTTTTAACTACCCTTCACAATGTTATGAGGAAAACAACTTCAGGGAAGAAAAATATATCAGCTAAACGAAGCAGGGGATGGTACCAAAAATACAACTGAAAGAATTCTTTGGTGCTTTTCTAACCCTGAGTGCTGAATTCCATCCCCTGAGTTTGGACGCACATCCTCCTTCTTTACTCTTATCTTCACTGTCCTTCTTCGCAATCCATATAGGGATTCAGAAAAAGAAGCATCTGAAGAGGAATATACATACAAATTAATGAGCCCTATGCAACAAGTAAGGAACAGCCTTAGTGGTCCAACTTAAACAAACAGCATGCTCAAATTTAGAGACACAGCGCAGCAATTTAAGAAACAAAATTAAATCAAACCATCACCACAACCGTACCCAGCAAAGCCTTATTAACAGCTCTCACACAACCAACCAACCATCACCACCACCATGTACCCAACAAAGCCTTATTAACAGCTTTCACACAACCAATCCTCCAACATCAATTTGGAAACATCCCCGATCCCATTTTCTAACCAAATGAGGATTAACCTCATCATCTATTCTTGAAAAAAAAAATGAATATCTCTAATATTTACTTTCTATATCACCAAGAGAGGTTATAAACTCCAACTAATTCAGGGAGGGACAAACAATGGGATTAAGCAAGTTACCTGACTCACAGAGCACATAACATGTCAAGGGGAAGGAAATAAGTTTAGTTCTTGGTGCATGGGGACACAAAAGACAAATCGTCATCGTGTGTTGCAGGGGTTCAATATTAAATGTATGACAAAAAATCAAATAGATAAGAATAAAAAAGGAATCAGTTAACGACACAAAACATGAGCATATAAACTAGAAGGATAGAATCTCCAATCAAATAAGAAACAAGAGAAAACACAATCGATCACCCACTCACTTGGTAGTAACAATGGCAACAACATAAGCCAAAGTTAATGTGAGTATGCAGTTAAATTTATTTATATAAAAAAATGCAAATGGAATTATCAAAGAAACAGCAAGGCCATAGAAAGACGAAATTAAACCTGTAGTCCGCAAGCTATGAGTCTCAAGGACCAACATAAGCAATGAAAAGAATTCATCTTCATGGTCCAACACCTTATGCAGAAATGGTCTTCTTAATGCCAATACCTTCAAGACGACAAATCCATAATATTCAATAATGCAAATATTCAAAGGAAACATAAGCACAAGCCAACATTTTGAATAAAAGTAAGTCAAGTAATTGCATCTTACCAAGAACATAAAAAAAACATTTAAAAAAAGAGACTTGATTAACACATGAAATTGACAAACTCAAACAAAAATGAGAGAATTAAGAGAAACCCAGATGAAAATCTCAAGTGGGTCACAAAAATATCAGCTTCCCATCCCTTAAAAACTTGAAAAATTAAGTGGGCAAACAATTATATGCAAAACGAGAGATGTGGACATGTAGGTATGTATAAGTATGGGCAAACAATTACACCGATGGAGTAGGTGAGGGCAGCACGGAGACTGGCAGGGAGTTGTTGAGCAGCAGCCATCTCGAAGAAGGTGGGACGAGTCCCTTGTCCTCCTACTTGAAACAACATCTTCTTCTTCCTTTCTTTCTTGCTTGCTTTTCAAATTTCTCAGTTCGGGTTTCCTGAGGTTTTATAACAAGAAGTCTTTTGGACTCTGCAGTTCTTATCTTCACTTTGGGCTAGCACATGATTAGAGAGGTTGTTGGCGTGTTGTCGTTACTGCAGAAATTTTTTAGAAACGTGCTGTTTTTAATTGTGAGATAATTAAAAACAACGTTTTCTAAGTATGTAATTAAAAACTGGTAACATTTAAAAGTATACAAGTAAACGAATAAGTAATATGTTAAAAATTTACTTAAATTATTATAAGAATTAAATTATAAAATATAAAACAACATGAATTTAATATAAATATTATTTGAACAACTCAAAATAAAAAATAATATGATAAATAAAAAAAACAGATAAGAAATGAATTCCCAGCAACTATTAACATATAAAAAGTAATAAATGCTTGTTAATTTTTTATTATTATAAAGATTTGAATAATTTATTTAAGTGCTGTAAAAATATTTTATGTATTTATCTATGTATTTATTTATTTATTATTATTATATCTTGAAGGTCAAGTCTTTCAAATTAAATATATTATTATAAAGAAAGGATAATATTGTTTTAATATTTATAAATATGAGATTTTAAAAAACAAACTTGAATGGCTCAGTCAACTCATGTCACATTAATTTATCATAAATATATTATTTATGTAATTAAATATTATAAAGTAAATTGATAGTGGAAGGGAGAACACCTGTGTTTTTTCTTTCTTTCTTTCTCTATATAGCATATAGTTTAGTGCATATTCATTCATTTAATACAAAACTATTAATGAAACCGTATCTCAAGCTCATTTTTTATTCTTTTTTGTTCATTTTTTTTTATTTTTTTAAATTATTTTAAACCGTATCTCAAGATCAAATATAATTATATCTCGTTTTATTATATCTTTCTCTTATATTGAGTAAATATATTGCTTCATATTTGATAATTCATTTATTATCTAAAATAATATTGTTTTTATTTTTTTATAAAAAAATGTTAAATATTAGGAAATATAACAAGAACAACTTCAAGATCATGATTCAACTGACTTATGTGTGTGTGTATATATTTACAAAATTGTCATATAATTGTTTTTTTATAATTAGCATTAATCAATTTTAAAAAGATGAGAAACTTGATTTTAGTAGAAATTAACTACTATAAATTACTTAATTTATTTTTATATAATTAAACAAATCTTTAAATGTCACTATGTTTTTAATAATATTTTTGTATAATATCCTCTTTTTCAATAATTACTTTCGTCAAGTTCTTACATCCAAATTCAAAATAATTATATTTATGTATTTCAAAAAATCCCTTAATTTATACAAAAATGTAAATTTTATTTTTTAAAATTGTAATGATTAAATAATTTTGAGATTTTTTACTTCTTAAAGTATTTTAAGCAATTTTTCTGTACACATTTTTGGAACTACATCAAAAGACATTTATCCCGGCGCCGGAGAAACCATAACCAAACCCACACCACCATGAATTCCAGCAATGAAAATTAAAAAAACCATCCCTGAAAATTACCCAGGTAGGTAGGTGGGTATTTCATAAACTCATGAAACAGCATCTTCACTGAATATACATAAATGGGTATCTATACAGTATGCTGTCACTGCTTCTCCCCTGCATGGAACCCTTTATCTTTCCTTTTGATTTCTCTACTTCCAAGAAGAAAAGGAGAGAGTAAAAAAGCTTCTTGTTGTGGAAGACTGATATTCTTAGAGTATGTATCTATTAATGAATATAAAGTTATTTTATTTTATTTTTTTTTCCCAGTTTTCTTTATTTAGCCTATATATAGTTTTTTTTATATCTATGTTAAACTTATTTTTTTTTTAATTATTTTGATTTCATTGTGCAATATTAATGAAACCGTATTTTCTAGGGGTGATCATTTTCGGTTCGGTTCGGTTTTAATAAAAAAAACAACCAAACCGAATTTTAAAAAAAAAAAAACCGAAACCAAACCGAAACAGGGTCAAACCGACATGTTTCGGTTTGGTTTGGTTTTTTAGGGCAAAACCCGGTTCAAACCGGTTTGACTCGGTTTTTTTCGGTTTTGGCTCGGTTTTTTTCGGTTTGGCTCGGTTTTTTTCCCTTTTTTTTGTTTCGGTTCGGTTCGGTTTTTTTAGTTTTTTGCTTATAAAACCGAAACCGAACCGAACCGGCTGGTTTTTTCAAAATTTTAATTGGTTTAATCGGGTTTTTTTTCGGTTCGGTTTTTTCGGTTATTTTTTTTTCGGTTTAATCGGTTTTTCAGTTTTTTTGCTCACCCCTATTACCTTCCTTCTTTTTTATTTTTGTATTTCTTTTTATTTCTTTGGATTGTTTAACATGATATTAGAGCTAGGTTTTATGAGACGAGACTTAATCTCAAACACAACTTATTCGTATTGAAGTTATGTGATGATAAATTTTTTTAAAGGTAAAAGAATACGAGGATATGTTAATGGAATTTTTGTGAAACCTAGAAATACTAATGAGGGTTATGCTACCTTGATAAATGCCTAGGAAGCATACAATACAAAAATTATTATTTGGATTAATTCTGTTGAGCATTCCATAAGTATATAGTTGGTGAAGTATGAGATAACAAAGAAGGTTTAAGATCATCTACAAATGTTATTTACTCAATCAAATTTTACAAAGCATTATCAATTAGAGAATGACATATGAGCTCTTCACTAGAAGAATATAAGTATTCAGGAGTTTTATTATGCTATGACAGATATTTGAGATCAATTGGCTCTTACAGAATCGATAGAATTAAAGGAATGTGATGCCTATATTGCTCATAGAGAGCAAGAACGATTGATACAATTTTTAACGACACTTCGCAGTGATATTAAGGACTTAGATGTTTAATTTTTCATCGTTCTCCACTTCTTTTTGTTGACTTAGTTGTCAATGAGTTATATTGAATGAAAAAAAATATATCTTCAGTCTTATTTCGAAAAGAAAATTATTTCTACTTCTAGTCCTTCCACCTTCTACGCCACTGTTTAATAATCAGAACAAGCATTATTGTGCTATGGCATTTACTACCAAATAAATTGTTTGGTTACTTGCATATATGAAAGTTTTTTTCTCATCTCACTTCTATGTATTGTGACAACCAGAGCTCTATTCAGATTGCTCACAACTCGGTTTTTCATAAACGAATTAAGTACATTAAGATCGATTGTCATCTTACTCATCATCATCTCAAGTATGACACCATTACTTTGCCGTTTGTTTATTTTTTTTGGTAGATTGCAGATTTCTTTATCAAGTTGCATTTTATTTTCCACTTTGTTTTCTAGCTGCTTGACTCTCGATGCTTGTAGTTGCTGTATCGTGAGTTTAAAGGGGATATGTTATTTTGTTTTATTGTTTATTAAATGTAGAATAGTCTATATATTTTCTTTTTAGTTTTCTTTGTTTAACCTATATATAGTCTCTTTGTATTTAGATTAAACTTATTTCTTTTGATTATTTTGATTGTATTAGGGTTTCCTCATTTTTTATTTTTATATTTCTCTTTATTTCTTCTAATTGTTTAACGGTATCTACCTGTCTTGCTTTAATACAATATATTTTTTTAATTGTTTGTTTCATTATTTTACTCTCCAAGGTCTCGAGTTTTGCTTTAACAGTTGTAGTGCTGTCATGTTCTGTAATATACTGTCTTGATAAATCACTTGCATTTCTCTCTCTTTCTAAGATGGAGAATGGACAGTTCAGCCATGAGTCCCATGGCCATGCGTTGACTTTTTATGAGGAGAGTGAGGAGAAGCTCAAGAAGATTGCCAAGCTATCCGGGGAGGAGATTGGATCCCCCTTATGCTATGGTTGCTTTGAAACCATTCATGGTCCAGCCTATTTTTGTGAAATTTGTGGTGACTTTTGGCTGCACAAATCATGCTTTGAATTGCCCTCTGAGCTACCAAAGCATTCTCTTCACTCAATTCATCCTCTCACCCTCATTGTTAGACCTCCTAGCCTTGCTGGGTTCTTTGTCTGTGATGGATGTAGAGATATGTCCCCTGGCTTTGCCTTCCACTGCGAAGCATGCCGGTTCAATCTTGATGTCAAATGTGCGATTTCAACTGACGGCGAGGATCTGAGATCAAGAAAAGGTGTGAAAAATACCGAGATTCCCTACTTCGGTGATGAGCACCTGCTAGTTTCCTTCAATGCCAAGCAGGAAGTTGAAAAAACTTGTACTGGATGCCAACTGCTCCTTTCAGGTCCTGCCTACGGTTGCTTGGACTGTGAATTCTACCTCCATGAATCATGTAAAGATATGCCATCGGAAATACAACATCCATACCACCCTCCGCACCCTCTCCGTGCTCAAGTTGCTGAATATGGCTCAGAATGTGATGCCTGTCACATGCCAATTAGGAAGGTTTTTTATCGATGTTCTGAGTGCGACTTCAATCTGCATATTCTATGTGCTAACAAGTCTCTACAGGTAGCATCTTCCTTAAAATACAAGGGCCATGAGCACGATCTCTATTATTTTGCGGCGAGCTATTTCAACGAGTATTCTCTATGCAACACTTGCCGCAAGGTTTGCAAGGGCTCCTACTATATCTGTTTAGAGTGCAAATATTATGTTCATCTGGACTGCATTCCTTTACCGCGTGTTGTTGAGAATGATTGCCACTCCCGCGACTATTCCCATTTCCTCACCCTCAAGGATTGCTTTGTTGAAGACGACTCGGGCCAGTATTACTGTGAGCTTTGTGAGAAAGAAAGGGATCCAACGTATCATGTTTACTACTGTGATCAATGCCCTGATCGCAATCCATATCTCGCTCATATTGAATGCCTGATGTCGGAGGTAAGGCCAAATTTAAGCCCTTGTGGAGGAAAAAAGTGAAAACCATGTTTGCATTATTGTCTAATTTTCAACTAGTATCATGCAACTTCAATTTGCTTTGCTATATATACATATTCAAAATCTCTTAATCAGACATATAATGCTCTGAACTTCATGCGGGACTCGTCCTTACATGCTTTGAGTTGCATTTGTTTGTGGTATAATGATTCTCATGTTTTATTTGTTGGACATGGTGAACTTTCTTTGTGTGGAAGAAACTTCACTAGAGGCGATAACATGGGTTGTTTTACAGTTAATGGAAGCAGAGCTCAACTCTGCGAGGACCTCTGCCAAGATGGTTGATGATGGAGATGTAAAGGGTGATACGAAGTGCCTTGCTCTCGTCAAGTACACAACTATCCCACCTGAGAATCAAATTAAGGTTAGGCCATTTGAGTGATCTTAGTTTGTTTTTGTTATTTCAACTTCTACTTCTGTTCTCTTGATTTAGAATGGAGGTTTCAAAATGTCATTTTCTACATGTTATTGTGAAAGAATCAATTAGTCCAAAAACTTAAGTTATTAGACGAGGTTTTAAAATATGATTTATACTATTCTCTTGCATAAGCCCACACTATCTTTTGTTTAATTTTTATTATTAAATAAGGATGGTGTTATTCGAACTCGTGACCGCTTGGTTATCGAGACTCTGATACTATATCAAAGAACTAATTCAACCCAAAAACTTAGAATATTAGATAAAATCTCAGGATATGATTTATATTATTCTCTAAATGGTTATTTCAACAGCCATTAGGTTGAATGACATACATACTCTAAATTTATGAAGTCTATTTTTGTAGCGTTTACTTGAATACTACAGCAATTTACTTGAATCAACATAGAAAGAGAAGGCACTGATGCATTCAAAGCTGCTCACAATGTTTTACCCTCCAATTATATTGAATAGTCGTGTAAGTTTTGTTTGTTAATTCTCTTCTTTTTCTAAGATGCAGCTTAAAGGTTTCAGGCATGAACATATCCTGGTCCCTGACAATGAGGAATCAGATGCAAGGAGAACTTACTGTTATTGGTGCGATGGCAAGATTTTTGGTCCAGGCTATATCTGTCAAGAATGTTCGGGAAACTGGCATATATCATGCGCTAAATCGCCCCCTAAAAAGACACACTTTCTTCACTCACAGCACACGCTAACTATGCTTTATCCTCATTATTTTAAGTACTTTATATGCGATGGCTGTAGAGATTTTTGCCATGATGTTGCTGGTTATCATTGCTATGAGTGCCGCTTCTTCCTTGATATGAAATGTGCTTCTCTACCTGATGATCAGTGCGAGCAATTGAAGAAGACAGAAAGCAAAACTATATATTTTTGCCACAAGCATAAATTAACAAGAGCCAACCGTGCAAAAGGAATTAAAGAGAAATGCAAGGTCTGTCAGCTCCGTATCTCCGGTGCAACATATTGCTGCCTTAACTGCAACTTCTTCCTTCATGAATCCTGCCTCGAAACACCACAAGAAATACAACACCAGTATCACCTGCAGCACCCCCTTCTTGGTCGGGACTTTGATGGAAATCCAAAAAACTGCAGAGCCTGCAATCTGCAAATTTGGGATATTGCCTATTACTGTGATATCTGCGATTTTGCTCTCCATTTTACATGTGCTACTTACTTAACTTCCACTCTCAAACATGAGTTCCACCATGAGCACACACTCTTTTCCTTCGTAGCATGGGATCTAGGGGATCAGGGCTTTATCCAATCGCTAGAACCACAACCTTCAAAAGGCAATTTTTGTTGCGAGACCTGTGGAAATGATTGCAGTGATTCCTTCTATCGTTGTGTTGAATGCAACATTAATCGACATCTTGAGTGCATTCCATTGCCATTTAAAGTTCAGCATGAAGACCATTCGGATCCTCTTACTCTCATGGAAAATGTAGTCGAAGATGATTATGGGGAATATTACTGTGAGATTTGCCAGGATAAAAGGAACCCAAATCATCCTGTTTATTGCTGCAAGATGTGTAAGGATAACTGGTTCATTGCTCATATTGGATGCGTGATTAAAGAGGTGAAACATGTTATTCCATAAATTGCTTTGATTATTTGTTAAAAAACTTCTGTAACAAATCATCTGCAAGCCTATATCTTTAGTACCTGCTACATTTTCTTATGTTGATCATTTAAAATGTTTGATTTATCAGGGAGACACTTCATTAGAAATACTGGAATGGTGGAATAAAGATTTGGGATCAGACTATGAGGAGACCTCTAGCAAGGAGGATGATTGGACTTCCCTTGCCAGTCATTCTGATCTAGAGAGTTATGCAATGGGAGAGCATAATACGGAAGTCTCTGGAATTACTGAACTTGATTAAAACATCGAGGGTAATGCAAAGGAAATAAGGCAATGAGAGAAATGTGCCTGCAGGGATCCTTGCGATGTTTTCTTGCCTGCAATAGACCAGTGATTGGTATGTTGAAACATCTTCAGCTAGCTTGTAACGCTCGGTATATTGGTGAATGCACATAAAACAATCTGTACATTGCAAATTACTAAGAACATTGTTACAAAATTTATCTTATCGAAAGTGGAGAAGGAGCATTTGTGCTAAGTAATTAGAAATCTCATATGTTTTTGGTTTGAATCATAGTTATAAGATGTTATATTGTGCCTCCACATCTCCTATAGAAAGTATTAAATGCAGTTCAAGGCAAGTACTGATGGAGTTCATCTCCTGCAAGGATGAGGAAGGAGGTTGAAATTTAGTTAAAATGCAGAATTAACATGGAAGCTAAATTCTAATCTGGGATGAGATATACTTCGCTAGAGGTACATTCATCATGGAGTGATGATTCGAGATCAGACATTGGAGAGACTTCTGGCAAGGAGGACTGTGGAACCGTTCTTGAGAGTGATCCAGGAAAGCAAAATCTCGAGATGAAAGATTGCAATGGAAAGCACTCTGCAATTGTTGAACTGGATGAAGAGCCAAGGTAACTTCATCTGGAGATTAAAGCAAACAGGTTCATCTCCAGACTCAAAGCTCATCAGCAAGTTTCCCAAGTTCAGGCACCCCACTGTCAAGTGAAAATCTCTAGTTAATAGAGATTTTTTTGCTGCTGCAACACTCTTATTCAATATTCATTTTGT
>Ga0307514_10003213_pt1 | contig 15975 bp, 11 predicted proteins | sample 16_EM_MG_FD_203088 | JGI IMG/M metagenome (GOLD analysis project Ga0307514, IMG submission 203088) | Populus trichocarpa ectomycorrhiza microbial communities from riparian zone in the Pacific Northwest, United States - 16_EM | ecosystem: Host-associated > Plants > Roots > Unclassified | place...
CGGCGGACACGGCGGTCAGCTGGCGCGCGGGAACGGGCGGCGCGTACGGACCGGACACCACATGCATCAGCCGGCTCACGCGCCCGCCTCCACCCTCTTCTTCGTACGAGGCTTCGGTGCCGTCTCCGGCTCGGGCGGCGGCCTCAGCAGGTCGTACTCCCCCAGGTCCACGCGCCGTGTCGCGCCGCGGAACTCCGTGGTCGTGCCGGGCCAGATGGTGGTGTTGACGCCGTTGTCGTCGAGGTACCAGCTGGTGCAGCCGCCGGTGTTCCAGACCGTGCGCTTCATACGCTCCTGGACGCGGTGGTTCCAGGCGTCGACCGCACCGGGCCGCGCGTCGAGGGCGGCTTGCCCGCCAAGCACCTCCAACTCCCGTACGTAGCTGGCCATGTAGTTGAGCTGAGACTCGATCATCAGGATCATGCTGGAGTTCCCGAGGCCGGTGTTCGGCCCGATGATCGTCATCCAGTTGGGGAACCCGGCGGCCGTCGCGCCGCGCAGCGACTTCATGCCGGTCCTCCATGCCTCGGCGAGTGTCTTGCCCTCAGCGCCCACGACCCGGTCGGCGATCGGCATGTCGGTGACGTGGAAGCCCGTACCGAAGACGATCGCGTCGACCTCGGCCTCGGTCCCGTCGGCGGCCACGACGGTCGACCCGCGGACCTCGCTGAGCCCGCTGGCGACCACGTCCACGTTGGGCTGCGCGAGGGCCGGGTAGTACGTGCTGGACAGCAGGATGCGCTTGCAGCCGATGCGGTAGGACGGGGTCAACTTGGCCCTGAGTTCCGGGTCCTTGATGGCCCTGGCCATGTTCCGCTTGGCCAACTGCTCGACAATTCCCAGCTCGTTGGGCCGCTTGGTGAACGCCTGGACCTGCAACTCCCGCAAGCCCCACAGGAGTCCGCGCCGGGCCTGCGAGGTGAAGGGCAGCTGACGGTGGAGCCAGCGCTCGGCCCCGCTGATGGCCCGGTCGACGCGGGGCATCACCCAGGGCGGGGTGCGCTGGAAGAGGGTGAGTTCCGCGACGTCCGGCTGGATGCTCGGCACGATCTGGATGGCCGAGGCGCCCGTACCGATCATCGCGACCCGCTTGCCGCGCAGGTCGTAGTCGTGGTCCCAGCGGGCCGAGTGGAAGACCTTGCCGGGGAAGGTGTCGATGCCGGGTATGTCCGGGACCTTGGGGTCGGAGAGGGGCCCGGTCGCGGAGACGACGACGTCGGCGGTGAGGGTCCCACTGCTGGTCTCGATCACCCAGTGCAGCCGCTCCGCGTCCCAAGTCATCAGCTTCACCTCCGAGTTGAAGCGGAGATGCGACCGGAGCCGGAAGACGTCGGCGACGTGCTCCAGATAGGCGCGGATGTGCTCCTGCCCGGAGAAGGTGCGCGGCCAGTCGGGATTGGGCGCGAACGAGAAGGAGTAAAGGTGGGACGGCACGTCACAGGCACAACCGGGATAACTGTTGTCCCGCCAGGTCCCGCCCACGCTGTCGGCCCGCTCCAGGACGACGAAGTCGGTGACGCCCTCGCGGCGCAACCGCACAGCGGCTCCGAGCCCACCGAATCCGGAGCCGATCACCGCCACCCGTACATGCTCGTGCTCGGTCATCCCGACGCCTCCATTGCCGCGTACGACGCTGCCGACTCCGCCAGTGAACACTGGCGCAATGGGAGCGTAGAGCAGCTCCATACCGATGGGTAGGGGTCGGGGGAAGGGAAAGTTACCGACGGTACGACATAGGCTTCCGGCGTGGCGGACAAGCGGGAGTACCGAATGGAGGAGCTGGCCAGGGAGGCCGGCATCACCGTGCGCACGCTGCGCTTCTACCGCGAACGCAAGCTGATCCCGCCACCGCGCCGCGAGGGCCGGATCGCCTGGTACGACGAGGACCACCTGGCCCGCCTGCGCACGATCGCCGCACTCCTTGAGCGGGGCCACACCCTGAGCGGCATCGCCGAACTCGCCGAGGCCTTCGACCACGGCCGCGACGTGGGCGACCTCCTGGGCCTGGGCGCACCCACGGAGGAGACACCGGTCCGTCTCTCACCGGAGGAACTGGCGGACGTGTTCGGCGAAGAGGCGACGCCGGAGAATCTGTCGGCCGCGCTCGACCTGGGCTACCTCGGCACGGACGGCGGCGAGATCGTCCACGTGAGCCGACGCCTCCTGGACACCTCGGCGGCCCTGGTCCGCGAGGGCATCCCACTCGCGCACGTCCTGACCGCGGCCCGCCGCGTCCGCGAACACGCCGAGGCCCTGGCCGAGCTGTTCATCGACCTCGTCCTCACCACCGACCGCACTCCGGAAGACCTCCAGCGGCTGCGCCCCCTGGCGAAGAACGTGGTGGAGGCGGAGGTTTCGATGGCACTGGACCGGCGGCTTCAGGGGCTGACGAGCGAGCGGAACCCGGGAAAATAATCCCCGGACTGAAATTCCGGTTACCCCGTCATGCGCCCTCATGGATCTACTAGCATCACGACCGTCGAACAGACGATGGTATTCACTACACGCATGCGGACCGGGAGAAAAGTGAACACGCTTTCCCTCATCGCCACAGTCGTCTACCACCTCGCCGAGTGCATCTGGTAGACGCGAATGTCGGCTCCTGCACTCAGAGACGGAGTTCAGGAGCCGGTGGCCTTCCACTCGGCGAACCGTTCCTGCAGGTCCTCCGCCTCGGACACCGCTCCGAGCCTTCGATAGATGACCAGCGCGCGTTCGGCGTGAGCGCGAGCCTCCAGGATGTTCCGCATACGAAGATACGTCCGGGAAATACCAGCCAGAGCCTGCGCCGAACAGAGCAAGTAGCTGTATTTTCTCGCTATCCCCAACGCGGTCCGATACGTCTCCAGCGCGACACTCAACCTCCTTGTCATGTACTGGATATCTGCGATTCCGATTAGCGCACGCTGGCGTTCGTACGCGTTATCGATTCGCCGGGCCACTTGTTCGGCCGCGCAGAAGTGGGCGAGAGCCTCGTCAGCTCGTCCCGACTCGGCGCAGGTCCTGCCCAGGCAGATCAGCGTGTTGACCTCACCGATCCCGTCACCACTCGCCCGATGACTTTCCAGGGCCCGCCGGAAGCAGACGAGGGCCCTCCCCGACTGACCCATGGCCTGGTGAACGGCGCCGAGGTTGGTGTCGATGATCGCGAGGTCCTTCCGCCCGCCCACTCGGCGCACCAGCCCCAACGCCTGCTCGTAATACCCCCGAGCCTCCTCGTGCCGCCCCACGGCAAGTCGGATATCACCCAAGTTATTCCACGCTTTCGCCTCCCCGTGGAGATCGCCCAGATCCCGGTGGATGTCGAGCATCGTCTCGAAGCGTTCCCCCGCCTCCGCGTACTCCGCCCGGTGCACCAGAGCCGTGCCCTGCACGTTGAGTGTCTCCGCCACTCCGTGCCGGTCGCCGACCAGCAGGTAGAGCTCAAGGGCCCGTTCGAGTTCCCCCAGGCACGCCTCACCGCGGCCCGCCCCGAGATGGGCGCGGCCGATCTCGAAGAGGGCGTCGGCGCGGCCGTGGGTGTCGCTCAGTTCCCCGAAGATCCCGAGCGCTTCGGTGGCGGCAGCCAGCGCGGCACTGTGGTTCTCCCGGGCGAGCACACCCGCCCGCTCCACCAGTGTCTGAGCGAGAGCGACCCGGTCACCGCCGGAGCGCAGCGCGACGAGCGCCGCCCCGTGCAGCTCGGCGGTGATGTCGTGCGTGCCCCAGAGTTCAAGGGAATGCGCGAGGACGTGCGGGAACTGCGCGGCGAAGTCCGGGAACGCGGCGGCGGCCGTACGCGCCACGGCCAGCAGGTTGCCCCGCTCCACGGTGAGCCAGACCGACGCCCCGTCGACACCGGACGCCGTACCGGGCTCGGGGACGTCCGGCGACACCAGCTCGGGCGCGAGAGCCCGTCGACGCCGACGCGGATACGCGATCCGGTCCGCCCGGTCGGCGGTCGTGAGGTAGTACGCCATCAGCCGCCGCAGAGCCTCGCGCCGGACCGGTTCCGGATCCTCCCGGTGCCCCAGCCGACTGCCGAACGCCCTTGCCAGATCATGGAGTTGGCAGCGGTCCCGGACCGGCTCGTCGAGCAGATGGCGGTCCAGCAGGCTGTCCACGGCACGGCGGACCGTGTCCGGCTCGTCCCCGGAGAGCGCGATCGCCGCCTCCAGGGTGATGTCCGGGCCCGGGTGCAACGCCAGTCGGCGGAACAGCCGTTGCGCGGGAGCGTCGAGATCGGCGTACGACAGTTGCAGGGCGGCGGCCACGCGTTCGTCGAACTCGTCCAGCCGGTCGCCCGCGCGCGTCAGCCGGTCGGCCACGTACTCCAGGTCCCAGGTGTCCCGGTGCCGGAAGCGGCTCGCGAGCAACTGGACCGTAAGCGGGTGGCAGCTGCACAGCTCCACGACGCGGCGCAGTGCGGAGGTGTCGGAGACCCTCGCCGCGCCCGCGATCCGGCCGAAGAGCGAGGCCGCCTCGGACACGGACAGCACGTCCAACTGGAGGAAGGCGGCGCCGTCGAGGTCGGCGAGCCGGTTGCGGCTGGCCACGATCGCGTGGCACTCCGGCGCACCGGGCAACAGCGGCCTCACCTGCTCGGCGTCCCGCGCGTTGTCGAGGACGACGAGCACACGGTGGTGTGCGGTCCACTCCCGCCAGCGCGCGATCCGCTCGTCGAGCGTGGCCGGCAACGGATCGGCCACGCCGACGGTGTGCAGCAGGAAGGCCAGGGCGTCGGCCGGTTCGTACGGCGGCTGGTCGCTGTAGCCGCGCAGATCCACGTAGAACTGGCCCGCGGGGTAGCGCGACCGCATGCGGTGTGCGGCATGGACAATCAACGCAGATTTCCCGACTCCGGGCATACCGTGCACGACGGTGAGGGGCAGCGCCGTCCCGTTCTCCTCGGGGTCGGGTTCGGAGAGGAGGATGTCCAGCTCGCTCCGGCGGCCGGTGAAGTCCCTGGTGTCACGCGGGAGACTGCTGCCCACGTGTCCTGCGGGGTTGCCCGCGTTCGCCGCGCTCCCGGCAGGTCCTGGTGTGCCTCCTTCGCCGGCCGGCCCCGCCGCCCGTAGGGAAGCGTTCCGCACCGTACGGGAGGGGACGGGCTCCGGCCCCGGCTCCCGTAGGGCCGGGTCCTGTCGGAGGATGCGCTGCTGCAGTTCCCGCAGGTCCGCCCCCGGATCGATGCCCAGTTCGTCGGCCAGTCGGACGCGTGTGTCCCGGTAGAGGGCCAGCGCCTCGCCGTCGCGGCCGGAGCGGTAGAGGGCCAGCATCAGGGCGGCGACGGCCTGTTGGGCGAGCGGGTCGAGGGAGACGAGTTCGTGGAGTTCGCCGATGAGGTCGGCGTGCCGGCCCAACTCCAGTTCCAGGCGGATGCGTTCCTCCCGTACCCGCCGGTGGTCCTCGGTCAGCCGGGCCCGCGCGGAGGCGGCCCAGGCGCCGGTGAACTCCGCGAACGGCTCCCCGCGCCAGAGCGCCTGCGCGGCGTGCAGCAGACCGACGGCGTACTCCGTGTCGCCCCGCCCGGCCGCCGCACGGGCCTGCGCGCGCAGCAGTTCGAGGCGTACGAAGTCCACGTCGTCCTCGCGCTCGACGCGCAGCCGGTAGCGGCGCGGCGACGCCCGCTCGACCAGCGCGTCGTCGCCGACGGCACGGTGGAGCCTGGTGCGCAGCCGCGAAAGGTAGGTGCGCAGCGCCTCCACAGGAGCCGCGGGCAGATCGTCGTCGTCCCAGACCCGCTCGACGAGCGTGTCCACGGAGATCGAATCTCCCCGGGCGTAGAGCAACACGCCCAGGACGCATCGCTCCTTCAGTGAGCCGAGCGCGTACTGACGTCCCTGGTGCCACAGTTCGAGAGGCCCCAGCGCAAGGAGGTCCACCATCTCCCCCAGATGGTTAAGCCGCTTCCTCCCACTCACTGTCAGGGCACTGCCGGAACGGCCGGAGGGAGCAGCACGGGGCGCACAGGCGCGTGAGGGGCGCACGCCAAGGCTGCGCACTCCCCCTCGGGTGATCCGCAACCTCGCCCGTACGGAGACTGCAAGGTTTCTGCAAGCCCGACGTCCAGCCCCCGGGGCAGACAAGGACGGTGGGGCCGCACTGCCGCGAGCGGGTGGCCCTGCTTCAACTCATTGAGCCAACAAGGGAGTTGGCGTGACGGGGGAGTTCGTATGAGTATGACGATGCCGGATGCCGACCGGCGTCCGGCGGTGCCCTTGCGTCTGGACGTCGAGCGCTGGGCCACCTTCCGGATACGCAAGAGGGTGCTCGCCGTGGTGCACACGGTGACCTCCGCGCGGCGACTGCTGGAAGCGGTCCGGCTGCTGGAGGGCGACCCGAGGGTGCAAGTGATCTTCACCACGGCCGCGGATGTCTTCAACCACGGCGTGGACGCGTTCCTGGAGGACACCCGGGCGCTGGTCGTGCCCTGGAGCCAGGCCGTGCACACCCGGTTCGACCTCGCGCTGGCCGCGAGCTACGGCGGTCTGCACGAGCTGCACGTCCCGGTGATCGTGCTCCCGCACGGCGCCTCGTACAACAAACGGGTCTCCGCGCCCGGCGACCGCCGCGGGCGGGCCGTGGCGGAGCGCGAGGTGTACGGACTGGGCCGGCAGTGGCTGGTCAGGGACGGCGTGGTCGTCCCGTCAGCCATCGTGCTGGCACACGAGGAGGACCGGGCACGCCTCGGCCGTGAGTGCCCCGAAGCACTGCCCGTGGCGGAGGTCGTCGGGGACCCCTGCTACGACCGCGTGGCGGCGAGCCTGCCCTCGCGGGCCCTGTACCGGGAGGCCCTGCACACCGGGCCTCGCCAGGAACTGGTGCTCGTCTGCTCCACCTGGGGACCCGACTCGCTCCTCGGACAGCAGTGGGACCTGCTGGAGCGGCTGGCCGCCGAACTGCCCCGGGAGGAGTTCCGCATCGTGGTCATGCTGCACTCCAACGTCTGGAACGCACACAGCGAATGGCACATCCGCAGCGCCTTCGCCCGGCTGAACCGGTCCGGCGTCGGCCTGGTCGGCCAGCACGCGGAGTGGTGCGGGGCGGTCGTCGCCGCCGACTACATCGTGAGCGACCACGGTTCCGTGTCGCTCTACGGCGCGATGACCGGCGCGCGGATCCTGACGGCCGGCTCACCCGACACGGAGCTGGACCCCAGCTCGCCGATGGCCGAACTGCGGGCCCTGGCACCCCGGATCCGTACGGACCGTCCGCTGCGCAGGCAACTGCGGCAGAGTTCCGTCGCGTACCGCTCGGAGCTGTACACGCGGATCGCGGGCCGGCTCAGCTCGGAGCCGGGGCGGTTCGCCCGCCGGATGCGCGCGCTGCTGTACCGCCGGCTCCGGCTGCGCCCACCGGCCGCGTCGCCCACCGCGGAGCGGGCGCGGCTGCCGGTCGTCGTGCGCTGCGACGAGCCGGGGGCACAGGCTCATGAGTGACTTCGCCGCTCCCTTCGTCGCTTCCTGTGTCGCCTCCATCGATGAGCGGCTGCGGGCGCCCTCGGTCCACGACGTCGAGGTCGCGCTGACCCTGCCGGGTCACAACCGTCCGTTTGTGGAACGGCATCTGCGGGTCGCGCTCCCCGCCCCGAGTCCCTGGCCGTCGCTGGCGGACGTCCTGCTCGCACGGGGCGCACCGGGCGTGACAGCCGACGCGCTGGCCGCCGGCCACCCGGGTGCCGCGGTGGTCGCGGTACACCACGGGACCCGCGAGTGCCGGCTACGGCTCGAACCGTACGACTGCGGCACCACTCGCGTGCCGCTCGCTGTGACGCTCACTGCACGCCATGCCGCGCTGCACCCCTGGCCGGTCTGGGCCTCGCTTGCGCACGCCTGGTTGGTCGCCCACTCGGGAACGTCCTGGCCAGGGGCTGCCCGAACCGACGCTCCCCAGCCGGAGCATCCCCTCTCGGAAGCCCCTCAGCCGCGGTCTCCTGAGCCGGAGGCGGCCCCGCCCTCGTCGAGCCTCCGCAACCGCTCCCGCACACCGTCGGCCGGTCCCGGCCGGTTCACGCCGACGTAGAGATCGAGCGCTTCCCGGTAGTGCCCCTGGGCGAGTTCGCGCTGTCCGCGCAGTTCGGCGACCTCGCCCAGGGCATCCAGCGCACGGGCCGTCTCGTAGTGGGCCGCGACCTCGCGCAGCACGGCCAGCGCATCCAAGAGCCAGCGCTCCGCCTCGTCGGGCCGGCCGCCACCGAGGCGGATCCTGCCGAGCAGGGTGGCCGCACGCGCCGCGTTGTAGGAGTCGTCGACCGCCAGCAAGGTCGTACGTGCCCCGAGGGCGCCCTCGGCCGCCCGGGGAAACCGGCCTCGGGTGAACTCGACATCGGCCGCGTTGAGCCGGGCGAGCCCGCCGGCCCGGATGTCCCCGCAGCGGGGAAGCTCCACGGCGGCCCACTCGAACAGCTCGGCCGCCTCGTCCAGTTGGCCCGCCCGCTGATGGGCCAGCCCGCGGTAGTTCGACGTACGCGCGTAGCCCAGCTCGTCCCCGGCGGCCGCGAAGAGCCGGGCCGCCTCCTCGAACATCTCCAGGGCGCGGGCGGCGTCCCCCCTGCCCAGTTCGCCCTGTCCGCCGGAGGTGAGCATCCGGCACTCGGCCGCCCGGTCCCCCAACTCCCTTGCCGCGGCGAGCCCTTCGGCATACGAGGTGTGCCAGGCGTCGTAGTGCTTGCGCCGCAGGAAGAAGGGGCCCAGAGCGTCGGCGAGCTGCCAGGTGATGTCCCGCTCGCCGGCCGCCCTGGCCCGCCGTATCACCACCATCAGATTGGGCAGTTCGCGCTCCAGCCAGTCCAGCGCCGCCCTGATGCCGTCGCCGAAGTCCTCGGTGATCACCGGTCCGGGGCCATAGGAACGTTCCCGTAAGGGGTGTTTGGGATCGATGGCCCGCTCGGCCCTTGTCGCGGTGGCCAGGTAGTGGTCGGCGATACGACGGAACACCGCCGCCCGCTCCGCCGCGGACTCGTCCTCCGCGGCCTTCCCCGTGGCGTGCAGCCGTACGAGATCGTGGAAGCGGTAGCGGTCCTCGCCGATGTCGATGAGCAGATTGGCGTCGTGGAGGACGTCGAGCAGTTCACCGGGGTCGGCCCTCGCGCCGCCGGAACCGGAATCTCCATCGGTGCCGTCTCCGGCAAACGCCAGCACCGCCCCCGCGACCCCTCCCCCGAACTCCGTCCCCGGGTGCACGCCGAGCAGCCGGTAGAGCCGGGCGGCTTCCGCGGGCAGCCCCTGGTAGGAGAGGTCGAGGGTGGCGCGTACACCGTGGTCGCCGTCGATGGCCAGCGCGTCCAGCCGCCCCCGTTCCGCGGTCAGGGCCCGGACCATCGTGGTGATCCGGCGCTGCGGCCGCGCCGCGAGCCGCGCCCCGGCGACCCGCACGGCCAGCGGCAGCCCGGCGCAGAGCCCGACGAGGGCGCGGGCGTCGTCCGGCTGGGTGGCCACGCGGTCGTCGGCGAGGGTGGCGGCGAGCAGTTCGACCGCCGCTTCGGGGGCGAGCGGTTCCAGATGCACCTGGTAGCCGCCTTCGAGGGCCAGCCCGGACATCCGCCAACGGCTGGTCACCAGCGTGACGTTGGACCCGCCCGGCAGCAGCGGCCGTACCTGCGCCGCCGTCGCCGCGTCGTCGAGCAGCACCACGATCCGGCGGTCGGCGGTGAGCGAGCGGTACAGCGCGGCCCGGTCGGCGACACCGTCCGGCACCTGCTGCGGGGGGACACCGAGCCCGCGCAGGAAACTGCCCAGCACCTGGGCCGGTTCGACGGGGCCGGTCGGTGCCTGCGCGCAGAGGTCGGCGTACAGCTGGCCGCCCGGGAAGTCCGGGCGCAACCGGTGCAGCCAGGCGAGGGCCAGCGCGGTCTTGCCGACTCCGCCGAGGCCGCTCACGGTGGCGAGGGCGGGGTGGTCGCGCTGCGCGGCGAGAGCCCGGTGGCTTTCGAGGCGCTCCACCTCCGCGGTGCGGTCGGTGAGGCGAACGGCCGGCGGAAGCTGCCAGGGCAACTGCCGCTCCGCCGTCTCACCGGTGCGGATGTGGACGTCGCCGTGCACGACGGCGGCCTGGACGCTGGGACCGTGAACGACGCCGCTCAGTTCGTTGTGGCCGCCCCACTCCTGCCCCCGCACGCGTCCCCCTACGACCGACCGGTAAGTACCGTCCTATGGGGAAGAGCCTTTCCGCGCACACCTGTCCGCACACACGCTCGAAAACCGGCGCCCGGCGCACCACCGCGTCCGGAGCCTGCGCCTCCGCCCCCGAAGCCGTCGCACGGAGTCACACGGGGGCGAGAACCACTTGGCGAGGACTACTCGTACACAACAGTCACCGGCGCATGGTCCGACCACCGCTCGTCGTGCGTGGCCGCCCGCTCCACGAGCCCCTTGACGGCCCGGGCCGCGAGACCGGGTGTGGCGACCTGGTAGTCGATCCTCCATCCGGTGTCATTGTCGAAAGCCCGCCCCCGGTAGGACCACCACGAGTACGGCCCCTCCACGTCCGGATGCAGCGCGCGGACGACGTCCACGTACCCGCCCTCCGTCTCGTCGAAGACGCGGCCGAGCCACTCGCGCTCCTCCGGCAGGAAGCCGGAGTTCTTCTGGTTGCCGCGCCAGTTCTTGAGGTCGGCCCGCTGGTGGGCGATGTTCCAGTCGCCGCAGACTACGACCTCGCGTCCGTCGGCGGCGGCGCGCTCGCGCAGGGTCTTCAGGTGGGCGAGGAACTCGTCCATGAACCGGATCTTCTCGTCCTGCCGCTCGGTGCCGACCTCGCCGGAGGGCAGGTACAGGCTGGCGACGGTGACGCCGGGCAGGTCGGCCTCGACGTACCGGCCGCTTCCGTCGAACTCGGCGGACCCGAAGCCGACCTGGACGCGGTCGGGCTCGCGGCGCGTGTAGAGGGAGACACCGGCCCGCCCCTTCGCGGCGGCGGGCGCGTGCACGACATGCCACCCCTCGGGCTGCCGTACGCCCTCGGGGAGCTGCTGGGTCTCGGCCCGCACCTCCTGAAGACACAGCACATCGGCGGACGTCTCCGCCAGCCACTCCACGAAGCCCTTCTTGGCGGCGGCCCGGAGCCCGTTCACATTCACAGAGGTCACAGTGAGCACGCGGGCACGATACCGGCACACTGGTACGTGCACAGCGCCCGCCCGAGCCCTTCGCGTGGACGGGCGGACGCACCGCACGCCACCATCCCACCCACCGCATAGAAGTACGATACTCTGCATGAATATACGCCGGGTCACCTTCGACCACCCCGACGCAGTCAAGCTCAACGACCAGGTACAGGCCGAGTACGCCGTGCGCTACGGGGACGAGGGTGACGTCACCCCGCTCGATCCGTCGATGTTCGAGCCGCCGATCGGCCTGTACCTGATGGCGTACGACGCCCAGGAACGGCCGGTGGCCACGGGCGGCTGGCGTACCCAGGACGAGAACGACGAGGGCTACTCGGACGGCGACGCCGAGCTGAAGCGCATGTTCGTGATCGAGGAGGCCCGGGGCAACGGGCTCGCCCGCCGCATCCTGGCCGCCCTGGAGGACGACGCCCGCGCGGCAGGCCGCATCCGCATGGTCCTGGAGACCGGCAACAAGCAGCCCGAGGCCATCGCCCTCTACGCCTCCAGCGGCTACGAGCCGTGCGTCAAGTTCGGCCACTACCGCTTCCACGAGGACAGCCGCTGCTTCGCGAAGCTTCTGTGAGGACGCCCGCCCGGCGCGGGCGGGGCCACTAGCCTGTCGTGATCATCAGCCCGGTGCACCACGGGCACCGGACCGCCGAACCGGCACCACCGGCACGTCACTACACCTCACGACGCCTCACGACACTTCACGACAGGGGACCCATGACTTCGCGCCGCCACACGCCCGGACTTCTGCGAGCCGCCGTGCCCGTCACCGCCCTCGCACTCGCCCTCACCGCGTGCTCCGACGGCGGAACCGAGGCGTCCGGCGCGGACGACAAGGGCGGCTCCTCCGCCGAGGCCGGCGTCATCTCCCTCAAGTCGGCGCAGGCCGTCCTGCTCAACTACGCCAAGGTCAACAACGCGGCCAACGCCGCGCAGGCCCCGGACAGGACGGCCGAGGTGGAGGGCGGCGCGCTGCTCCAGCAGAGCCAGGCGACGTTCACGCAGTTCAAGGCCCTGCCGAAGAAGGAGCAGGCGAGCTTCAAGACACCCTTCCACTACCCGGTCGAGGGCGCCCGCTTCCACATCCCCCGCAAGGGTTCGCCGCAGGTCTTCATGGTCGACACCCGGGTCACCGGCGAGGACATCGAGAAGGACCGCCGCCGTCTCCTGGTCTTCGAGCACGTGAAGGACTACGAGAAGAACAAGAACAAGGGCGCCGAGTGGAAGGCGGTGTCCGTCGGCGAGGCCGACGGCAAGCTGCCGGCCGTGAAGCGTGACGACGACGGCTTCGTCACGGTCCTCAAGGCCTCGGACACCGTCGGCAAGGTCAAGCTCGACGACCTGCGCGACCTGTCCAAGGACTTCTACGTCACGGGCGGCAGGAAGGCGGGCGCGAGCTTCGTGGACACCGCGTCCGTGAAGGCCTGGAAGAAGTCGTACGCGAACCGCGCCGCCTTCGACGACGGCTGCGTCGACGGCGAGTACGAGCCCGGCTTCACGGCGGCCGAGACGGCGTACGGCCTGAAGACCACCGACGGCGGCGCGCTGGCCCTGTACGACTTCGGCGTCGACTACCAGAACTGGCCGAAGGCCGAGGGCCCCCGCTGTGCCACCCAGCTGGACATCGCGGACCTGCCCACGGTCACGGACATCTACCTGGACGGCCGGACCAGCACGAGCGGCCTCACCCGTACGAACTCCCTGATCACGATGGCCGTGGTCCCGGCGTCCGGCACGGACATCCGCGTCACGGGCTACCACCTGCAGATGGTCAACGCGAAGTAGCGGACACGGCCGGGCGGCGAACGCGTCAGCGCCCCAGCCGGTGATACCGACCGGGGCGCTGGGCCACGCACACCCGGCTGTGTGTCAGCTGGTCGTGCGGTCGGGGGTCAGAGGTCCATGGAGCGGCTGATGATCTCCTTCATGATTTCGGAGGTGCCGCCGTAGATCCGCTGGACGCGGGCGTCGGCGTATCTGCGGCAGATCACGGACTCCCGCAGGTAGCCGTATCCGCCGAACATCTGCAGGCAGTCGTCGACGACCTGGCCCTGCAGTTCGGTGGCGACGAGCTTCGCCTCGGCGGCCTGGTCGGCGGTGAGGGTGCCCCGGTTGTGCGCGAGGACGCAGGCGTCGACGAAGGCCTGGGCGGAGGTGATCCGTGCCCGCATCGAGGCCAGCCGGAAGCGGGTGTCCTGGAACCTCGCCAACGGCCGCCCGAATGCGGTGCGTTGCTTGGTGTGGGCGACCGTTTCCCGCAGCGCCGCCGCTGCGTCGGCCACCGCGCCCATGGCGACGACGAGCCGTTCCAGGGCGAACTGCCGCATCAGCAGGGCGAAGCCCTGATCCGGCTCGCCGAGCACGTCGGCGGCCGGGACGTGGACGTCGTCGAAGAACAGTTCCGCGGTGTCCCAGGTCCGCAGCCCGAGCTTGTCGAGCTTGCGGCCCCGGGTGAAGCCGGGGGCGTCGGCGGCCACGAGGAACAGGCCGATCGCGTGGTCCTCGCCGGTGCGGGCGGCGACGATGACGAGGTCGGCGTTGACGCCGCTGGAGATGAAGGTCTTGGCCCCGTTGATCAGCCAGCCGTCCCCGTCCGGGGCGGGCACCGCGTGCGTGCGGATGGCGGCCACGTCCGAGCCGGTGCCGGGCTCGGTGATCGCGATGGCGACCAGCCTCTCGCCGGAGACCGCGCGGGTGAGGTGGCGGGCCTTCTGGTCCTCGGTACCGAACGCGGCCAGGTAGGGGGCGACGACCCCGGAGTGCAGCGGGACCGCGAAGCCCGACTCGGCGGCGTTCGCGAGTTCCTCGATCATGACCTGCTCGAACCGCAGGTCGGCCAGGCCCAGGCCACCGTAGGCGGGATCGGCCCACGGGCAGAGCAGGTTCTGCTTGCCCGCGAGCCGCCAGACGTCCTTGCCGACGATCCCCGCGCGCTCCCAGGCGGCCTGCCTCGGCACGACCTCGTGCTCGACAAAGCCGCGCCATGCGCTCCGGTACGCCTCGTGGGAGTCGTCGAAATAGCCGTCTCTGATCATGGCCCGACGGTAGGCGGGCGGCCGGGCGGGCCGTCATGACCGCAGCGCTCACAGTCGTTGACCTGGGCGCCCGGCCGAGTGCCCGGCTGACTGCCCGGCCCGGTGCCCGACGGAGTGTCCGACCGAGTCCCGTACGATCGGCGGTCATGGCCGCACCTCCCGAGGACGACGCGCCTCCCGCGCCCGGCGCGGCTCCGGCATACGACGCGGCTCCCGCGTACGGCGCGCCCGCCCGCTCGGTCGCCATCCACCACGTACGGGCCTCGCTGCGCGGAGCCGAGCGGCACGGCGCTGACATCACCGCGCTCCTCGAACAGGCGGCCATCCCGCCGCGTCTGCTGGAGGTCCCGCTCGCCCGGGTGTCGCCGCAGCAGTTCGCCCGGCTCACCAAGGCGGTGTGGCAGGCACTCGACGACGAGTTGCAGGGACTCGGGCCGCAGCCCCTCAAGGTGGGCACCTTCGCGATGATGTGCCACGCCGTGGTGCACTGCAGCCCCGACCTGCGGTCCGCGCTGGACCGTGGCAGCGCCTTCTACCGGCTGTTCCCCGGCGGACCCCGGTTCCACCTGGAGGAGGAGCCCGCGGGCGAGAAGCGTGCGGAGGAGACCCACGAGGCGCGGGTGGTCTTCGACCTGACGGCCTTCGACGATCCCGATCACTACCTCGCCGAATCCGCCACCGTCGTCACCCACCGCTTCGCGGGCTGGCTGATCCGCAGCAGGATCAACCTCACCCGGGTGGAGTTCAGCCACCCGGCGCCGCGGCACGCTCTGGAGTACGACCTGCTCTACGGCGCCCCATGCTCCTTCCGGGCCCCCCGCACCGCCCTCGTCTTCGACCGTACGGTCCTCGACCGACCAGTGCTCCAGGACGAGGCAGAGCTGCGCGCCTTCCTGCGCCGTGCTCCGGGCGATGTGCTCGCCCGCCTGGACTACGGCAGCACCGCCGCCGCCCAGGTGCGCCGACTGCTCGGGCAGTCACTGCCGGACCGGATGCCCGACCCGCAGGACGTCGCGGCAAGGCTGGCGATGAGCGTGCAGACCCTGCGCCGCCGGCTGGCGGCCGAGGGCACCTCCTTCCAACGGATCCGTGACCAACTGCGGCGAGACGTGGCCATCGCGGCGCTGGCCGCGGGCACCGTCTCCATCGAGGACATCTCGCAGCGGCTGGGGTTCTCGGAACCCAGCGCCTTCCACCGCGCCTTCAAGCGCTGGACCGGCTCCGCTCCCCGCTCCTACCAACCGGGCGGCTGAACGACCTACCGTCGAGCGAACGCCCGGGTCAACAACCCTGAGCGGCACGGTCACGGCCCCCGCCCGGCCCCGGCCCGTACCGTCAAGCCCGTCACACTGGCCGGCACCCTCCGGCACGAGTCCAATCGAAGTCACACATCAACGTCACACATCAACGTCACGTATCGACGTCACGTATCGAGCAAGGAGAGGTACGGCATGACAGTGGCCGAAGAAGCAGCGCTCGGGCGTGTGGGGATCTGGACCGCGAGTCTGGACGCGCTCACTCCGGCGGCGACCGGGCAGATCGCGGCCGAACTCGAAGCCCAGGGCTGGGGCACGCTGTGGTTCGGCGAGGCCTACGGCCGGGAGGCCTTCACCCAGGCGGGGCTGCTGCTCGCCGCCACCGGGCGCATGCGCGTGGCCACCGGCATCGCCAACATCTGGGCCCGCGACGCGGTCGCGGCCAACGCGGCGTCCCGGACGTTGGCCGCGGCGCACGGCGGGCGGTTCGTGCTCGGGCTCGGGGTCAGCCACCGGCCGCTGGTGGAGCGGGTGCGCGGGGGCAGTTACGCCAAACCGGTCGCCGCCATGCGCGAATACCTCACGG
>Ga0307514_10003214_pt1 | contig 15974 bp, 7 predicted proteins | sample 16_EM_MG_FD_203088 | JGI IMG/M metagenome (GOLD analysis project Ga0307514, IMG submission 203088) | Populus trichocarpa ectomycorrhiza microbial communities from riparian zone in the Pacific Northwest, United States - 16_EM | ecosystem: Host-associated > Plants > Roots > Unclassified | place...
GTAATAAAAATTATTAAAAAGAACTAAACAAAAAATAAGGAAAAAAAGTTCTTAATTATAAAACTTAATTAAAAACGGTCTATATTTTATATAAATTTATTTATTATTTTTTAAAACTATTATAACCCCTTATAATTTTATTATTTTAATTCATTAACTATATTTTTACATTAAAATTTATATGATACAATTTTCTAAAATAATTAAAAAAATAATAATTTATTAAAAAATAGAGGGGGTTAAAACTTAAATTTTTATGCTAATTTTTTCTTTAAGAAAAAATAAAGAAATGAAATTTTTTAATAAGGTGCAATATCAAAAGCTATTAAAATACTTGGAACTAAAATTACAAAAGCAATTGCTATAGGCAGTAAACAAGTTCAACAAAATGTTAGTAATTGGTCAAATCTAATTCTAGGTAAAGTAGCTCTAAATCAAACAAAAACAAAACAAAATAAGCAAGTTTTTAAACCTAATATAATAGATTGTAAATTAATAAAAGTATTATTTTCAAAAATTTCAGGCATATTATAACCAGAACAGAATAAAATAGCAGTTAACACAGACATTAATACTATACTTGAATATTCAGCTAGGAAGAAAAATACGAAAATAATTGATGAATGTTCTGTGAAAAAACCAGCTACTAATTCAGATTCAGCCTCTTGTAAATCAAAAGGTACTCTAGATGTTTCAGCTAAAATTGATATAAAGAAAAAAACAAAAACTGGAGCTAAAGGTAGAATAAATCATACTGCTTGTTGACTTTCTATTATTATACTATAATTAAAAGACCCTGTTAGTAAAATTACAATAATAACAGCTGAACTTAAAATTAACTCATAACTAATCATAGCTGCCGTACTTCTTAAAGAACCTAAGAAAGCATATTTAGAATTAGCGGCTCATCCCGCAAATAACGTACCATAAATTCCTAATGAAGATAATGCTAATGTATATAAAACACCCATAGAAAAATCAGAAATTGCTAAACCTTCTCCAAAAGGAATAACACCTCAACCTAGTAAACTAAAAACTAGAGTTACAATAGGTGCTAAATAGAAAAGAGTTTTATTAGATTGAGCAGGTATAACTGTTTCTTTAAGTATTAATTTTAAAGCATCAGCGAACGGTTGTAATACTCCATAGTAACCTACTGTATTAGGTCCAACTCTTCTTTGCATAGCAGCTAATTGTTTTCTTTCTATTATCGTCATAAAAGCAACTGCTAATAATACTGGCACTATTACCACTAATACTTCTAATAAATAATATAACGTATTTAACATTTTTATTTAATATTTTTATTGTTTTTATAGTTTAAATTTTTTTGTTTTTAGTTTTGTAATTTTGTTCTTTTTTTTGTAAAAAAAATAAATTACAAAACAACAAGCTTTTCTTATTTTTTTTTTTATAATATATAAATATTGTTATAGTATTCCTTTGTTTATTATTATATTTTTAATTGTTAATATTTTAATTTTACTATGGCCTTCTAAATTTTTATTAGTTTGAATTTTTATAATTTTTAAATAAAAAAAAGAAAAACTCATAAAAAAATCAAAAACCCTAATTTTTTAATTCTTGTATTAATTTTAAATAAAAAATAGAAATAAAAATAGAATAAATAAATCATAATAATAAAATATTCTTATTATAAAAATGATAACATAACTTAATGCTGAAATAATTAAATATAAAAATTAGTAATATATAAAAAATATGAATTAAAAACTAATAAAATTAAAAATATGTTTAATTTAAATACTATTATTTATAATTATAATAAATATAATTAATACTAATTATTAATATTTTTTCTATTTAATATAAAATTATTCTAATATTTTATAATTTATGTTTTATATTTATTTTTTATAATTTATATTTTATGTACTAGGAAAAAATTTTATTATTCTATCCTGTTATTTTAAATAAAAGTCAGAATTAGGTAAAAATTATAAATAAAGAATACAATTTTATCAGAATTTCCTTTTAATACATTGTTTGAATTATTAATTAGTTTTATTTGTTTTAAAAAAAAAAAGTATAAAGAATTAATAATAAAAACTTTGTTTTTTAATTTATAATTTTATTTTTATTTTTAAATTTGTTTTATATAAATTATTCAATCATTACCACTTTTAGAATAATGAAAATAATCTTTATTTAGGTAAAAATATTTGTGAATTTAATTATAATAACAAAAACTAAACAAATTTATTACTTTTACTGTTTAATTCCTATTGTTTTTAACTATAATTTTTTATTAATAATTATTGATTTTATTAAAAATTTATTAGGTATATTACATATTTTTAGGTTTTTAATTTTTATATATTTTATATTTTTGTTTAATTAAACCAGGATATAGAAAATTTGAAATATACACTAAAGACATAAAGTAACATGGTTTCAAAAGGAAAATTTTGTAAAATGAGCCAAAATTTATAATAAATTTAGAAGAGGTAATTTTAATGTTTAATGGTGTTATAAATAAAAATATAAAATATTTATTTTGAGAAAAATGACAAAAGAGCAAAAAAGGGAAAAAAAGTTATTTTATCTTTCGGCAGAAAAAGAAAAAAGAAAAAATTGAATTTTTTATAAAAAGTAGATATAAAATAATAAGTTTATGACCTAGTAAAAAAGTTTTAAAATTAGTCTAGAGCGAAGCGCCTAAAATAAATACAGCGGAATAAAATGAAGCGTTAAAAAGAAGTGCAATATTGTTTCTAAGGTACTAGTGAGAGCGAAGCGAGAGCTAAAGCGGGATTTTTAGAATAAAAATAAGCGGTAGCTCGAGCGACCGCGATAAAAGAAAATAAATCTTAAGCGGAATAAAATGAAGCGCCAAAAAAGAAAAGCATAATTAGATCTAAGGTCCCCTAAGCCCCGAGATTTTTGATTAATTACTAAATTACTATATTTTATTTCCTCCTTTCCTTTGTTTTGTTATTTTTTATAACAAGGAACAAAAATAATAAGCAATTATAGAAAGTTAAAAATTTATTTTACTTAAAAAGGGGGTATAGGGGTATTTTTGTTATTGCGGGATTAACAAATAATGTTTTATTTTTATATAAATAAGACTTTCCACTTTATTATATACATTAGTTTGTTTAACTTAAAATAAAAATTTAATCTTCTATCCTGATTAAGGTAGAGTAAATAAGTAAATTAAGTTATTATGTAAGATGAGATTTGAACTCATATCTTTTGGTAACGCTCAAATGTCTTAATCCAATTAGACTACTTACAATTAAATTAAAAGAAAATACATAAATTTTATTTTTACTGGGCTTTATTACTATAAGAATGTTAACTCTTATGTACCTTCTCCCCAAGATGTGCAATACTTTTTATTCTTTAGTTTGTGATAAAAACAAGTATTGGGTCTAAATCATTTAATATAAATGGAAATAGGTTTCTATAAGTTTTAAAAAACAGACTAATCCTCATTAACAACATCTTTATAAAAATAATTTAAAATATATAATACAAATAATACAAATAATATGAAAATAAAAACAATACTTGCTCCGCCTTATAATATGATATTAATTCTAGAAGTAAACGAATTATTATCTAAATCAGAATTACTAAATAAAATTTATAAATCTTTTTCTAATAACCCAAATTTTAATCAATTAGGATATCACCATCTATTATTAATTACACTTGAAGATACAAAAAATAAATTAACTAACCTTCATCCTGTAATGTATGTTAGAAAAAATTCTCCTTCTAATTTTTATATCTATTCTAAATTTGTTAATAAAACTAATCCGAATTGATATGAAAATAATTATAAAAAAGGTGAAACTAATTGATATTTTGTTTATATTATGAATATAGATAGAATGAATTTTTACATTGAATAATTCTTAAATTTCAGTGGCTAAGCCAAACCCCCACTCATTATATAATAAATAACAATTAAAAATTTAAATACAAATAAACAACAATATGAAAGTAATACACACAATACCCATTTGACATGGAATAATCTTAGTAGGCTTAATTGAAGAAGGTTATTCAGATAATCAAATATTATTAAAAATCTTTAACTTTATTTTAGAATATTATTATCTTAAAGTAGATCAAGATTTTGAATTAGAATTTGAAATAGTAGGAGTAACCGATGATCTAAAGATAATTAAAGTCCATCAATTTTCCTTATTTAATAGTTTTAATGATTTACTTGATAATGTTGATAATACAAATCCTGATTGAGTTGAAGAAATTAACAATATTACAGAAAATGTAACTTTTTTTATTCATATTAGACACGTAAATTACGAGGATCACATGAATAATATTAATTTAGTAGCTTAAAGCAAAACCCCCATTTCTTCATTTCGGACTAATAATCCGCCCCTTAATATTATTAGTCCTTCTTTCTTCTTTACTTATTCAATATTATATTTGATTTATTTGTAATAACAATATGGATGGCGAGAATCGAACTCAACAAAATCTACTCCAATATAAGGTATAGTTAGATAAAATGCTTAATGATAATTGGGATTATTCAAATCTGTAAAAACATTAGACTTGAGATTTAAAGACGAATATATTAAGTTTAACCTTTAACATATGCTAATGAAAAATCTCTTCCGATGGTCGTTAAGGTTACCTATTTTAACCTGCTATAACATTGGGTTTCTAAACTTATATTATAATAATTAAATTATATATTTAATTTTACATATAATAAAAAACCAAATAAATAGGTTAAATATTTTTATTTAATTAATTATTTTTTATTTACTTTTAATTTTTTATATTATAAAAATAATATTTTCTTAAAAACAATAACGCTAGGGTAGAAAATAAAAAAATCGATAAAAACAAATAATAAAAATACAACGGAATAGAGATGAATCGAACATCTAAGAGTATAAACTCGAACAATTAGCAATTGCCTTAACTTACCAATGAAAACTATTCCTTAAAAAGAAAATAATTATTTTTATTATATTATAATATTTTATATAAAAATTAGAGTGGTTAAAGTAAGGGGTTATATTTTTATTTTTGTTATTTGATTTGACTTTTTTTCTTATTATTTATAAAAAAAAGAAAAACTATAATAATAAAAAGAAAAATATATTTTTATTTAATCATTAACTTAATTAAACCATAACTTAGAATTTATAATTGCGAGACAAATTTTGTGAAATTATTTTTTTTACTTATTACAATTAAATAAAATCATAATAATGTATAAAAAATAAAACTGAATCAAATCTAAAAATTAATAGGCAAAATATAGGAGCAAACATTATTCTCAGAATTTAATTAACAAAATAAAATAAACAAGCTAAAGTGTTCGATTTGTTTTTATTTAGTTAAACCTAAAAATTATTAGGCTTTAAATTAAATTAAAATTTACTATTTAGTTTCCTTGAATTAATTCAATTAAAAATATATTTTAACATTACCTTGAACCTTAACTATATTTATTTTGTAGTTAAAAACTTTAATTATAAAAATTTTAACAAAAGGTTAAAACTACTTAAATGTCAGCTTTAATTATCTAAGTTTATATTTAAATTAATAGTATTATAAATAAATATTAAATAAAATATTAAATAATTTTAATAATGAGCTGATGAGGACTCGAACCCCAAGTGAAATAAATTCAATTTTTTTACAGAAAACCCCAATTACCCATCTGGCACCAGCTCTAAATATTTTTATATAATATTAAAAACGCTAACTAGTTTTTCTTTATTTATTTTTAAAAATAATAAGAAAAACTATAAGTAAAAATAATATAGGCCTTAAATGAAAAAGTATTTAAAATTTGTTGCTCTGAGAGAGAATCGAACTCCCGTCACTACTACTTCACAGTAGGGCTTTAACCACTAAGCAATCGGAGCTTTTTTTTTTAACTTATTTTATTTTTAAAACTTAATGTAAAGGTTAAAAAGATTAATATTAAAACATTAACTAATTAAAAGAAAATAGTATAAACTAATTAAGCTTATTATAATATTAAAAAAATATTAATATAAAATTATTAGTTATTGAAAAAGTTGTAAATTTAAATTTTATACTTTATTGGAGAAAAAGAGAATCGAACTCTTACTTTTGTGATGCAAACACAAATGACTACCATTATCAGATTCCCCCTAGAATAGCACTGTAATTTTATTATTTTAAAATAATACATTTATTTTAATTTTTATAAAATAAAGGTTAAAGGTTAAATAAGTAATATAAAGCATAGAATATTAAATTTTAAAACCTTTATATTTCTACCCCTTTTAAATTTAAAAAGAATATAATAATTAACCTTAAATTTATTAATAAAAAGAATAATTTTTCTATTATTTATTTTAATAATAGAAAAAAAGCAATAAATAGGGCTAAGAAGGAATCGAACCCTAATTTGGATCAAATTTGCAGTTTGACTACAGAACCATCTGTAAACTTAACCCTTCACTTTTTTATAAATTTAGAGTATTATAAGCATAATATATTAGCCTTTTTTTAATTTTTAATTCTTATTTTTAATTTTTAATTTTTAATTTTTAATTTTTAATTTTTGATAAAAAAAGTAATAAATTAATATAATAAATATATAAAAAATATTTATGAAAACAAGTGGGATCGAACCACTGGCCTTCCCCTTAAAAGGGGGACACTCAACCTACCGAGTTCTGTTTCCTTTTTATAATAATTAAACTACTTTAAATAAAAAATTAAGCTAATATTTTTATTACTTAAAACTAATAAAAAATACTGAGTTGACCAGGCTCGAACTGGTATAACCCACTCCCAAAAAATGGTGTTTTTCCAAATTAAACTACAACTCATTTATTTTTGTTATTATTATTCTGTAATTTTGTTACAAAATTACAAAATTACAAAATTACAAAATAATAGTATTATTTTTTGCCGAAAAAAGGATTTGAACCTCTTTTTGATTCTTACAAGGAAACCGTTTTACCATTTAAACTATTCCGGCTAAAACTTAAATTTTAAAAATAAATAAAGAAAAACTGTTAATAAAATGCAATAAATTAAAAAATAATAGCGAATTTATTACTTTTTTTATAAATTTACAACATAAAAATTTTAGTTTATTAGGGTCTTTACCAGAATCGAACTGGCACTAGCAACATGAAGAGCTGCTGTACTAACCGCTATACTAAAAGACCTTTAAACCTTTTTCAAATAACTTCTAAAATATTATTTTATAGTTTTTCTTATTATTTTTAAAATTAAAGAAAAACCAGCAAGCGGCTGAATTTTTAATTCTTATTTTTAATTTTAATTTTGTAATTTTTTGTTATATAGCGGGGTAAGGATTTGAACCTCACCTAACAGGTCATGAGTCTGTTGTGCTACCAATACACCACCCCGCTGTAAAAAAACTATGTTTTTATCATTTTTTATTGTTTTTATTATTATTTTTTTTTTTTTAGTAAATAAATATAAATAAATAAAAGGAACTATAAATTTTAAAAAAATAATTAATTTTATTATTAGTAGCATAAAAAAAGTAAATAAAAACTGTTAATAAAATTTAGTAATTAAAATATTCTCTTTCGGACTCGAACCAAAATCGACACTTTAGAAGAATGTAGCTCTAACCGCTTGAGCTAAGAGAACAATATATTTACTCTAAAATTAGTAAAATTATATTATAAATAAAATTATAAATTAAATAAAAACTAAATTAAAGCTTTTCTATTCTTTTTCTAAATTATGCTTTATATTTTTAATTTTTTTTGTTCCTTTTATTGTTTTTACCTTTAAGTAAAACATATTTTTATTCTACTATCATGCTATTTTTTCAATTACTTTATTATGTTTTAAAATATATAAATATTACATTATTTAATAAAAAATTATAAATATTATAAAATTTTACATAATTTATTATTACGGGTAATCAGATTTGAACTGATGACATCCAAGTGGAAATCGGAAATTATACCAACTTAACTATACCCGCTGTTTGATAAATTAAAATTAATTTGAATTAAAATTATGTTATAACATTATATTATACAATGTATAATTTTTATTTATATATTTTTGTAAATTTTTATTATTTTTTTCAATTATTCCTTCTTTTAAATATAAAAATATTTAGAAGAATTAATATTTTTTATTTAATAATTATATAATTATATATTAAATATATTATATAATTATAAAACCTATAATAATTAAAAATTTCTAATAAATGCAATTATAAAATAATAAGAAGTATTTATTATACTTATAATAATTATTATTATTAGTCGTTGAATATAATACTTATTCCGTTCCTTTTTTACAAAAAAAAAGCGCTAACGCATAAGAAAAAAGTGGGGGTTTTATTAAACTAAAATTTTAGCTTTAAATTAGCTTTGAACAGGTAATACATTAAATGCATGGAATGGAGTAGGACTAGCTAAGGCTCATTCTAATGTATTAGAATATTGTGTTTCATTTCTAAATTCTTCTGTAGAAGTAAAGAATGAAGGTACTAATCATGGATTATTAGATACTAATTTACCATTTGTAAAAATATCATATACAATATATGAGAATAAAATTGTAGCCACAACTGATACAATAGATCCAAAACTAGATACAGCATTTCAACCTGCAAAAGCATCAGGGTAATCAGGTATTCTTCTAGGCATACCGGCTAACCCTAAGAAATGTTGAGGGAAGAATGTTATATTAACTCCGAAGAATAATGTTCAGAAATGTATTTTACCATATAATTCATTATATGTTCTTCCTACTATTTTAGGTGTTCAGTAATAGAAACCAGCAAATAGAGCGAATACAGCTCCCATAGATAATACATAGTGGAAATGAGCAACTACGTAGTATGTATCGTGGAATGCTACATCTAAAGAAGCATTAGCTAAAATAATTCCTGTTAATCCTCCGATAGTGAATAAAGCAATGAATCCTAATGAGAAAATCATTGCAGTAGTATATCTAATACTTCCACCATAGCAAGTAGCAAGTCATGAGAAAATTTTAATACCTGTTGGTACAGCAATTACCATTGTAGCAGCTGTAAAGTATGCTCTAGTATCAACATCTAAACCTACACTATACATGTGGTGACTTCAAACAATAAATCCTAGAATACCAATTGAGAACATGGCATAAACCATTCCAAGATATCCAAAAATAGATTTACCTGAAAATGTTGAAACAACATGAGATACAATACCAAAACCTGGAATAATTAAAATATATACTTCTGGATGACCAAAGAATCCAATTCCTTATTTTATAATTAATAATAAATTAAAATTAACCTAATAAGTTATAATATTAAAAGATATTAAAACACGCTAAATTAAAAAAAGAATTCGACTGTACATTAAGCATTTTTAAATACCCACCAGTGTTCCAGTCTGTAGCGGTATATTATTCTACCGACGGTCTTTAATATTTATAAATTATTAACCGTTTACACTAGCATAGCCTAATTTTTAAAGTAATTATTATATAATTTAAACTAATATAATATTCTTTAAAAATAATTAATCATTTATAATTATAATTTATGTTTGTTATATTTACCCTTTTTAATTTTTTAATTAATTAAAAATAAATATAACAAAATAAAAATATTAAAATCTAATTTAAAAATAATTATTATTTAGATTATATGATTAAGACTAGATAGTAGCTTTCTTTTTATAATATTTAAAAACATTTACTGTTATACTCTTCTTAAATTTTTATATTTTACTGTATTATTTTGTAATTCTGTTCCATAATAAAAAGCAAAAATATAAAATTAGAAAAATGTTGTATAAAGGTAATAAAAAGAAAATAATAATATAGTCTGGTTTAAAATTTTTAATTAAAATAATATTTGTAAAATTAATCCGCATTTATATTAATATAAAAAGTTAAAAATCAAAACATAAATTTTATTATGTTCCACATCTGCTATATTATCTTATAATATTTTATTATTTATTTTGTATTTCTTTGTTTACTATTTTATATATATTAGTATATTTTTAGTTTATTTATTAGTAGTTTTGATTTTAAAAAAAAAGAAAAACTACTAATAAATTATATTTTAATTCTAGTATAAAAATATTAGTTATAACAAAGAAAAATTTAACAAATAATAAATATTAATTAAGTTTTTTAAAACTAACTACTATCTTAATTTTTCCTAAATTTTTTGTGAAGTTTAAATAATTATTTGTTAATTTTATCTAAATATTCTATATAGTTATTTCCTATTTTAGATCAGATCAAAATTAGGAAAAAGACTAATAAAAAAAAATTTTGAGAAAAGATGTTGGTAAAGTATAGGATCACCACCTCCAGCAGGATCATAAAATGAAGTATTAAAATTTCGATCTGTTAATAACATTGTAATAGCTCCGGCTAAAACAGGCAGAGATAATAACAATAAAATAGCAGTAACGAAAATAGCTCAAGCAAATAATGGTAATTTATGTAAAGTTTGTCCAGGTGCTCTCATATTCAATACCGTAGTAATGAAATTAATGGCTCCTAATAAAGACGAAACTCCAGCTAAGTGTAAACTGAAAATAGCTAAATCAACAGAACCTCCTGAATGAGATTGAATTGACGCTAAAGGAGGATACACAGTTCAACCTGTTCCGGCTCCATTTTCAACTAAAGAACTAACAAGTAGTAAAATTAGTGAAGGAGGTAATAATCAGAAACTAATATTATTTAGTCTAGGGAATGCCATCAATTTTGTTATAAATCTTTTTTTTAATTTAGATTTTCCTATACTTACGCATAGGTTCAGACTATGTCTTCCTGTTTTGCGTTACAGGTTAGGCGCTCTTGTCCAATTTATTTTTATAATTGGTTAGTCGTTAAACTTTCTCAAATTTTTAATAGATTGTAAACCTATTAATTTTAATTTAAGCTTAGCTGCAAATTGTTCTATTTTAATAGAATGTCCTTGCGAATTCACCTAATACAACATCAGAATAAACTGATGAAGGACTGTAATTTTAGAATTATTTAGACTAATAAAACTTTAATTGGTCTAAATGATCTCAATTGTAATAACTACGTTTATTATTCATACCATTTTTAAGTAATAAGGCTTTATCGCGACCTTCATTTGTCAGATGATTTCCTGAAATAATAAGATTATGACAAATTAATCAATCTTCATAATTTAGTCGTTTACTTGAAAATAAAGGAAATAAAGTAAAATAATTTACTATTTTAAGTCGTGCTAGAGTACTTGAAGCACTAATATTATAATATTTAATATTAATATTATGTGTCACAGTACTTAAAGTTACGCCAAGACTTGTAGCTATTAAACCTAAAACACTTTCATACGATAAACCTGTTATAGGATCAAACATACGTTGTTCTATTCGTAAACGTGCACTAACACGATTTTTAAGTGCACCACCACTAATTAAAGAAACTCTTATATCAAATGAACCATCAGCTTCTACAAAACCTGAAAATCAAGCATTGTTAAGGATATCACTTGTATCTGAATTATGTTTAATAAATGAAGAACCTGTAGCATTATTAATTCAATCTATTAAATTATTAAACTTATTTAGTTTAGGGGTTCGCAAAAATCCATTTATTAGAGAAATAATTTTTGTTAAACCAGAAATAGATGTTATTGATAATGTATATGCATGATTATCTTTTTTATGTTGCACAGTTCCTCCTATTAGAAGTTTTAGAGCTAATACTAAAGGATACTCTGTTTCATTAAAAGTTATAACAAAATGTGGAGTATATTTTTTACCACTTGGTGCATGTGTTGTTTTAGGTATTCAAATGTGACCATCACCTTCTCAAAGCCCTGCTAAATAAGATCCTAAATTTGATCGTGATGTTAATTTTGTTATATTTCGATAATTAATTAAACATCAACGTTGGACCCTTTTTCAATCTGGAGCCCCAATTTGTACTGGAACTAAATAATTTCCGAATCCACCTACCATTGCAGGCATAACCATAAAGAAAATCATTATAAATGCATGGGCTGTAACTATTACATTAAATAATTGGTGATCTCCTTGTAAAAATTGTACTCCTGGTGCTGATAATTCTAATCTAATAAGAACAGAAAAAGCTGTACCTATCATTCCCGCAAATACGGCAAAAATTAAATACAAGGTTCCGATGTCTTTAGCATTAGTTGAAAAAAGTCACCTGGCCATATTTTTTTTAATTTTTTATTTAAAAAAAATTAAAAAAAATGTTGGTACCCTTATTGTCTTTGTAACAATAATTTAATAAGTTTAATTTTTTATTTGCCCTATTAGTAATAATATTTTTAAAATATAGTTGTTTTGCTATTAAACAATAATAATAAAGGGGTTTATAATTTAGAATATTATTACTTTATAATAAAAAATTAAAATAAAAATATTTTAATTCCTAATTATTATAAATAAAAATTTGTTAAACAATTCAAGTTATATTTTTAACTTTTGTCTTTGTAATTTTTAAATTTATAACATTATTAGGCTTCTGATCTTTTTATGAGTTTTTCTGTTATTTAAAAATTATAAAAATTCAAACTCATAAAAATTTATTAGGCCAGAATAATATTTTTAATTAAATATACTTAAGAACATAATAGTACTAATTAAAAGTAAAATTATTAATAAAAAAATTAATTTAATATTAAACCTAATTAAAAAGTTATATTAAGCCAATTGTTATCATGAACACTTTTAACAGGATTATAATTTTAATTTTAATTATTAAAAGAAGTTCCAAATACCAATTGTATATTTTCTTTTTAATAAATAATTTATATGTTTTTATTAAATTTTTTACTAATTTTTTTAATTAACTTTTTTATCTTATAATTTTAATATTATTCTAATAATTTTTTAAATATAAAATATAATTAATTTGTAATTCTGTTCTAGAATTAGGCTAAAAAACATAATAGTCTAATATTAAAATAAATAGATCATTTTAATAAGGTTTTATAATCAAAGAATTATTTTCTAATTAAAAAATTATTTATTAGGCCAGAATAATATTTTTATGAGTTTTTAATTTTTTATTAAAAATAATAAGAAAACAAATAAAAATTAGAAGCCAGAAATATTTAATATTTAATATTTCTTAGAATAGTAAAATAATAATAATTAATATAATAGCCTCAATTTTATATGGCCCTTTTCTATTCTTTAAATTTGAATTTTTGTTTAAATTTAATTATAATACAAAGGTGGGTTATAAAATTATTTAATCATAATTAACTTTTTTAAACCAATAAAATAAAATAAATTTTATCAAATTAGCCAATGCTTAGCTTATTACTAGTAATACCTTTAATAGGTTGTCTATTATTATCTTTTGTTGAAGTAAGAAATAATGAATTAGAAGAAACAACTAATTCTAGAATGAAAAAAATAGCTTTAAATACATCATTAATAAATTTATTTATATCTATAATATGTTGAATCCAATTTGATGGAAGTATCAGTCAATATCAATTTGTGGAAGAATATAATAAATTATCAAGTTTTCATTTATATTTAGGTGTAGATAATATCTCTATATATTTTGTTTTACTAACTACTTTAATTACTCCTATTTGTATATTATCAAATTGAACAGATATTACAAATAAATTAAAATATTTTTTAATATCATTTTTATTATTAGAAACATTACAAATAGCAGTGTTTGTAGTATTAGATTTATTATTATTTTATGTATTTTTTGAAAGTGTTTTAATACCTTTATTTTTAATAGTAGGAATATGAGGAGCTAGTCAAGCTAGAATAAGAGCAGCTTTCTTATTATTTTTATATACTTTAGCAGGTTCATTATTTATGTTACTAGCTATTATGGTTATATATCAAAATATTGGTTCAACAGATTTTGCAATGATTTCATTATCTGAAATAAGCTTAGAAAGTCAAAAAATATTATTTTTAGCATTTTTTTTAGCTTTTGCAGTAAAAACACCTTTATGACCAATGCATGGATGATTATTTAGAGCTCATGCCGAAGCACCTTTAGCAGGATCTATATTATTAGCTGCTGTAATTTTAAAATTAGCGACTTATGGTTTTTTAAGAGTTTTATTACCTTTCTTTCCAGATGCTACAAACTTTTTTATGCCAGCAGTTCAAACTATTTGTATAATTACTTTAGTTTATTCTTCTTTAGTAACAATTAGACAAACTGATTTAAAAGCTTTAGTTGCTTATAGTAGTGTTGCTCATATGGCTGTAGTATTATTAGGTATTTTTTCTAATACTCAACAAGGTATTGAAGGAGCTATTATTTTAAGTATTGCACATGGTTTTGTATCGCCTGCTCTGTTTATTTGTGTAGGTGGAGTTTTATATTCAAGATATCATACTAGAATAATTAAATATTATAGAGGTATGGTTTTAACTATGCCAGTATTTACTATTATGTTCTTACTATTCAGTTTATTTAATGCTGCAGCTCCTTTATCTGCTAATTTCATAGGTGAATTCTTGGCTTTAACAGGAGTTTTCCAAAGAAGTCCAATAGTCGGTATATTAGGTGCTAGTGGTATTGTTTTAAGTGCTTGTTATTCTATTTGAATGTTCAATAGAGTTTCTTATGGTGCTTGAAGCCCTTACTTAAAACCTACTACAGATTTAAATAGAAGAGAATATATGTTATTATTACCTCTATTAATTTGTACTGTAGTATTTGGAATTTTCCCAAATATAATTTTAGATTCATTACATTTAACAGTATCTAATTTATTATATACTGTATAACCCCCTTTTTTATAGTTTTTCTTATAGTTTTTAATATTAGTTATTATAAAAATATTAATAGAAAAGGTAAAAATTTTAACATAAAAGTAGAATGAGTGAAAAAAATATATCATATTTATTTTTTATAATAAAAAGCGAACATGCTGAAATTGGTAACCAATCTTCTGTTAAGTAGAAGTGGAATTTATTCCTTAAGAGTTCGAGTCTCTTTGTTCGTATTGCTCCAAAGATGGTGTATCCACTTATTTGCAATTAAATCCCCCAATCTTTATATTAAAAGCAGAATATACAAAATTCTTTTAAATTATAATATTTTTTTAAAGCGATTTTTTAAAGCATTCCCAATTTTAACATATGAGTTGTTTTGGGTCAAAACAATAAAAAATAAAATAAATATTTTTATTTTAAACATAATATAAAACATTAGAAGTAATTAATAATTATTATATTCATTATTCTAAATAAAAATATTTATATATAAAATTTAAAGCTCATAATTTAAGGGTAGAATAATTTCTTGATGAGAAATCTGTAGAAGTTCGAATCTTCTTGAGCTTAAAATTATAATAATATTATTAAACGAATTAATTTAATAAAATTATTAAGCAAATTAAAAAAATATTCTCATTGTAACTATAAAATAATTCAATTTAGAAGTAAATCAATGTATTCAAAATTTAATGTAATAATTTTTTAATAATTTGTAAGAATTATAATTAACTTATGCTAGAAGAATATAATATCTTCAAATAAAGTAAAAATAAATAAAATAAAGTAATAATTAAAATTTCCCATGTATAATTTTACCTTATTAGATAAGGGTTTTTCATTAATGTTATAAATTTGGTTGTTTATATATTTTTTTGATGTAGTATAAGAGCGAGGTTGTATAAAATATTTTGTTTCAGTTTAATTTGTATTATATTATTCATAAAGCTGGAATCTTTTAATATTGATAATTCCAATGTTGTGTCTATGTTTTAAATAAGCTGCAGCTTATTACCAAGTAAAGCTTTAATGAATATCTAAAAATGGTGTGTTTTTTGTAAAATTTTATAGCAACAAAAATGAACATAAATAGCAAATTGTTTATAAATTGTATCTATTTACCCCTATAATTGACGAGATTTTAAATTAATATTTTAATTACTTAATTGATTTATTTTATTTATTTCTTAATTTTAATTTACTACTAATTAATTGGAATTTATTAATTATTAATTATTAGTG
>Ga0307514_10003215_pt1 | contig 15968 bp, 11 predicted proteins | sample 16_EM_MG_FD_203088 | JGI IMG/M metagenome (GOLD analysis project Ga0307514, IMG submission 203088) | Populus trichocarpa ectomycorrhiza microbial communities from riparian zone in the Pacific Northwest, United States - 16_EM | ecosystem: Host-associated > Plants > Roots > Unclassified | place...
CACCCCTTTCTCCTGCCCAGTGGCCGGCTTCCCAACTGAACCCGTACTTGCGAGATTCCAATAAACCATTGTAGGAATCTCATACCCAGCCTCCTCATACTTTCTCTTCACCCTCTCATACCCAGTCTCCCATTTTGAAGTATGGTCACCCCCAATCTCCGCCTGGTCAAATTGCATATCGCTAAACACGAAAACCTTTTTGACCATTTTCTCAGGAGGAACTTTATGGGCTAATGCCCTCGGCAATAGCAATTTCTCAAAGACGGCCAGAAAGTCCGTATTAAACCCCCAAGGCGACCGGTTGACATGCCTCACCCTGGCCACGAAATCCCATTTCTCCGCAGCTTCTTCCCTCTCTTTAGCATCGAGATCACCAAGATCAGCATCAATCCTCACTAGTCGCGGTTCCTCGCTAAAGGTAATGAATAGATTCTTGTATGGCTCCTCTGCAACCTCCGCCAACAGCATACCGAGACCAATAGCTGAGTCCATTGGACAAGTTCTATCATTCGCAATTGGAGAGCTCATCGACCCAGAGACATCCACGACTGCGATTGCTGACTCGAGAGTGCCCCGCTCTTTGATACTCTTCACTAATGAGTTCCATTGGCCGTCAATAATCTGCCGTTCGACAGCCGTCTCGGGGCTCGAGGGAGTAGTGCCTGGTAACGCTCGAGCGCGGTGGACGAGCGTAGATGGGGTTAACACTGAGCCGGAGATTTTCGCCTTCCCTTCTGCAACTTTCTTCAGAAACTCCATGAAACGAGTAGTATCTTTCTTGGAGAACATCTTCTTGTACCGGTTCATCGCGAGGGAGGGAACCTGGCTATAGTTGATCTGATGGAAGGCCCCTGCGGTAATATCCCTCTCTACAATCCTCAGATGCCTCCTGAGCGGGGAGAGGTACAGTCTCCGGTAGTGCTCCCTCGCAAGTTTCAAGTACCCCACTCGGTCGGTAAAGAGGTCAGCGCAGAGAATATGCTCTGGGGGAAAGAGGATTTCGGCTATCGAAGAAGCAAGGAAAGTATGTTTATCATGCTGAGCTTCTAAACTCGGCGCCCACTTCGCTGCAAAAGTAATCTTCCTCATTCTCGCATTGTCCTGGGACTCTAGCGATTCCAGGTCAGCATGTAGCTGTGCCGCAAACGCCCTAGCGGTAGCGAGGTGCAGCAACATATAAAACCTCTCGCCAAACTTCCGGAGGAAATTCTCGTGGCGCTGCTTCTCCGTCGCATGTCTTGCGGCTTTCGCCAACTGTATCTTCTCGGGGTTAGGCCGAGTGGGTTCAGATGCCGCTAGTGCATCCTCCTCCAGATACTTCTCATTCTCTTCTTCTGTAATTCCTGCTAGCCCTTTCACCCTTTCCGGTGCACGTTTGCGTGTGGAGATCTTCTTTGGGGGATTAAGGACATCGTGAACATTAGCAGAGAAAGTCAAGCTATCCTGAACCTCGAGAACGAGGATATTTGCTAAATCCTTCCAGTACCCATGGGAGAAAACTGGGTCATTAGCCTCCTCTTCCTCCTCAGCCTCCTTCTTTTTCTCCTCCTCGGTTTTCTCTGCAACAGCTTCCGCCTCAGCCTTCTTGTTTGCCCCTAGTAGATCAATATCTTTAACTGAATCTTTCTTTTTCGGCTTCAAGATCGTCCTCTGAACTACCCACTCCAAGTTTGCTAAAACAGTAGCCTTCCCCCTGAGGCCGGCGTTCTGACATAACCAGCCAACGCACCTGTAAAAGTTGTCCTTCTCCCCTTTGCCAAGATGGATACTCCTGCATTGGAAAATGATCTTCAACGTCTCTAAAGGATCCATAGCCCACGACTGGGTGAGGAGATCATGTAGCTTCGCTGGAGAAATATCTGACTGTAGGTCGTTGAAGAGATCCAGTGTAGGAGTGAGTGTAGATGAGTATGTTGGCATGTTGTTTGTAGTCAGGGTCATATTCTCGGGGGCTTCACCGCGCTCAGTTGGGGAAAGAGTTGGGGGAAAGGGGTTCAGTAGAGCAGAAACGAATGGGTCTGCCACTTTCGGATCCGCATTTGCTTGGGCTCCGTCTTCCTTTGGTGCAGATATCTCCCTCACGTCAACAACCCCCCCCACTGTCCTGTCCCCTCCCTTGCTGAGGATATCCCAGCTTGCATCCGTTCCAGCCGGATTCACGTCTGCCTCTGCCATTATGGCCTTGTCCATGCAATCTCCATCTCCTTTCTCCCCGGCTTTGAGCTCGCTCAAGGCAAACTCCAAGAATTTATCGGCGGCGTAGAAGAGCTCTGGCCGATAGGGAACCAGGACGGCGTGAGTAGAGTCAAGGGAGGAGGTTTTCTTCTTTGGTGGCTGGATGGTCTCCATGTCTCTATTCCGCGATAGCTGAGGCATACGCCGCGGAGTAATTGCAGGGGAGTAGAGAAAAGGTCTCCACGAGAGCCCGCCAGACTAGAGAAAAGGGTGATGGGTGGGAAGGGTGGAAATTTGGCAGCTCAGGAGAAAGTGTGCGGAAATAAGACGAGACAAAGCTAGCCTTTATGACACCTTTTGCTGCCCCAGAACCTGACGCTGATTGAGAGGCAAACGTTGGATACACATGAATACTAATGCCCATGATGGCTAGGAGCGGGGTCGATTATCGTTGGATCGTTGGATGGCTTGGTGACTCAACATGAGTCCGTGCTTACTCAGCGAAGTACACCTCTACATACTGAGGCTAGCCCAAATGGGCCTTGGTAGTGCCCAGACCCTACATAACCAACCAGTGAAAATGAATATCACCCCTGCAGCTAGGCTTAGATACCTAACGCTGTATATCCTTGATGCATAAAGAATAGTTTATCCCATCCTTTCATTATGTTTTGATATTTCATAGCGCCAGTAAGCATGGATCAGTGGTGTGTTTAGATTCAGGATGTCTTCACTCCCGGCTTGCACATCGCCATAGTCTAGCAAGGCTGAATGCGATTAATGACTCCTTAAAAAAAAAATTCCTGGCTTACAGCACTAGTTCAGATTAACGGGCCACGTTGGTTATATCGGCACCGGGCTGGATCTCTGAGACCGTGAATAGACTGAGCGCTAAGCCAGCGATCAGTAGCACGCTCCAAGGCGGGGAGGTATGAAACGAGAGGCCGGTGCCCGCCAGACCGAAAATAAAACACATAAGTCTGAGTTCAGGGTAACCAAGTACTGTTGCACAATAATCTAAATTACTAGGATACCCCGTAGAGTCTCTGTACGTTAGTTCGCTGCCAAGACAATTCTGAACTAAACATAATTATACAGACAATTTCCTAACCACCCCAGAAGCATTTCAGAGCTCTCTTCCTACCTATACATAGTCTGGTTGGCACGACCCTCCTCCGTAGTGCTAATGCCTATTTAGGTTAGCCTGATACCCTACCTATCTCGCATACTACTAGATGCCTCCATGTACCCAAGGAGCGCCCCTGTAAGAACTTAGTGTGAAATCTCCAATTTCGTTGGCAAAAAAAAGATTTTGTGTGGAGCGATTGGTAGGACTACTCTAATCTCTTAGAAATTCTAGAAATATTGGGTGGACATGGAAAGGAAATGGTAAGGAAATGGTTATGAAATGCTACTGTTCGGGTGTAGGCTTGCTTCCTCATTCAGAAATCATATAAATAACTCCAAATAGATTGGATGGAAGTGGAAGTATTCCGAGCAATTCCAAGCTATCACCTAGCCTGTTTGCAGCTACTACCTAATAGTGTACAAAAAACTGATGGTAGGTGCTACAAATGCTACATTACGCTCGAGCTTGAAGAGCCTGACAAAAAAGATACCTACCAGAACCCAGCCATCCTCCTCGGTGTTCTCTGGCCCTTGCATTCTGTTCTATCAAAGGAACTCCCAAAGATATGCAACTTCGAATTTGTTACTTTATAATATGGCAAGAAAACAAATGATAGAAGACGAGTAGTCAATCCACCACACTGCCCACACAGTTCCCCCCAATTTTCCATCCGCTCCTTCTATGCCCAGTCTGTATTTACAATATATATTTTGAGTACTAATTTTAATTTGGGAGTTTAAGCCAGCTAAAAACTCTGAAGAATTCCTGTTCTTAGGCGGAAGTGGACGCCGATTTGAATGTGCCCATTTTTCATACTGGATTCACCCTAAGCACCTTGCTACGTTCAGCTCTACAGCCTCAATGCATCTCACGGTATCACGATAGTCGCGAGTAGGAGTAAAATTTGACAACGCCTGAGAGATACAAGTTTTCAACTACTATTTACATATGGTCAAAGCCATAAGGAACCAGATTTGAGAGACATCCCATTGGACAATTGACTAGAGACGATGTGTTTTCTGTCAAATACGTCGAGGTTTCGGCTGTTTGGGGGAATGTTTTGTCATGCCCTGTGCCTGGGGCTTAGAAACCTATCAATTGGGTCAGCGTTATGGTAGGCACTTCGGCCGCTTCGGCTTTGCTCAGCCTGCATTGTTGCTTTGAGGGTGTCAAATAACACCAAGTTTGGTAAACTAACCCGGCAATAGAGCATAAGCACTTGCCGCCGATCCTGAAAATCAGAGCGGAATAATGCACATAGTCTGCAGACCAAGTCTACTCCCGCCATCCCTCGTGTTTCTAGCGTGATATTTGGTGGGCAGGGCATAGGTATCCACTATTACAGACCGAAAAAAAAAATCCAGTCGATCACGCGTGCCAACCGAGGATCATTCGACCCTTAGGCTCCCAGACATATAGACTCAAAAAAAAAAAACGAAGATCCCATATAAACTTCCCGCCAAAGTGATACTCTCCGCCCACCACACTAACTCTCTACAGCAGGTCTACATCACCCACAAAAGACTCTAAAAACCGCCCTCATACATTTTATATTCCCTGGGCCTTACATAGTTAGAGTTTTAGTTGGGGACTGTATTTGCTTGAAGAAGTAGGTACGGATACCTGTTACTATACGCAAGGTACATATCTAGCGTACAGAGTACATGGTGCCGCCTAGGTAGAATTTGCGCTGACGCCCAGGCACTAGGTATATGGTATGCGAACTAACTTTTAAACGTTATCACAATGCACCTACTACCCATGCAAAAGCAAAGTTTTCTGTGAAGCAACTGCAGTGTATCACTAGCTATGGGGGCAATAATATCGTGCCCTCACTTCTCAGCTGGTTCTTTTTTTTTTTAGTCTATACGCCTTTCCTCCGAAGGGAGCCTTAGGCTATGAGGCGGTTCTCAGCTGGTTGATGGGAGGGTATACCTAAGTGGGTGGTTAAAACTCTCGCCTTGCATATGGGTAAAGTAGTAGGCTGGCCACGACATCCACAAGCATATAATAATAAAAATATCAAAACAAACAATTGTAACCTACTGCCGTAACTGGCATCTCTATAGGTTGGGCTTTCTTGAATTGATAATCAATCAACCTCAAGACCCATGTTGATTATGCGGAAAGCATCAGTTTTGGCAACACAGGCACAACATTAATCCAACAAACACAACGGTGAAAGGGTATAGCAAAAGGGTGATTAGGAAGTCAACCCTGGCATGGCTCCAGTGGCTCTTGCATCAATTTTGCCCTCATGGCTATGTAGTAGGTATGGTTGACTATGTACAACAGCCCAGACGAACTTGCACTAGTCTTATACTTGGGCAGTACCTTATAATTGATTCGGGAGACATTATATATCCTGCTTGGGGCTCCGGAAACTGCCTGGGCTATATTTTTATACTTATATGTATACCTAGAGTCAAGACCTCGCAGCTCGCACCGTAGAACATTAGAGGTACATTCAGGCAATCTTTTCCCCGGTGGTGGGGAATCGAGGCTCTTTGGCGCCCCTACTACCTTGTTTAGCCTATTATGCTCATGGCATATGTACCAATATATGAACAAGTCCATAGTCACAGGCAGGGACTGGCCCTGGGGGGGATAACTCGGAGGGCCCCAGCCCGAAGAATGCAGTCTCTCGTCATAAACCCCGTAGTTTGAATACAGGTACTGAATTACAAAAAAATACCACAGCCACATTAACCCTGAAGCCCTATGTATCTCCGGTTCCATGCATTCAGATGGCCCTTCACTATCCAGATCAGGAAAGCCTGATTATAGTCTTATGCTAGCCGTTGGCTACTTGAGCTTTCTTTATCCAATTAACCGGCCACCCCCACTATATCTACAGACATACTGCACCACCACCACTGGGAAAGCCCCTTTGGTCACCCAACCTAGAGCTGAATGTTCGAACCTTGCGTTGCATGCTGCGAGTGCATGCCCTAGCCAGAGACCATAAACAAATATAAAAGCTTTCCTGCTGCTTTGGAAATCTGCTGTGCTCAAAAGATGACAGTCTCAATACCTTCCATCTTCATTCTGAAGCACTCACCAATCCCCCCGGTTCTTCGAGTTCTCTTGAGGTAAATCCTTCTGGCAAAGCGCTCTTTACCCTCAAACAACACAAGCTCAAGCCCTCACAATGCAGGCTTCTGAGAACTCTAGAAGCTCTGGCTGCGGAGCGTCCCAGCCATCTCCCGGAAAGGGAGTCATGACTTTTAAAAAAGAAAAATCCAAAAAGAAGGAAGGCCTGACCTATTTGCTCGAGCGCTTCCTGGAAACGAATTTATCAGAGGATCCCCTGCGCCACGAGGGTGGCAGAGCCGTTCAAGAAGGGTGGGTTGAAGGTAGTGAGGATTACTCAAACATAGTGAAGCAACTGCTGGAACAAGATTGGGACTTCTGATCCCCGTGGCCCTGAACCTGTCTTTGCGCAAAACATACTTGACGGGGATCCGGCGCACTACTGGGATGTGGCGTGCTTCCGGGATACATGTATTTAATTGTTAAAAAGTCGAATTATCATGCAAGTGGGCTCAAATTGAAACGAGAGCTATAGTATATACATGGAAGTCAATTCTGAGGTAGAGGGTGGCGAGGCTCTTTTATAGTCTTGGAATAAATTTATGGTTTCCTCTAGATATTTCCTATGTACAGTTACTAGTCCATGCGAGCGAGCTTGGCGAGAACGAACTTTGGTCTTGATTTTTGCGAGGGTACCACGTGCACGCTTTGCCTGGGTACGTTAACTGCCTGTGTTCATGTTTTGGCCAAGTCCACGCCCCGGAGTAAATTACTCAGCAAAGGACTTATTATATAGAAGTTATGAGTACGGTAGCAACACTTAGTCATATATGTTCAGACAGAATGTATACGCTCGTATATTTCAGAGTAAGTCAGAGGAAAGCTCATTAAGCTTATTCATATAGTAGAGAGCGAGCGAGCGTCCTATATAGAGTGAGCTCACATACATGATTGTGCTGGATGTTGTATGCTGTGACATAGGTGAAATGTCTTGAAAGAACAAAAACTTGCAAAGAACAGCAATCATTACGCTGTGGCTTTTCAACAGGACTCGCATCCTCGGCCCAAGAGCTTCATGGCTGTTATGGTACCAATGAAGGAACACTTCACCTAGATCATATATATCTAGACGTTATGCGTTCTGGGGCAACCCAGGAGCTGTAGTCCATCGCCATATTCTATATAGGATGAATGCGGTTAATGATTCTTAATTGAGTGTTATGTTACGTCACTCAGGTATCATCTCTCACATGCTGTGAGGCATTCCAAGGGACTTGTAGCTACCGTTTTTGGCACACAAGGCCAGCCGCCACTTAACTTGCTCCTATATATAGCAAATTTGACGCATACTTTCGCTGACAACCAGGCATTAATAAACCGATCCCCTGTCCCTACTAGAACTACGTATATATCTGCTATCCTGTGCACTGAAAACCCATACGTACAGTATATAGTCCTGGAATTTCGTTACAAATTCAAGGCCTTTTTATTTAACACTGAATGGATTAGGTGTTTCGCTCTTAGCTGGCACGGCAAAAAATAATTCGTGGCAGAGAGCAGTGTTTCTATAACTATAGAATCAACCAATACACAGGCTTTAAGAATGAATCTGGCTTAGTGTACAAGAGTGAGATTCTCCGTATAGCGCGCATGCTGATATACACCGGCTAGAGGCATTTAAATAAAGAGTGGTAAGAAACGGTAGAGTCGCCTTCTTGCAAGAGAGAGTATACAGATATCTCCTTGATCTTTACTCCTGGCGTCAATGCCCAATGATAAGTACAGGTGGATGGAGTTCTCACAGAGTATTTTTACACCAAAATAGCCAGGTAGCAAAAGCTTTTGGGGGGTTAATCTCAGGCTGAGAATATCTAGTAAAGCTCCTAAAATTCTTAGTCTCAGAACAAATATTGCTATGTGCACAAGGCCCAAAACTCGAGTTCCATTGCGCTTTGTATGGGAATTTTTGGAATAGAGCTAAAGCTTGATATACAGTCCCTAATTCCAAGTTTAGATAGTCTCGTGCCAGTTTAGAGACCTAAAACAGCCCCTCAGAAAATGATTTCGCAGTCTTCCCCTGACTAAGCGCTTTCCTGAGAGGAGATAATCTATTTACTGTCAGATCAATCATTTGGTATAGGGGTAAGCCACAATTAGTGGAGATATATATGTATATGTAATACCCTTTAGAAAAGAAATAATCTTATCCGCTGCCATCTGGTTTCTTTTCAGAAGGGCTTTCATTGAGTTGTGATTGCATAGCTATCGTTGATATCGATGGGTTATCTTGCTCGCAGTAGTGCATTATGGGCAGGAAAAGATTCGTTGCACTGGTTGCATTGATTTTGTTCTTCAACACCAAATTGTAGGCCCATACGTCGTGTTAATGCTTCATGGCGTGAGCCTTTGTCAGAGCAGCTGCAACCATCTCGTGTGGAGACGTAAGAAATCGTGTATTGTCCACTTTGAACCATCTGGGCGGTGAACCATTCTCGAGCATGGATGTGTTTTGTTCGAGGCCTAAAAGAGTTGTCTCTTGCTAACGCAAGAGCTCCTTGACACTCTCCCCCTCTCCGAACGGAAACAACTATTCATCCTGGAAGGCAATACGCATTCTCTTCCTTAAAGCTCCGGGCTCATGACCTGATGTAACACGATCAGAGTGGTTGGTTGAGTATGTCTCTCGTATACTTCCGAGTTGAGAGGGAGAGAGGCTGACGGTAACGTCAATGGCTACGGGACATAGGGAAGACAGAGGAACCCTGGTGCGTATGCGATGGATGGACACCGCAGTATGTGTTGCATGCCTATCCCGACCTGACCCACCTTGAGCCTGTTTCCACTATTCATGTATATATGTATATATCAGGCACTGCCCTCTTCTTCTGAAGAACACGGGTAATCAGTTCAGTTCATTACTATACAATACAAAGCTTTTATCTCTTCTCTTTCGCTCTCACGTTTATTGGATTCACGGCTCACCGCTTACCCGCTCGCATTAACTACCCAACAGAATATGTTTGCTATCAATTCTACCTCACACCCTTGACGTAGCTCCAGGCCCCGCAACTATTCTGTAGTATTTTTGAGCTATTTTGTACACCCCAGCGATATTTGGGGCTATTACTCCCCCAGTTCAGACCCCAAAATCGCTATTACCCTGAATTAAACTTCCCAAATAGAATTCGTAGTCGACTATATACCCTCCAGACTCTGGCTGTATATTTTTTGTCAACAGACTTCTTCTCAAAGAAAATCTACATACTGAGCAGGGAATGCTATGACTTGCCCGCTGTCATCAATGTTCACCTACAGGCACACCGAACCAATAAAACTGCCATCGTCATAGTCTAGATAGGCTGAATACGATTAATGATTCCTTGATAATAAAAAACAATAGAGCTGCCAGTTGCAGAATATTAGTTTACTAGCTATGAGAGTACGTATCTTGATAGTTTGCATTATCCTGAACTTGATCTACCAGCAAATTCAACTACTGCGCTAGTCGAAACTAAGCTCCCAGGAATGAATCTCGACGCATTGAGTCTGGCTAGACCATAGACATTTTTTTAGTCAATGAAGTCCCCACAGGAGCGCATGTCCAACAGTCGCACCAGGCGCAGCCGACACCATGGGACTGGCTAACTAGCCGTCACTGATAAGCACCAGTTGCTAGTAGCTCATTTAGTGCCAAACAAATCTTAGGCACGAGACTAAATAAATCAATAGTTGCCATGTCTTGAATAAGTAGCAGCTGGTCATCCTAGAGCATCCGTGGAATACTATAAGCCAGGAATGGTGAGGTGTATCCAGGGCCACTATGAGGGGTACCACATGTAGTCTGGGGGTTCTAGGTCACGCAGAGTGCTGCTACCAGTCTATAGATTGTCATTTGTAACCCGTACTGTAGATTTAATCATCTCAACATAGGAAGTAGAGATATGTAATATAGAGGCTCGTGTAGAAGATGGAATATGGGGAAGCCTAAGCCACATAGACTACATACAAGTCTCTTAGGCCTTAGAGGGCATAGATGGTTCGGGTGATTGAGTGCGGGGAGGGCCCATTCCTAATTAGATAGGCAGGAGTCTATATTCATTATGCATGAGTACCTGTACCTGTCATAAATTTGAGGTTGTAGGATGATCTAGATACCATTGCAGGTGTAGATTAAAGTTTCAACCAGATTGGACTTGTTTTAGGTTTTGGTGAATAGTTTTTGTAAACTGCGTCCGACCCAACCAGACTAGTCCGACCCCTGGTTCCTCATTCCAGCCCCTAGCGTTGTATGCAGGAAATACATCCTAGTTCTCAAAAAACTCATGCTTTGTTGTAGTATAAAGCACTTGAAAACTCTGTCTATCATAGAAGAGGAGTCTCCCCTTTGTCATATAGTCGAAACCGACTGCTGGAGATATCTCCCAAGCATGGATAGCATAACTTTTGCTCGTGGCTGGGTACAATACTCACTAGTCTTGTGAAAATCTCTGCAGCATCCGACGGGCAAATGCAACACAACCCGGATATGCAACAAAACGGCTGTATGGCAGAACTCAATGTGTTTTCGTTGGAATTGAATGGGAGGGGCTCAAAACTGTATACGGGTTCGGGGAACGATCTGTGAAGCCCTGGGTCATGGAGTCAAAGGGGGTATTCTGATATATGGCTAACACACGAAATGCATGGTGTAGACATTTTTTCTTTTTTGAGTCTGTACGTCTTTCCCCCGAAGGGAGCCTTAGGGTATGAGACGGCCCCATTCCCGCCCCTTTGAAGGTTTGGGTGTACCCACGGAACAACAAGCTGCATAAACTCCCTGCCTCCCGAACCAATGAGAATCCTGACCCCATACCCCATGAAAGAAATGATAAAGAAATTATAGAACTTGGCGGCACAGTTGGGACTCGAACTCTACCGTAGGCTTTTCTCCTGCGAAGACAACACAAGGCCGAGTACAAACCGCTTGGCATACCCCTGGTGTAGACATATGACCAGGTATTAAATTGGAATAATGCGATTAAGCAGAGTCTGGGTACATTTCCTGCCTCTCTCGCATAGCTTACAAATCATGAAGACAATTGCCTCCCAATGACACTGGCAGATTATATCCATGTGCTCATTATAACTCTAGCTTTAATTTGAGCCTATTTGCATTACAATTGGAATTTTAAACAGTTGCGCCAGATCCTGGTAGTGTACTGGAATACCCTCAAAAATGTTAGATAGCCAGAAGCAGGATAGAGGCAGTACAGCGGGAGCGTCAGCGGGAAGAGGGGAACCTCTGGGCCACTCACTATATAGTAGTAGTGAATTCAGAGATGCTGCGAATCGCACTAAGATGGCAGGGAGGAAAGTTGGCAACATAATATCAGAGGGCGCAATGCAACACCACTGGGTAATGGAACGCCCAAGGTTTTACTCAATGAGCTTTCATGGAAATTGGATGGTATGGAGCTCAAAAGGGAACATACAAGTGTAGAGAATAATCTCGAAGCGCCTGAAACACTAGGCCAATTTGGGGGGCATCCAAATATAATATTCCTCATATAGACTGATGACTGGGCAAGAGACTTAAAAAAAACATAACTAGGTGGAGTCTGAATCTATTTCCTGTTACTTCCAAAATATGATGCAGAGCCCATAGGATGAACTAGTAGTTTTGAAGAGGGCACACGTGTGGGGGATTGTTAGAATACACACGAGAGGCTGGTGCCCGCCTGACCAAGAATATACTAGTCTGGTTGGCATAACACCCTCCATACGCTCAGCAAAGAGCCATGCAGCCTTCATGACCTACAACCTTCGACCATCGAGTCTACGAGGGGTTGTGCCAACCACCCTTCTCTCCCCCTCAAGCAAAAGCAAAAGCAAACACAACTACAGAACTCGGTATACCTGATATAGCATTGATTAGTCACCGCACTTACATACAGTACGTAGTCGATGATAAGACGGTGTAGACTGATGACAAATGAGATTCTCGAAGGGTGTGAAATTTAAAGTTGTGAACAAATATATTATCCCAGGTTGTAAACTATCCACAATAGGGTTAGATTGGTCCCAAAATGGTAGTCACTGCCTAATTTGGTAGGTTTATGGAAAGTTCACAGATTTCTTGTCTCCACCTTTCCATTCAAACCCCCCGTCTCTCTTGTTCCCCCCCAGTCCCTCCCTTTTTTACAGAATAAAAATTCGTGTACAAGCTATCTAGCCACGGTATTCATGGTATAAAAGCCGAGCTGAAATGGGTTGTACTGTACAGTGCTTCAGCAAACTCATACCCTACAGTGGGCGATATGGTTAGTATAGGTATGACAGAGTCAAAGCCGATAACAAGTGCAAAGATCATTGCAAAACCACAAGGACTTTCAACCAGCTACGCGTACGGATCTTATGGGTTTGGGGATGATATTCCAGGCGCTTACATTAGCCAACACTACTCCCCAAACATCCACCACCGCTCGGGTTTCTGTTGCAAAAAGTCCTGTCGCTACCGCTGCTTTAATAACCTTAAATGCTCTACCTATTGCCACACCAAAGTATCAACTTACCATAACTATGGTACTTACCTCCCAGTTTTGTCTGAGCGGACACAAATTGGGCTGTTAGAAGACATTCCCATCGACCCGGAGCTGCTTGCTAGAGTCGCTGGGCCAGCTTCTGGAGGTCAGCAGAGCCGATACTGCCAACACCGGAATCCGTCATAGGCTCTTTTTTTTGGAAGCTCCATGTATGGTTATTTCTGTGTTATATAGCTGTAGTTAGGCAATCAATTGTCTACCATATTAAGGAATTATATAAATTGCCCGCGAGGGGCATAGTAGGTATGCTGCCCTCGAGCGGGCCAGAACATATATTATATATTTATAAATATTAATATATATGTGTACGAAAGTCCTTTCTTTTTAGCTAAAAGAGGGGACTTCCTATCAGCCTTCAGGCCACCTAAGCTACATATGTCTATGTAATTGATGAGGGCAAATACAGCCACCACTTCGAGTGTCCGCGGTCTGTGACTATACACACGGGCCCCCATACTGCCTCTGCATCCAAGCTCCCAACCACCTCGTCTTCTCCGCCATACTGTCCGCTTCCTCATTCCCTTCGGCCCTTCACCCACATTAGCTTTCAGCCTCCTTACTTTACTTTGTTTTTATCCCTATGAATGGGGCTTATCTATCTCTCCTACTAAACCCTCTTTTAACTTTCATTTCAATCTCTACTTCTAGGGGTTGTTGCAGAAGTTTTGCTGCCGGTAGGTGCGTCGTGGAGAAGCGGGTAGTTTTTGTTATTGTGGTTGATGAGCCTGAGTGAGTCAGGTTAGTGTAGGAGGGGGTGGGGAGGATGTTATAGTGTTGCGGGTGGATTGGCTATTCGGGCTTGGGGTGAGGCATTGGTGGAGGGAGAGTGATGGGTGCTGGAGCTCGCTGCTGGGATTGGGTCGAGTAGCATGATGAAAGTTAGGTATAGTGGCTGAGGTGCAGGCGGCTGTGGGGTACTGGGTATCTCCAGACAGTCCGTATGGACTGTCCCGACTGTAAGGACTGTAGAGCCGCCACGCAGAAGTTTCTAGCGTGCTTACACTCAACAACGCAAGTGTCAAGTCAACATACGGAATGTATATAACCCATACACCATCACTTTCGGCGAAAGCCAAGTGGGCCCCGCATCTAGCGACATGGTAGATGTTATAGCTAAGGTTGTTCGACAGCTACCAGACCTCCACTGCGAGGATGCAATGGATGATGAACAGTATCCATGGACAAATAATATACTGGATCGCCTACAGGATTATGCCTTCACCACAGGGTTTGCAGTCGTTACCTTGACTGGATCTGAGGAGAAAGGAAGAATGCGTTTTGGATGTGTACATCACAGGATACTAGGAAGCCTGACAATCCTACAACACAGGACACAGGCAAGGAGTGCAAGTGGGCTCATTCAGCGAGTAGATAAAATAACTGGAATACAAGTATGGATTCTATCACTATCAGATCAAAAACGTAGCCATCCGCTTACTCCAGACCTGTCTATTTATATACAACACAAACGTTGGCATCCTGAGTATCTTGGAGCCATTCTCTTAGCCAATAGCCACTGTGAAGCTGGATTAAGCCACGGAAGCCTTTGCAAAACAGGCTCAAGAAATGAGTAAAGAACTATGTGAAAAAATTCGAACACAACATTCAGATCAAGCATCAGTTCCCCGTCAATATGCTCCACCCGGGCCTCACTCTACACTCCCTCAACGAAAATCCAAAGGAAGAGCTATAGCACATACTCTCACAGGAGCTGAAATGGTAGTTCGTACATCTGAGAGAGTTGGAAAGCGTGGGCGTATAGCTGTAGAGGTGGAGAATGCAGCGGAAAAGAATATTTTCTTTTTGGATTCTATACGCCTTTCCCCCGAAGGGAGCCTTAGGCTATGAAGCGGAAAAAGAATAATACTGAGACACAGGATGTTATATATGGTGAGGGCACGTATCCCCAGGTGGCTGGATTGTCCAACCCCATGCCGTGCCGGCTTCTATACTTATAGTCCCCCCCCAAAAGTCATGGTGAATCAGGCGCTTGTCTTAGGTGAACATCAGACCACAGCGACACAGCGACACAGCCACAGCGGCCACTGCTATAGAACAATACCAGACGAGAACAATACCATACGTAGTAGGGAGTAAATACCGAATAAAGGCATGTCCGAAATTGGGGTTATTTTGTAGTGATTTATTTAATTAAACATCTAGTCAAAGAACAGCTGTATTTCCATGATAGGGGTTATTGTAGAGACCTTATAGACCTTAAATGCTGTGAGAATATTGAACTTTGCAAAGTAGGATCGATATCATACTGCAATATGGCCGCCTTACAGAATCTCTTGCCTGCACCAGGGCTAAGACAGCTAATGTGACATTCGATGCATTAAAGAACAATATTGAAGATTGGTTAGTACCCGAAAAATCCCATTTTACAGTACCTACGAAGGATACATCTCGAGTTATCTATAAATTATATATTTATTTAAATAAATATTCATACTCTGTTGTTCTTGTGCCCAGACCGATTTATTTTTATGTGCATACTCCGTATATATGTTGAAAACAAGCGTAGGGTGCAAGAATGATACATGCGACTGGCGACTTAGAGCAAATAAGCAAGATGATGGTAGCATCAAAATTAGTGTATTACATGCTCAGAATACCTGCATTGCACTTCTGACCACCGCAACATACCAACATTAGCTCCAGCAACATATTCCACGATACCTACACATCACACGGGCAACACATGTTCAAGATATCATTGATTGTGCTTCTTTACAGTTTGGTGAAGTTATTAGTAACCAAGTTGCAAAAAACTGAAGACTTGTTTACTTAAAGATGATATACAGTCACATCAGACCAGTTTTCAAACAATTCCGACATTGATATCTCTGCACTGAAGGCTTCAAATCCTACTGCCTATGTGGATTTACAACAAAATGCAGAGACTGGACAGTTTCAATGAATTTTTATTTGTCCAGCAGAGTCTAATATATCCTTTTCTTCTTGTCATCCTTTTATTGCTGTTGATATATTCATTAAGACTCGATTTCAACAAATATTATTATTAGCTGTTGCATTAGATGCAAATA
>Ga0307514_10003216_pt1 | contig 15964 bp, 16 predicted proteins | sample 16_EM_MG_FD_203088 | JGI IMG/M metagenome (GOLD analysis project Ga0307514, IMG submission 203088) | Populus trichocarpa ectomycorrhiza microbial communities from riparian zone in the Pacific Northwest, United States - 16_EM | ecosystem: Host-associated > Plants > Roots > Unclassified | place...
GTGATGGTGAGGAGGCCAAGAAGGGGGTGGGGGGTTTGACTGGTGGAGAGATCTTGTTATGGCGAAGGGGGTGAGGAGTGATCACTAGTGAGGAACATGTGGATTGTTTGCCAATGGGGAAGGAGGGTACAGGTAAGAGGCAAAAGTACCACAATCCCACCTGCACCGTGAGTTTTTTCAAGGGTTTTGCAACGGCGTTTCATTGGCACATATTCTGTTCACATTTATATCATCTAGTTTAGTGAACCACTTTCTAATCCTGGAATATGATTCATTGTACAAGAGGTTTCGATTCACTATTGGCCCATCGTATCGTAGCAATTATGACAAATCCAAATCCCAGAAGAAAGTAAACTTTTGAACCCATACAAGAAAAGAAATAACCAGACATGATAGGTAGATCCTGCTGTGACATGTTAGTGCCTATGCCGCTGTGGATAGATTCCCCCTAGTAACTAAAACTCAAGTGAGGTCAGTAAACATGAAGAGGGTATTTAAACACAAGAAAGGAGCTGGCCGCAGAGAAGTTAGTCAAACTTCTTCTTCTGTCCCTGGAAGCTGCTGAAACCGCCACTGCCACGGGAGCCACCACGACCACGGTCTCCGAAACCGCCACGCCCGCCGCGCCCACCGCCACGCCCACCACGGTCGTTAAAACCACCACGTCCGCCACGACCTCCACCGCGCCCACCACGGTCTCCAAAGCCGCCACGCCCGCCACGCCCACCACCGAAACCGCCACGCCCACCACTGCTGTTGTCGCGAGGAGCTGAGAAGTCGGTCCTGACAGCACGACCACCGATCATCTGTCCAGAAAGACCATCAACAGCAGCCTGTGCCTCATCGATGGAGGAGTAGGTGATATATCCGAAGCCCTTGCGTTCTCCAGAGTCCCTGTCAGTTGGGATCCTCAAGCTGATAATGGTACCGAACTTCTCAGCTTCAGCACTAAGGATAGACTCATCAACGTCGAAGTCGAGGTTTGCGACAAAGACTGTATCACTTGGTGCAGATCTCTTGTCTCCAAACCTGCTGGCACGGTCCTTGTTTTCGCTCTGGGGGCGAGGAGAGGAGAAATCGAGGTTGATGGCACGGCCATCAATTACGGCATCTCTCTTGGCAGCCAAAGCCTTAGCAGCCTCCTCGGGGGTGTTGAACTGGACGTATCCGAAACTATAGGAATTGAGAGTTAGCACGGTTGGAGCTTACATGTTTCCATTGGTGCAACTTACCCCTTGGAGCGGTCCCTCTCACGGTCCCAGACAACCCTGGCTGAGTGGCAGCCAAAGTCAGTAAACTCGGATTTGAGCCACTCGTCGTCGATGTTGAAGCTGAGGGATCCACAGAAGAGAACGCAGGATCCACTTGGGTTCTCAGCGGAAGCTTTGGTCTTGGACTTCTTGGCCTCAAAAGCAGGGGCCTCCTCAGCTTTACGCTTCTTCTGAGCAGGCTCCACCGCCACCTCCACCTCCTCATCCTCATCCTCATCCTCGCTCTCACTCTCACTCTCGGATCCGGAGTCAGAGTCATCAGATGAGTCGGGCCCAGGATTAGATGTCTGGGGAGAAATAGATCAGCGCTGTATAACTTAGTTGGGAACCAAGATAGTCCGCATACCTTTGCCTTCTCAGTCTCTGCCCCGGACTCGGACTCGGACCCAGAGTCAGATGAGTCGGAGCTGTCGGAGCTCTCAGCCTTCCCTTTAACATTCTTGACACCATTGGCCTTCGCAGAAGACTTCTTCTCGTCCTCAGACTCGCCGTCAGAGTCAGAGTCAGAGTCAGAGTCAGAGCCAGAGGCGGGAGTGGCATCCTTCATCTCAGTGTCACTGTCCTCACTAGAAGAGTCGCTCTCGGAGGAAGACTCATCCTTCTTAGCAGCCTCCCTCTTTCCCTTGGCGGGGGCGACCACTTTCTTTGGCCCATCGCTGCCGGACTCATCGCTGTCAGAGGAATCAGACTCGGACCTGGACTCGGGTTCGGACTCGGATTCGGACTCGGATTCGGGCTCAGGCTCTTGGATAGGCTCCTTCTTCTTGGACTTTTTTTTGTCGTCCCTCTTGCTGACAACCTTCTTGTCCTCAACCTTCTTGATGGTCCCAGCGATCTGCTTGCTGACCACTTCCTTGGCGACGGCCTTCTTAGGTATGGTAGGTTTGCCCATTGTGATTCTTTGGGAGTGTTAAAAGAAACCGGGGAGAAGGGGGGGGGGGGTAAAGAAGAAAAAGGGAAGAAAGTGGGGTTGGTAAGGGGATGAAAGGGAAAGGGTATCAATTCTCGATTGTTCGAGAATTCACAACGCCCCCGGAAGTCAACAAAAGCCCTCAGATGTTTTCTCTCAAGTTAAGCCCACGTAGTCAAAAGCCCACGGTAAAAGCCCCCAGATTGAAAAATCCTTCAGTATTTGTATGAAGTGATCTTCCTGCAGATGTGCGGCAATGCCCTCAGTTTGGTGACAGATCTTCTATGAAGATGGATCCCTCAGTGCCAACAAAAGGACTATGAAGTCCTATTTATTTAAAGCCCTCGGTAACTTGTCTCTCTCTCTCTCTGTGTGTGCAAAAGCCCTCTAATGCCCTCTTGTAAAAGGTAACCTCAGAAATGTAGTAAAAAGTGTAAGAGAGGAAAAAAAATCTAGTGGGATGAAAATTTAAATGCCAGAGGGGTGAAATCTTGGCAGCGGCTCTGCAGCAACAGTGATTCTTGGCGGTGGCATCTGAGAGAGAGGCAGCCAGCCATATTGACATTGCAACAATGGCCTGCCCACGCTGCATATACCGAGCTGCTATTCACCCTCTGCGACATCCAATCTCATCTCGGTCGATAGCAACTTCCTCGATCCTGCGATACTCCACTACGAAAGCACCTCTCGGCAACCCCGCACCTCCTGCCCCTAGTGCGTTCAACAGCAATGTCGCTGGAAGCAATAGCTAACGACTGAACAGCCCAGACCACCTCTACCCCTGCCTCAAGCATACCAATCTCCGCTGCTCGAGCCGGAACAGTTCTCAAGGGATTGAACTATCTCAAGAACAAGCACGACCCTGTGGCCAAAGAAGACCACGAGTACCCAGCATGGCTATGGACAGTTCTAGATGAGAAGAAGGGTGATGGTGTTGACGGTGAAGGAGAAGGAGACTTATACTGTAGGAACCCCTGGACCCATAAATATCATTATCAGGAGGTTATGGAACTGGTTAACATTCCTTTCCTTGTATAGCAAAATCAAAAAAATCTCGTCGTATAGCAGCAAGGCATGCTGCCAAACTTGTATCACAGGGCCTCACTGAGGAACAACCCATCCCCATTCACCAACAAACCATAGATTTACCATTCACCGCCTCAGGCTTATCTGAGCCACATGCTGTAGCAGCTGTTGGTGGCCTAGGAAAGGGAGATGGCGTTGTAATAGTTGGTGGTGAGGACGGGCTAGCGGAAGTTACAATGGAGCAAGCGCAGAGAGCAAGGCAGGAGGTCAGGAAGCAGAAGAGACAGCAGAACCGTGCCGCAATCAAGGAGAAGAACTTCTTAGGCGGGTTGTAATGGAAATTCAGAATCTTTCGACAGAAATATACTCCAGTTTCTGAGACCTCTTAAGTAGATAAGCACGTGATTTCTCTCTTACCGCCAAGTCCCACAGTGCAGAGCCTCATCCCACCCCCCCAATGCTGTTGTTCGACAAACACCCAAGCCAGCCTCCCACCTACCAACCATCAAGATGCTTTTCTTCAGGTACTTTACCCCACAACTCACCTCATTGGTATACTTTGCTAAATTCTCACCCAGCTTCTTCAAGACCCTCGTCGACCACGAAGTCACCATCGAGCTAAAAAACGACCTCTCCATCCGCGGAACCCTCAAGTCCGTCGACCAATTCTTGAACATCAAACTTGATGATATCACTGTTATTGAAGAGGGGAAATACCCCCATTTGGTTCATTCACCCTGTCGGAATACTGTTGGGGATGTCTAGACACTGATTGTTAGTCGCTGTAAGCAGAGTGCGGTCAAGAATGTCTTTATCCGAGGGAGTGTCGTAAGATATGTACACTTACCGGCAAATGCGGTTGACACGGCGCTATTGGAGGACGCTACTAGGAGAGGTATGGGCTACGTGGAATATATGAGATGTGGTTAGATACTGACTATATATTTTCCGGGTGGCACAGAGGCAGCAAACGCGGCAGCGCAGAAGACAAGATGAACTCTTTCACAACAGTTTCGGTATTTTTCCATTGGGTTAACCATCAATAGGGAGTCGCGGGTTCATATCAACATCACAACAAAGGAGGGGTAAAGCCAAACCCATACCAAAGATGGATTAGGAGAGGAGCTGCAAAATGGAATTCTTGCAACCGAGGGATGTTTTTGGATGTTTAAGATAAACAATTTCTCAAGTTATGCGGAGCGGATGGCGTTTAGCTTGTGTTTTAGAATATGCCCAGCAGTCTGAAGCTAAAGGAGGCTATATGGTCAGGGCTCGGGGTGTGGGCTGATGCGCCGTGGAATATGGAATGCATGGACCGATCTAAGCAGGAAATATCACGGCGGTATGCTGCACCATCGGAAATTTAGTGCAGTTGGCGGTCTGACCACTTTGAACCTGACCGGCCTCCCTCTGCGAGAAGCAACTGTCCAGTCCGGCCGCGTAAATTTCCCCCATAACCCAACCTCCAGAGAACTTCACCTATAGCCTCCCCCCCCAGCCCATCACCAAAGGCTACGATGCCTTCATCCTACCTCACCATACCCATCAGTCCCACCAGCCGTGAGATCAGTCCCCACAATTTTCGAGCAGCGAGCAGTATCCACCTCACCAACTCCACTCACAGCTACGACTGCCATCCCGTTCTACTCTGCTACACACCGCCCCCTTCTTGTCCACCTTCTCCTCCAACCCCACCCCCTCCCGCTTTGTGGAAATCATCATTCTTATTACGCAGAGTGCACCTGCTCTAAACGTAAAACCCTCTTGTTGGTGTTACTGGCAGGGAATTCGGGGATATTGATTACAGTGGTGTTGCTGAAGAAGGTGGAGAGTTTGATAAAGTTTTGGTGGCAGTACCAAGCTGCGACTGAGGGTGACAGATGACTGGCTTAGGGAATGGGGGTGTTGGGTTTGTGAGGCAGTCTCTGGATAGAATTGCTTGAGGCTAGAAGGCTGGGTGTGAGAGTACGATTGGAAGCCAGACTAGAATTGGGATTTGGGGAGGCCTTGAGGGAAAGATGTGGTGGTGTCAGCTATAGCTAGCTATAAAGGACTCTATAGAGCTCTGTGGAGAAGTCAGGATTTCCTGCATGACAAAATATATAATATGAAATGCAGCGTCCATTGGTGCTTCCTTAATGGCATAGCAGAAGAAGCATTAAGTATATCATAGGTATATTTACTTGTGCGCCGCTGGGGGGTTCGAGGTATACGTACTATACTGGTCTACTTAGGTACCTGGTAGCTGAATATCTGCGGATCAACTCTCCCGAGAAAGTACGGCATTCACCCACCACCAACCAATGTGGGTGGTCTATTCAAGCAGTTACCGATACTTGAAGACTTTCAAGATACACGTACTAGATATGTGGAGGCAACTGTTACCCTCAACTCTCAAATTCAACACCCCGAGTATCTCATTCTCCCCCTTTTGCGAGAAGTCTCTGCTACCAATATATTTCTTAAGGACACCAATTCAGGGAGCCAACACCGATAATCATAATTGCATGAATGAGCCTACCTTCAACGCATGCCACTGTACCTACCTCAACCTTAATACCATCATGCCAACCCTCCTTTCTAACCTACGGACATCAAAACTCATAACTTCCATCTAACTAGTGATATCTCCAGATGCTAGTCTAGAAAGAATAACCTGTGGAAAGAATGCACCCCCAAGACACCTGAAACGTTACATGATATACCGCATTCTCACCCCGACTGCTCAAATGTAGAAACAAAGTTCCTGAAATGGAATTCTGCGATGCATGCTCGATCCTCGGCCAACCCGCAACTGGTCAAGCCAAACCCGCGAGGAGAATCTACATACGCAATCTGAACAGCGGAGGTGAGACATCCCAGAGGATGAAGATCACTGTATATATGCATCTCAAACTGCAACCGCAAATAAGTATGACGATAGGCACCAAGTATCTCCCCCTGGATCTACGGATAATGGGCATGCGAGAGTTGCCGTGGGAGAGCACTATAAGTTTAGGTTGTAACGTAATAAGCATATTTGGCCTAAATGAAAGCTGTGAAGAAGTATTTCAATTGCTAAATATCTATAGCCAAAATAGACAGGTTTTTGAACATCGATTCTCAATCGAGAGAATTACCAATTACCTCATTGATGTTTACTAACTCCTGATAATATCTGGGCGCATGACCATGTTGCTAAACAACTAGGTAAGATTTATCTTAGGTTTTCCCCCGGCGGTGTCCGCCGGTGATAGCTGCTGGTTGTAGGTTGAGCTCGTTCACTATTTTTTATTCACATACTCACTGTATGCGGAAGAGAGCTACAAATCAGGCTACTATGTAGACCATTAAGGTACCAGCATCGCAGCTACTGTTGCATATTTCCTACTACGGTAATCGGTACAGTATCTAGAAAACTCTGTGTTCCGCCTCATAGCATAAGGCTCCCTTCGGGGGAAAGGCGTATAGACTCAAAAAAAAAAAAAAAAACTGTATCTAGAAGCCGCCTCATAGCCTAATGCTCCCTCCGGGGGAAAGGCATATAGACTCAAAAAAAAAAACATTACCTAGAAATGATTGTATATGTATGGGGTTTTCTAAGTTTTTGCGGGAGGTACTTCGGGTCACGTGATAGGCATACTGTATGGTGAAGGAATAAAGCATTCCTAAGTGTGACAATCGCATTGAGGCTGCAGTATCTTTCCCTAGTACCAGGAATTTGGGGTCCCCTCGATGTCATGGAAGTGCACGCTGCTATTGGAACTTGATGTCCTGTTTTCTTACACCATAGGGTGACAATATCTATCAATGAGGAACAGTTGTAACTGACTTATTGAAATGACCTCCATTGGGTCCAGCGTCAGGTGCAAACGGAATCAATAACAGCTGCTTGCGGCCAGTTTACGCATTGACTCTCGATAGGTAGAGTGTACACGTAACACGACTCTTTGCAAGCGTCAATCTTGGCATAACACCCCGAAGTCTCACCTAATTGGGGAGAAGTCCTACAGTACTACACAAAACTATTCTAATTTGGTAACTGAACCGACTCTGAGTTACTGCTGACAGACCGCCATCGTGGGGAACTTACTTAGATCGATGCATCATAATGTCTTATTCGTGTTGATCTCCAACGGCTATGCTTGAACACCAAGCTTCAATAGGCATGAGTGGCCATTACTTACTAACCTACGCAACGAAGTTCATGCTCAGGGGCCAGGTCGAGTATGAGGCAAATAAGAGTCAACCTCTCACCCGAAATTCGAATCACCTAAAGGAAACACGACCCTGCTGTTCTCGTGTCCATACCCTGCTCATACCGCCCTCCTAATATCTATCCAGGGATTGTACAGGAGTTCCAAGTTCTATTTATATATTCATCGCAGTTTAATAAGACTACCTAGATAAAGGTGGGTCTTGGCGCAAAACTTGTCCTTTCCTGTAGATGGCAAAAATATCGCCAATGCCGCAGTTCAGTCCCCTCCTCTTTTGCCTGTGTACTGCACATTTTCCAGCACTGGGGGAGGGTGTACATGTGATTGCCCTCGTGAGTGACGCAGGTACATAGACATAGGGAGACGCCTCAAACCTGTGAGGGGACGTACTGAAGCTATAGGCAGCATTGTCCCCAGCAAGTATGTACTTGTACAATACCTACTCTAGAGGACATAGGTAAGGAGGCATGTGTGTGGCGAATCCTGGTCGATAGGCGAGGTCCAGGGGCGGAGATGGAGGCAAAGAAGAACTGGAGGTGTACCGAATTGGGGAGGCCATGCCAGTTCTGTGGATCGATGGCTGAATTATTGAGTATGGTGCTCGCTTTCAGCCATACTGCAAAACAAGGTAATTTAGAACCCAGATATATAAGTCCGGGGTCAAGAACGCCTTTTACCTTTCCCTCTTCTCTTTCCTTACCATCCACTGCCCATATAACACATTCGCTTAGTATTCCACTGCTGGATCCTGCCTGCTCTTTTGACTCTTAGCTTCACTTCACGCAAACCACCAACCGTTCAAGATGAAGTCCACCATCTTCGTTGCTGCTGTACATGTCGCCCTCACTGTCCCAGCGGTCTTTGCTCAAGATTTCCCCGAATGTGCAGTGAGTTTCCCATGCCCTGCTGCAACTTGAACAAGAAGGTAGCTAATTTGAATTCTTCAGAACTCTTGTCTCGTTAGTGGTCTCGCAAAGTTTGGTTGCTCAAGCACCAATATCAAGTGTGTCTGCTCCTCCGAGCCATTTAGGACATACGCCCTGGACTGTATGCGGACTTCCTGCCCAGCAGAATCACTTCCAGGTATGTCTTCTATACCCATAGGCAACGGAAGTTCTAGGCCTAATCTCTCATTCCTACAGCTATCATTGTTGCTGCGTACAAGCTTTGTGCGTCTTCTGGAGTGACCATCCAAACGACCCCCCCAGGAGAGACTATGGCCCCAACCACCTCCGCCCCTGCCGAGACTACCACAGCTCCACCAGAGACAACCCCCACCCCTGAAGTTCCATACCCAACCACCACCTCTGAAGTTCCATACCCAACCACCACCTCTGAAGTTCCATACCCAACCACCACTATCGCTGGAACCGGAACCTTGACCCCAACCGGAAACAGCACCACCCCAACCATTGCTCCACCACCAACCAACAGTGAGGGTGCTGCTATCAAGAACATTGCTAGTTTTGGTGCTATGGCCATGGCCATTGCTGGTCTCTTCGCTCTGTAAATGGTTTTTGTCATTTAGATTCTGGGTTTATGGTAATTTGGATGCAGATGGATATGTGCCATATGTTAATGTCGTAATTGGGTGGATGGGAGCGTATAAAATATATCAATTTGCTAAATTTAAGTAATAAATACTGGTGAATCCATTAGAGTTTCCCTCATGCTCCGTCATAATTATAAGTTCCTAAAATAAGCAGACCACATGTCTGTATACAAAGTACCGATAGGTAGTCCTGGCCACCAGCTGCCATTATCGCTACATCTTTTATACCCAACAATGTATAGCCCAAATGTGAAGAATTTTTTATGAAACCGATTTATTTTTGCGTATATCATTTTTGCGACATCGAAACATCCTCCCAAGGTTTTCAGCAAAGTGGCACTCTTCACCGCACAGCTACCACCAAGAGACCTCTTCAAGAATGGAATTATTCATGCGAGTGCCAGGTATAGTCGTGCATGCATCTTGTAGACCAGCTGATTTCAACGTACTGGCCAATGAGCTCTGGCCTGCAAGCTCTCATACACGACAATTACTGAGTTCCATAATTTGTGCTGGGTCCCTTGAAGAATTGTATTGGAAGCACTGTTTACGAATATCAATTTGCGATTAGAATTCACGGGTGAGATGATGCACAAGATCTCGCCGGGTTATGCTGTAATCGGATACATATCTACTGTGAGTCTGTCTGTGTATCCTGTTAAGCTGAATGTAGTGTACGACACTTCACAACCTAGAGATATATAGTGGAAATGTGAGCCAGGTTTTTGATCCTCCTTCGTCGGTGACCAGACTATTGATACCCAACAGCGAATGCAATGAACCAAGTACTAGTGTGATTGCATTGCATGTCTCTACTTGAAACACTCAGCAAGTCCTCAAGTATTTGCCGCATGGGTGACACACGCTACACATGGCCCAAAACGGTTCCGAGTACGACTGCACATGGATTGGAAAACAACGCCCTCCATTGAAAAATGGCGCCCGTCTCAGTGCATGGTTGGGAAAGCAACAAATATGGAGAACAAAGGACAATTGAACCACATAGATTAATATCGATTAATATCCGTAATATCCCTGCATTTGGTTGCATAGATACCGTAGGCTTTGACAGCGGGATGTCTGACATCCGGTTTGAGATGACGCAATGACGTAGCCACATACCGGTACTTAATCGAGTTATTTGCTAGCGGCGTCTCATATTTAGCTACATATGCGGGTTTAAAGATATTATGAGACATGCGCGTGCTCAATGTATCCTCTAGGAGATGGACGTGAGAGTTCGCGTTCTAATCATCCATCCACGATGCCATCAAGGAAACCTCTACAAGCGCTGTCCGCGAATATAGCTGTGAAGGTTAAGGCAGTTTCTGGTGGCAGGCTTCCCCCCATTGGTCCAAAAACTACCACTCGATCTGGACCAAAACCAAAACCATTAGCACAGCGAGTGTTGCTCATCCAGTAAAGCAAGTGAAGAGAAGCTATAGCAAGAATAAGGCATTTCGGGGCCTTGGAGTTACACTTCCAGTTGATGGAAGTAGAGATCATGAGCTACAGATGAGGAGCCGGCAGAAGACTTAGATTCCATAGTTTTAGTAGCACTCAAATTGATATGTTTCACTTCAGCCACGGTCTGTGATCCGCGTGTACCACGCTACTCCTCTGAGACGCCGTTAGCAAATAACTCGTGTCTCTACGGTATATAAGTCTTTAGTCTGGTAGACTCGAGCACTGTCCGGAGTTAACCAGACTGTTTAGTCTCTCATAGAATCTATTTTGTGATAGGCCGTGTGCTGGAGCTAAATACATCACAGTCTTAACTGCAATCCGGAATGCTCTTCACCTTGAATGGTTTCTTGATTTGTGCTTGTTTTGACTACCACAAAAGCTCAGAAATATAGAGGCAAATACTTAAGTGAGTAGCTACAGTTTGTGTTTGAGTACAGTACATGGGTGAGATTGTTAGCGCGGTGGTGCGACTCTCATGTGCAGGGGTGAGCTTGTTAATTTGGTTACTGCTACGATGACCGATCTGCCGCTCAACGGTTGGTCTGATTGGGCGCACTAACAGCGATATTAGTTAAGGAGCGAGATGGGTTTATTTGAACTGTGTTAATGATATATATTAGAGGAAGCTTCTTACTATTTTCAAAAACAGATTATACCCATTTAGATCTCTACGAGAGGCCGGTGTCGGTGCCCGCCAGACTACCATTTAGGTAGACTATTCTGGTCCTCTGATATGGCTTCTGTTTATGTTTTGATTGTTCCTATTATCATGAGCACTCAGACCTCTACAACATGATATTGTCAACTTGGGCGTAGCTTATGTTGGTGCCCATGATGTTGTCGTGGTACGTACTTGGGTCATATAAAATGCATTAGCCCGGTTGGCACAAACGAGGATCCCTCTTCGCATAATGCTAGGTATACGTCAATCTGCGGTTTTTTTGTTTTTTTTGAAGTCCGTACGTCTTTCCCCGAAGGGGGCCTTAGGCTATGAGACGAGTCAATCTGCGATTTTCTTTTTGAGTCTATACGCCTTTCCCCCGGGAGCCTCCGGCTGCCGATCTGCGATAACCATTACATACATTCGCTGCAAGATGGGCTTGGCATAAGACTGCATCATGAACCGTGCAACCACAAAGACCCACTGTATCGCCAGCACGCCACTGTTCCCCCCCAACCTTTATACGGCGTAGGCCTATCGCTATCATATGGCACAATATCGGCGGTAGCGATTCTAAATATACCAGCCCTTAAAACCGCACGGTACCATTGTCTTGTTGACACCCCAGATATAACGGGTTCGGGCGCCCAAACTTCACGTGGGCTTTTCCTTATGCATCCGTGCTCCACCTACCTAGGTACTCGGGTGGATATAGAACACGGGCCGAGCCTTCCACCCACAAGGCTACCTGGTACTACTTGGGCTGAGGATAGATTCCAGTTTAGCACAATGCAGAATGCACGTAGACACTCCCGTGCCTTTTAGAGTACCGCATCCACTGGGAAAGAATACTCTTTTAAGACATAGGCCGAGCTCACGTTACAGCCACCTTTTTTGACCTTGTATATCGACTTTCCGGCATGAGCCTGGCCTATGTGTTCTTTCCCGGTGGATGCGGTACCGTAGAAACTGCTGAATAAGACAGTATAACCTTTTAAGACAGTATTCGAATGTAAGATCCTAGTTCCGGCTCAATGGCGAAAACATCGTGTATTCTTAAGACTACACTAAATGCTAGAAGCTACGTGGCCTCAAATGAAGGTAAAAGAACGTGGATTTTGACAGTGTAGAGAGTAGAAGCTCATTGTTTCGGTCGATATAATTCCATCAAGATGCCAATTCCATACCAATGTCCAGGACCCTCATCACTGGCAATCAAAATTCGACCTCGTTGTACCAACCGCCTCCACTTATCAGCACTTACGACTGAGTCCACAGATGATGCTGCACTACACCAACTACAAGATTTAATTCAAAATCAAGTAGGAAAGCGTCGAATATAGTATCCTAAGGAGTATAAACTTGGGGTTCTCTCATACTGGCGAGATGCAAATGCAAAGGGTATCTCAAAATATGCAGTTGTCAAACGCTTGAGGATTTCACAAAAGATGTTGAATGATTGGATAGCAAAAGAGCCAGAGATCCTTGGACAGCATAGTGAACAGCGATGAGAGACTATTTGCATCAACGTTTCTTAGAGCTACGAGCCCAAGCAGTTAAGGTAAAACGTGCTTGGTTTATAGTAGAAGGGAAGAAGTGGCATGTTATATATCATATGCATAGAGCCAGTTTGGCTGCTGAAAGAGCAGGCTCAGGATTCCATATGTGAGACACGAGCGGTCCCGAGCTTAATATCAAGCTTTGACTATGTAAAGAGCTTATTATTGTATGATACTTCGTCTCTCGTCCTGAACTAGCTGCCAAGCTCCTTGCGTCATGCATCCCGCGTCATCCGTCATATGTCCTGCCAACCACATTATGTATGCACCCCCTGAACAGTCCCCTGCATCACATGTACTGTATGTCCCCTGAGCAGTCCCCCTGCCTGAACAGTCCTCACAGGAAAACCTATGAAGGATTTTGATTTTCTAGAAGCTGGTTTGCTCGCTTTAAAAAGCGTAAGCCTATTAGTCTTCGTGCAATTACCAACCATGTTCAAGAAATTCCTATTGATGCTATCAACCACATTCGATCCTTTTATCTCTTCATTTGATATCATGCTCTCAATACTACTGAAACTGCATTTCCATCTACTATAGGTATCAGCAAATACCATCTGGGTAGTAATATTGCCAATATGGATCAAATTCCATTTAGAATTTGAGTTCTTATAGATGGCACACTGGAGATGAAGGGTGCAACTACAGTTCAAGCTTGAGTCAAGCAAGTGGGTTGGATAAACATCAAGCCACTATCCAAGTAACAATTTTTGCAGATGGAATCAGTCAGATTAAACCTCTCATTGTTTTTCATGGCAAAGGAACTAAATTACTCCAAACTGAGAACCTATGGGATAAACGAGTAGTGGTTGATTTTCAAGACAATGCTTGGGTTGATGAGAGAGTTATGTTCAAAATCAATGGCAAGTCGTAATTGACTTTCAAGCTTATCCAGGCCAGTATACACTTCGAAATACAATCCCTCGCATGCTAGTGTTAGATGTGCATAAAGCACAAAAGACGCATGCTGTAAAGGATGTAATGCATCGAATGCATATTCAGTAATGGTTCCTGCTCTCATTAGTCCAACCCTTCTCAATAAACCATTCAAGGATCGAATTCGTGCTTTAGCAGACCAGCATTATGTTGACCATTCCAAAAAATGGTCAACACAAAAGTACTCTGCATTAGAACGCTGCATTTTGATGACCCAGTGGGTTGGACAAAGCATGGGAGTCAATTCATCAAGAGCTACGGCATGCTATCCAACGCTCCTTTCGCAAATGCGAAATAACAGTTGCTATTGATGGATCTGAAGACCAGAACATCAGCCGAGGCCTAGATAACTACCGAGTTGACTCGCAAGCCATGGAGGACTTTAATACTGGGACCGATACCTCAGATACCTCGGATTCTGAGAGTGATGAATCCACTACTTCCTCTGGATAAGTCATATTGGAACAGAAATCGTGCTTTAGTATAATATCCTGTATATTAGACAGTATCTATGAATAAGACAGGATGTTTTTTACCGTAAAGTTCCCGTATCGTGTATAAGACTGTTGTCTTATTCAGCAATTTCTACGGTACATGCGTAACTGAAGTGACGTAACAACAAAAAAATATAGCACTGGAAGTTGAGAGTAGTAGAAAAAAAAGAGATTCTATATAATACACTATTGAAAAGATAAAAACAATCATAAAAAAGAAAAGAAAAGAAGGGAGAGGGACCATGACTAGAGATCTAATTGCAGACTTCTGGTTGTAGCTCTCGTTGAAGATCTGGTTCTACATATGCAGTACTCAGATTACCATAGAACCTGTTGATCCTCTTATGGCTGCCGTACAAATAGTTGCTCACCAGTACCTAGGATTAGCGATGTATGGTATATTGTGCATATATTTGTATACTGACTGGCATACGTATACGTACAGTATATTCTAAATCGGCTTTAAAACCCCCAGTCAAACTAAGGCTGCAGGGCATCAGGAATGTTTACTACTTAGGGTATAACCCCCAGGCTAGAGAAGTACTAGTACAGTGACCATTACGAGAACACAGTGACTACACCACCCCGAACCGCCACTTTTCGATTGGCTGAGAGTCTTGCTGCTCATGCAAATCAATCATACCGGTATATTTGTCCGGCAAATTGATAAACTTTCCTAATCGGCATATCGATTGTGCTAGGGTTGGGTGCCAAGACTACTTGCTCTTTGAAACAGGTATCACCTCAATCATGCGGCCTAATCTCTACCTTGCTCTCGTGCACCTCCTCCCCTCCTCTCGAGGAGTAATAAAAGCTGATCGTGGACATATATATATATAGCCAGTGAGGTTTTGGAGTATGTTTGTCGAAACTCGTTCCTGTATCTATTCACTCCCACATCCAAGCAAACATCATGGCTATTCTCACGAACTCCATCCTCTCGGAGCTGAGCCCTGCCGAGCTAGTAGGTATCTTCATTGTACTTTACGTCCTTAAGGTCACCTACTCATTATACTTCTACGACCCCAACCCATCAAAACTCCCCGTTGTGGGAATTCCGCCTGGACTATTTGGTCGGATCCGAGCGATCCCCACCTCCTTCACGCAGTCTAATAACATAATTACCGATGGATATCTCCAGTACCACAAACAAAAGAACCCAACTGCATTTGTGGCTCCATGGGGATTTAGTCGCTATATTCATATTATCCCACCACAGTTGATTCCCGAACATAAATCAGTTCCGGAACATGTGTTGTCACAGATTACCGCGTTTCGGGAGAGCAATGGAGATCAGGCCAGTGGTGGAAGACTGATCTTCCAAAATATATATCATGTACCAATTATCAGGCAGAAATTTACAGCAAGTTTGCCGAGGATTTTGGGTCCGATGGAGGAGGAGCTTGGGCTGGCTTTCAAGGAAGAGTGGGAGCAGTCTTGGATGCAAAAAAAAGACCCCGAGGGGTGGGTGGATATTAAAATATTCAGGGAGGCTATGAAAATTGTCTCGAGGACTACTAATAGGGTATTTTCAGGAGAGGTATTATGTATGAAAGATACCTATGCTCTGCTAAGCGGAAGGGACATCAACTGAATATTGTGCCCAATGGATATTATAGGTCGAGACAAGGCTTTTCTGAAGAATACAACTGATTTTGCCGTTGGGGTTATAATTGCTGGCTTTGGTTACCAATTATGTCCACCGGAGTTCCGTTGGTGAGCTTTGGTTCCCCTGTTTAAGGCACCCGAGGCGCTGATGGACCTAGGCTAGTCGAACCGTTAGTATCATTTCGAAACCGCCAACGAATAGCCTATGCCACAAAGAAACTGAGCCCAATTATCGAAGCGAGGAAAGCAATCATTGAGCATAACTCTAAGGATAAGAGTAATTC
>Ga0307514_10003217_pt1 | contig 15962 bp, 17 predicted proteins | sample 16_EM_MG_FD_203088 | JGI IMG/M metagenome (GOLD analysis project Ga0307514, IMG submission 203088) | Populus trichocarpa ectomycorrhiza microbial communities from riparian zone in the Pacific Northwest, United States - 16_EM | ecosystem: Host-associated > Plants > Roots > Unclassified | place...
TAGCTGATTTAGAACTGACTGATCACTTGTTCATTCTTCACACTTCTGCACTGCCACTTGCATGATTATTTTGCCCAGAAGCGAAGCGAAGGGGGTGTATAGTGTCCGTGAACCCAGGTGCGAAAATGCCCAAAGTGCCCAGAAGGGGGTGATAGTGTTAGTTAAGAGCGGAGAGGGCAGGGACTGGCCCGGGAGGGGAGAGAGGCATCCGGGAAACTAGAAGGCTGCAGTCCATCATCATAGTCTAGATAGGCTCAATATGATTAATGAATCCCCCCCCCAAAAAAGGGGTGTAGATAGTGTAAGGGAACCCCTGTGCGAAAATTATTGAGAGAGGCTTAGCGCCGTCGCCCCAAAGGGAAACGGAGCTGCCTAATTAGGAATGAATATACCGCTAATGTTGCGCTTGCAGGATGCAGCCCGGACATGATACTATGATAGGAAAAAAACCATTAGGTCTCAATCACAAGCGTAGATAGCTTCTACTTCTGAACATAATCATGAAGAAAGGCTATCCGAAGTACTGATCAATGAACCTCCATTAGATTGTATAGCGTGAGGGACAAAATCAGACACAGAAGACAACAACCTTGCCGATATACGGCCCTGTCATACAGTGGAAAGCTCTTCACGACGTGTTAGTTAATGAGATAATACTTAATATGCTGCTAGCAGAGCCTCATAGTTCACTGCTGATGTTTCTACTCCAGACATGTCTGTTCTGTGAATTGCTATATTAGGACTAGGAAATAAAATCAACACTCCTACCTCTGGTTGCACAGCCTCTTGTCTCTAAGAAACCTGAGAGACATTGCCTACCGGGGCATTGGCTGGCATAACCTTAGGAGTAGTCTACCTGGTAAGTCAATTGCAATAGAGGCTAGTGTATTTGGCTAATACATTAGCTAGTATATAAACTGACTGCATACCAGGTTGGTTATGTTGGCACATTCTGGTCTACTGGCTAGTAAATTGGGTAGCATGTCGGCTGGCTATGGTGCATTGGCTGGCATATTAACTGTAACTGGAATATTGACTGATGTATCAGCTAGTATATGGACTGGCATATTGGGTGGAATATTGGCTGGCATATTGACGGGTGAATTGACTGGTATATGGACCGGCACCAGCTGGAATAGACTAGCAAATTGATGGGAGAATTAATAGCCGAATTAACTGGAGAATTGACTGGAATATTTTCTGGTACCGACTAGCATATGGACTGGAATATTGACTGGCATATTGACTGGCATATTGACTGGAATACTGGTAATGGCTGCAGCTGGCATATGGACTGGCGAATTGACTGGTATATGGACTGGTAAATTGACTGGTGAATTGACTGGTGAATTGACGGGCAACTTAACTGGCATATGGACTGGGGAATTAATAGCCGTATAGACTGGCAAATTGAGTGGCATATTGACTGAAGAATTGACTGTATACATCAAGACTATGTTTCCGCATCAATATCCTAGTCGATATTCCTCCGAGTTGATATCCCTCCGAGTCGATATCCCTCCGAGTCGATATCCCTCCCAGTCGTTATCTCAGTCTAGTTGCCAGTCCATTTGCCCATTCATACGCCAGCCGGTACCAGTTAATATTCCAGTCAATTTGCCAGCCTATATGCCAGTCGTTACCAGCCAACATGCGAGTCAATATTCCAGTCCATATGCCAGTCGGTACCAGTTAATATTCTAGTCAATTCTCCAGTTAATGCGGCTATTAATTCGCCCATCAATGCGTCAGTCAATTCACCAGTCCATATGCCAGTTAACATGCCACCCAATATGCCAGCTTATATACTAGCCCGTAAACCAGTCCATATGCTAGCCGATGCCAGTTTGTATACCAGTCAATTCACCTGTCAACATTTCAGTCAATGTTCTAGTTAATATTCTAGTCAATTTGCCACTCAATTCACTAGTCCATAGGCCAGCTGATATGCCAGCCCATATATCAGCCGATAAACTAGTCTATATGCTCACCTATACTCGTCAATCCCCTAGTCAATATTCTAGTCAATCTGCCAGTTCATATGCCCATCAATTCTCCAGTCATGCGCCAGCCATTACTACTTAGTAGTGAAGGTACCAGTCAATATACTAGCTACCGTCCCAGTTAATATAATACCCAGTGTGTCAGCCAAATACCAGCCGAGAGCATGCAAAAGCCCATGCAAAAGCTCATGACAAGGACTCGGAGCATGTAAAAGGTCATAGAAAAGTCCATAGTAGGGCCAATAGTATGTGTACTGCACATCCAGACTACAAGTAGCTCACTGGCATGTGCATAATTAAATCATTCGAGTGCTCTTATGCCATTACCGGTATCGGTCAGAGTAACGCTAGGGTAATAGAATATGCAGCCTGTTTTGCCAGGGCTTCTGGGCAAGATCGGCGCCAGGCTACACCCGGGGCGTCCGGGATACCTGTTCTCTACCATCAGAGTTGTGAGTAGGTATAACTCCTCTGAATGATTGGAGTTAAGCTCCCCACTCAGTGACTGAAACTACCCCCACCGTGTGTGTCGGTCATCACCCTGGACATCTCCCCGTCCAACACTTCCGCCTGAAAGACACACCGAATAGGAAAGAAAGACAGGAAGAAATTTGGAAAAGAAGGAAAATAACAGAAGTCAGTAAGGAAACCTATATAAGCGTAGCTAATTGAGCGAGAGAAAATGAAAAATGGAAAAGCCAAGTTTGTAGCAAGAGTTATGGTAGACAATTTTCATTTCGTGGAATGGTTTCAGTACTCCGTGCTCTTTATGTCAACCCAGCCCTCATCCTTAAATCTAAAACTCTTTCTTCTTATCTCTAATGCTCTCTGTTGTTAACTCTGATGCTCCCTGTTTTTGACTCTGGTACTTTCTCTTCTTGCCATTTATTGTGTAAACCACATAGATAAAGTACGGTGATATAGCCCTGGCCGGGCTGTTTTTTCATATATCGTAGTGTCTCTTTATACATCCATGGAGAGTCTCCATCCTCAAATAACACCCACACAATCTCGCCTCTTTGAAATTCATATCCGTACATGATTAGGATATCACTGCAGATGGATAGCAAGGCATTCCTCCTCAGGGGAGTAATTTTGGATACATGCTAGCTTCAGAGCATCCAGGGGAAGGAGCGACAATGGAATCATACCTGAGAGAAAACAATAATATGACATGACAGTAGCATTCCCACCAATATTTCGTGGGTGTAAATGCTTGTTAAATGAAAACACCAACTGCAATACGAAATAGCAAGATAACACGCCACTCCCGTAAACCCGGATATGCAAAGTATATCCTATGTTGATAAACCACCAGGAGCAAGAACTTCACTCACGGAATGCCCCATAGTCCCACCTCCCCATTCTACTCCCTTCCTCTTCCCCACCCAAATCTATCCATTCCCCTTCTAATACACCCCCCTGGTTCAAGACAATTGGTGGGCTGGGGCTTCTTGTAGTCTCACTTCCATTCCGAGACGTCGTATCAACAATACCCTCATCATAAGTGATTGGACCAAGCATCTTCGCATGGTGTTTTGCCTCACGGACGCTGTTTGTTGTGAGTGTCGACGCGGGGCTTGGTGCGGTGTATGGTGTAAGTAACTCACTTCCAGAAGCGGGAGTGGACGAGTTACTCTTCGTGTTGTTATTAGGTCCTGGGTGACTGGATGCAACTTGTGATAATGGATTCCTCGCCATTGACAATGGCGTCGCCGGAGTCGGACACGGTGGGTTTGGGACCTGGGTAGAGGAGCTGCTCGGCGACCTTCTAGGTGGCATCGGGAGATTCACTTTCGGAGTCAATTTATCAACTAGTTTCTGTGCTAGGCTCGGCTTCGCAGGTGGTGTTCCTGCCGAGGAAGGGGTTTTAAGATCTTCCCCCTGGGTATCGTTACTTGGTTCACTGCGTCCAAAAGACACTCTACCACTTTCACCAGTGAGCTCGCCACCTGATAGCCCTCGTTGCTCCTCCGGCGGCTGGGGAGTGGCTCCAGCTTCACCATGGTCCCGCCATCCCGCCACTCGCTCGAAATAGTTTCCCTCGTCTTCGCCTACGCTTCCTGTAGCTGACGAAGTGCCTCCATATGCACTCAGTCTCGCCATCCTCTCCTGAGCAGCTGGGTCCCCTCCGTGATGATGACCATGGCGAATCCCTTCGTGCCCATCTTTGATGGCAACAGTGGATATCCCAGACATTGGCGTCCCAGGACACGACGTTCCCGCTGGTGGGCATGGAGAGAAACTATCCAGTATTGTTGCCATTGTCGTAATATTCCAGAAATGTTAACGGATGGTGTCGCCCTCTTACTTTACTCGAATCTGGGTCAATTATTCCGAGAGTGCGGGAAAAAGGTTACTTTTGCTAGAACTATAGGGGCTTGAAAGAAACCGGCTTCGGAGCCGCGAGTACTGTGACGGCATGCCAGAAACTTGGCGCATACGTGTGCCAAGGTTCCAAATCTGGTTATTTCCGGATTGGGCACTGTCCCACTAGGTTAGCCTGAGCTATGAAAACCTGGATGAAGACCACATTGGCTACCTAGATATGTACCAATAGGCGGGGATGGAGCTACATATGTAGAGTACATACTTGTTATGCACATCCGCCTACTGCCCTCAGAGCACATAGTCTACCTGGCTTGGCGCAAAACTTTAACTGAACCTCACTCTAACTTTTAAAGGCGTTAATGTAAAACAAAAACAACATGCGAGTATCCGTATTTTGTGAAAATTATACAAAAGCCTCATCCAGACCGACATCAACTGCAGACTATACATGGAATTATTAATCAGTATGATCCAACTCAAGAGCTCCAACATTTACCACCAAACTTCACACATCCTGACTCTGCATAGGGTATGAACCGCACATTTAAGTACTACAACACTTCCAGAAACTACATGTAAGTGGAAGAGCAAATGTGAAACTCGCCGCTGTTCCTGTAAACGTTTGGGCTTAGAATGTACTACTGGCTGCTATTGTGCAAATCTTAAACATGTAGAAGCTATCTGCTCAATATATTCTGGTGATGTCCTGTCATGATGGTGTGAGAGTCTCTCCGCATCATATCCATGGAATCTTCATGTAGACGGACTAGGAGATGACATGCACAGTAGAAGCGTGATGGGATTTGTGTGTGTGGTTGTGATCGAGAGTGTAAGGCCAGGAAAAAAAAAAAGAAAGGAAAAAAGCTCCAAGCTGGAAAAATGAACCCAGCGGTTAACAATAACAGTGATGTCCTTTGCCCTTCAACACTCGCCTTCGATTCCCTAATGAACTCTTTTGAGTATACTCTTAGGAGTCGAGGCCTTGAACGTGGTAAATTATCATATATGTGAAAGTGCATCGTATTTGGGTTATTTTGTGCAGAAGCATCATGTGTCTTTTTATAATATGTGCAAATGCATCGCTCTTATAAGGGTTTGATCTCATACCTTTCTCCAAGTGAACTTGTCGAATATGCTCACGCTATGCATTGTTGTCTTGAAAGACGCGAGACATATTGAGCATGTGTGTGAGGTGAGGGTCATATGTATCACTGTAAATAGCCATTTAAAACCCTTTCTTTTGTCCCAGCGTTCTCTCAGGGAATCGAGCTTGTGCTCATGCGCACCTGGCTCATCAATGTGGCCCCCAGGTGATACTGCTGCTGGCGCCTCCCATACTCGTCGGTCTCTTCCGCTTCCTTGGGATTCATCGCTGCCCGCTATCAATCGAAAAAGCTATCGAAAACTCAAAATTAGTTATTAAGGGAAGTCAAAATGTATTCCCATGTTTGCTAACGATAATGCTTGAATATCCTCCGCAGACAGCTGTAAGTCTTCCATATTCTGCTCTTTAATCTCCCCGCCCATTTCTGGCTCCCCAATAATTTCCATATCTATTAACTCTGGGGCCTCATCCATTGCCACAATAGGTTTTCGAAGAACTCTCTCACATCACCATGACAGAACATCATCGTATCAGCCAGTCGGTCGATGTTTTTTCCATGGTTTCCCAAAGGCTATTGTACTGGAGGAAGAGGGGGAACATGAGGAATAGCGTCACCAATTTCCAGCAACAATATTGAGAGGCACTCACAATAACTCATTTTAGGCTCTGTCATCAAAGCCAGCAGGTGGCCTGTTTGCTTGACACTTGATGGAGTCCATGCCATATCGGGTTGGGCTTTCTCCAAGAACTACATGATCAGCCTTTCTCTCTGGCTAATAAGGACGAAATCGGCACTTGTTGATGGGGCCGTCAGCAAAACATCGCAAGCTTACAGTGTTTCGAGATTTATATGGAAGCTGGTCTTACAAGGTGTTTAAACTAGATTTGTCACTTGACAACAGTTCAGCAGTGCAAAAGACACGACGACTCCACATGTATGTTTGAAGGTTTAATTGTCTAACTAGTTACTGGGTGAAACTTTGGACCCTGATAACCGTCACCGAAGCTAAAATCCGCTGCTACAATAATATATTCAGTGGAAAAGGCACATTGAATTTATGTCTTTGGGCTGGGGTCACAATATTTACTCCAACTATGTCAGCAAAGTATCTTTGGGCTTCACTCAATTTTCAAGACACATATATATTACGCATAGCATCTCTCGAATGATGAGTTGGGAGTGGAATTCACACAACAAGGGTAAGAATCTTTCTAATTTATGGACGTATGTGTTCTGGGCCGCTCGCGGGCAGCACATGCTTCCCACGGGCAATTTATTTAATTACTCAATTTGGTAAATAAATCTAACGTGGGATACACTACCAATCAGATATAAGATATAGACTGGATGTAAGGTATAGGTATCAAATACGAATCTATGACTGGACGTGCTTTGTATTCGTGGTATAAAAGCCGACCTGAGATCTGGCGTTGTACAGTTAATTCAAACTCCTGTTGAGCAACGGCATAAGCACAGCAGAAGTTGAACAAGAGGTAGATTCTAGGGAAATTGGAACAACTCCTTCTGAGAATGAGGGCCAGTCTCATAACATCAAAGATACCTCTTCTACATCTTTTTTAAATTTCTTTTTTAAGGAGTCATTAATCGTATTAAGCCTATCTAGACTATGACGATGGACTGCAGCGCTCTGGCATCCCAGATCTTCTACATCATCTACTACTGGTGATAGGTGAAATGAGGAAAAAGATGCTAGCTACTGTACATTTTGCTGGCTCATGTCAAAGTTTGCTCTAAGCTAAGATAAACAGATCACAAGTGGTACAGTGCTACAACAAACGTCATGCTGTTCATATTTTTGCAGTGAGTGATATGATTAATATAGGTGGTTAGTATAGGTATTCCAAGAGAAGACAGAGCCAAAACCGATAGAAGTCGGAAGAAGAGTGTGCTAGAGATTGGCAAGAAATGGTGGATGTATGGGAATGCAACAGTTGAGCCTGAGGTTCAGAAGATATTCAGGCTGCTGGGAATATTCGGGGAGAGGATGGTGCTAGGGGTGACAGGGGGTCTAGAGTTTGTTCTAATGATTTCAGCCATCAGTAAAGTTGATACCAAGCTTCATGACGCAATACCAACCTTCTGCGGTCATGAGAACCTTAGCAGTATTTTCGGCTACTAACTGGCTTTTGTTTTTGCTTTCACTGATCCGCTCTGGTGATTTCAGCTATCAGTAAAGTTGAAGCTAGACTTAGTGAATCAATATCTAGTTTCCGGAGCACCGTCTGTCATATCTATATATTGCTGCAGCTGGTCCTGGCGTTTATTTTTGCTTTCATTGATCCTCCCTACCGAGATCTCAGTGGGTTGACAATATAACTTGAGGACTCAATGTCTACCTTTGTGTACACCGTCTACCATGAGAACCTTAGTTTTCCATTCAGCTTGGGCGTTTTCGGCTATATGTGACTGCTCCTTATCCTGGCTTTTGTTTTTGCGTTCATGGACCGTCCCTGGTGATTTCAGCTATTAGTAAACTTGTTCCTAAAACTTAGGGACTCAATATCCACCTCCTGGAGCGCAAAAAGAAGTTCAGGAAAGGTAGGGGCCAAATCGGGACTCGCTAGTGTGACTTCCCATAAAGGTAATCCAAGCAATGCTAGGCAAAATAATTGCAGATTGCCTGTTTAGTGCTGCGGAGGGAGACTTTATCATGTGGTGGTCACCCACTGCAGTACTCCCCTGGCGATTTGAAGCTCAGATGGATGGGATGCCTCAGTCTATCAATAGGGCCGTAGATGTCAAATATCTGTAGTGTGCAACTGTTGTACATGTAGCAGACACACAATATAGGGCAGCGGGGTCGAAGGTCTGGAACTGCTTGACGCTACTATGAACAATTCACTCTGATTCTAGCTCTGCCGAATACTTCTTGTATTGCGGAATACTAGAACTGAATTGCTACAAGATCAAAACAAACATGCTGGCCGTTTCTCCTTATATATAGTTACGTATGTATGTATATTCGTTTGCGTCTCATAGCCTATGGCTTCATGAAAAAAGCCCTAGTAGGCTTTTTTTTTTAAGCAATCATTAATCGCATTCAGCCTATGTAGGCTATGGCGATGGACTGCAGCTCCCCAGGCGGCCTCTCTCCTCCCTATGGGCCAGTCCCAAGTAGGCTAATCCAGCTATTTGGTGTCGGGGGAGGCTTCAGAGTTGCCAGAGGTTTGACCACGGTGTAAGTACAAAATACCAGCCAATAGGTATTTCGTATGTGATGCGATGGCGAAGAGCGTTCACGAGGTTCCAATAACCTTTATATTGCTGCTGCTCTACGAGAGGCCAGTGCCCGCCAGACTATCTTGCTGCTACGTATCTGCGTGTGGATAAAAAAAACACAATTTCGTAAGAACGTGCGTAAACGCCCCATGAAAACCGATAGGGAAAAAATACTCTTCGAAAAACGATCACCACCAAAACGAGAGATCCACCCCGTTACCCCCGACTCCGCACTACCAGACTACCAGCTGTTCCACAACATGGAGACTTCCAAAAAAAAAAAGAGTATATCCGTCATCGCGTCATTTCCCTCACGTCCGAGACATGCATTTTCCCCCCTCTTGCTGAAACCTCCGATATCCGACGCATGGATGCTTCGCGATCCAACACCAATTCTAAGATAGACCCTCCTTCAACTCTAAGAACATCCTGACCTTTGAGGTATACCTGGCGACCAGCCCTTTCTCTCTTAATTTCCCCTCATGTTCAAAAACCCATTCTGCGCGCGAGTAGGTACATTGAAGGTCTTCTCGTGCTCATTAGCTTGTTCAATACATCCCAGATTGGGAGAATTATCCGTGTTTAGCCTGTCGAAACGGACTGCAAGTGAATTCGTTTGTTGTGCATTGACAGCTGAGTCGGACTCGTCCTCATCTTCATCTTCACTCTCACTAACTGGATTTCTACGTCCCTTGGCTTTCTGTTGAGTCGTGGGGGATACCGGAGATATCTGGTCTTCAGAATGGCGGTCGGAGGCAAGCCCATTGACCTGAGGTTCATGCATTCCTGGCGCCGTATTGTCATTGCTTTGAGTTTCTTCAGCTTCACTCAATGCTTGAGCCGCTGCAGCATCTTCAGCCGCCTTCTGTCGGGCACGAGCCTTGTCTTCAGGGAATACAGGCGGTCCTCTGTCCTTGAGATATTCCTGTCCTGGTTTAAACTTCTTTTGGGGCACCAATCTCCCCATCGATTTAAGAGCTTTGCAGAACTTAACCCAGCGGCGATTTTCATAGGCTGCAATGCGCGCCTTTTCTTTCATCTCTTGTTCATGTTGCATAATCCTCTGACGCCCTCTGGGGGTAAGTGGTACAAATTGAGTGGTAACACTACTCATTTTCCAGGTATCGCGGTCAAGGTTAGTTGGCCCCCGCCCATAGCTGGCGATAATGTCAGGAAACTGATGCACCATCGAGTAATATCTGCCACTTGAAATGCCCTCAGTTGTATTGGCTTCCTTTGCGTTTGCTTTCACCGGGCAAGTCTCAAACTGTTTAAGTGGGCCGGTTATTTTCTTGCCGACGGTGAGCTCGTATAAACCTGGCGGAGTAGGTTCCATCTTGCGAGGCTTTCGTTTAGGTTTATCATCCCCTTTGTATGTAAAGGTCATGACATGAGTGGTCTGGTTAGTGGGCTTTTGTGGTATGCCACCGTCATCCTGGAGCTTAAGGTCATTCTCATTCATAGTAGTAAGGGCCTTAGAACCTCCTGCTTCTGTAGGAGGTGGGCGCTCTGTAGAAGCTGAAGGTTCAACGTTATTAATAGCAGACATTGCTAAAGTTCCGAGGGCCGCCGGGATTGCACCAGGGCCCATGTTCTTTGGAATCTCAGCAGTGAGGCTTGTCCCGTGTTGTTGAGACATTTTTGCAATATCTTGGTGGTTATGAAAGAATAGAGTGGAGATGAAATGAGCTGCCCTCTGAGTCAGATTGGAGGAATCTGTAGACAGAGGGAAACACTTACTGACTTGATCAAGTTATCAGAGAATAGGCCTAGGATAATAATACCTAGGTTGCCTATTCGTGGTAGAAGCCACTCTCAATACCTCTCTGGGTCAATTGCAAGAACAAGTGGTGTACTGAGGGGTGGATTGCCCTAGACTGCACAAATGTCAGATGAGAGTGAAACTAGAATGGACTGGAGAAAACTTGCAGTAAAGACTGAGCGTCAAGGCTCGGTTGATATTGCATACGTGGGAGGTCAAGATGGTAACCAAGTGGAAATGGGTCAATGGGTCAAGGGACTGAGGCACCTGGACCTCTTTAAAGGAATTCGGGTTGGGGTAAATCTGTGCGCCGTCATGGTGACAAGTTGGCCTTTTCGCAATAAAATTAAACCTTGAAACTGTGTCTTAACGTTTACCAGCAGGTGATCCAGGGTTCCCCAACAAATTTCCCATCGAGATACCTATACCAGACTATACCCCGGAGTTGGGTCAATGCAATATGGGCGCTTTGATTCTATGTCCAAGAGAGCACCCATCATGGACTCCCGGAGTGGGGCTGACCAGTTTCTGTGCTTCATTTCACGTTGAAGTCTCGAAATTGCACATGTCGTTGGGGACTTCTACCTACTTTGCACCAATACAGCACTCATATAGCACGAGACTACTCGTATCATGTGGATTCCAACTACACACCCTTTGAGTTGTGCCTCCATTGTACAAAGGCTTTCCGTTTCGCACTCAATCGAAAGCGCCGTATTCGGATTAGCTTCAGCGACCATGTGCTCTTCTAGCTGCCTAATCCGTTCTTCGACCCTCCTGATTTGTAACTTTTTGCAACCATAATTATTAGTCTAGGATTTAAGATCTTTTCATAGCCACAGAACACACAAGTCGTCTATGAATCGTTGGCACTGCCATTGCTCAAGCCCTGACTCCTTATAACAGCAGCTAAGGTCAGCAAGTACATCAGTAAGTGAAGGGTATATATTTCCCGAGGTACATACCATTCTGCTGTACTGATGGTTCCCACATTCCCCTTCACAAATGTTTCTGCATTCTCCTTGGTTTCAAATGCCACATAGTTACCCATATGTCGATTCATGCCTTGTGGTTCAGAGAGTGCCAAATTCCGAACTTGGATTACTCAGCAGGCTCCTGTGAAATACATAGTATCCTTTCTTGGCTTCGATGAGCGGATCCCCGCGGCCGTCATGACCTGCTGGGACAACCAGGTATTCAAGATTCATTTCCCCAGCTCCCCTCCCCTCTTGGGTATCTGTAACTGTATCCTGAAAACGAGGCCACTCAGTTTGAAACTAAATATGAGATATCTTCCATAGCAAGCGCCTATGCTAGGGCTACACACCTCATCACCTCATCACCTGCCCCTGATCACCTCATCAAAAACCGGCCGCCCTAGATTTGGGAGGCTAGTCAAAGCACAAATACTAGGAAAACAAGACCCATCTGCTGCATAAGTATACTGGAGTGAAAGCTGTTATTGGGCGATATCTGGAGACAAGCCTCTGTAGCCAGTTGCTTCCTTGGGAGTCCCAACCAGTATAGCGACCAGTCCAAGAGGCCTGAACAACCACATGCGGATCTGTGGTACTGACTGACTCGCCTAGGCAGCCGGAAAGGGATTAAAAAAACTCCAAGCGGCAGTCAATAAATCATAAGGGTTTATTGGGCTCGACAAGACGGTTCTAAAGCCGGGGTTTCTTCACCGGGGAAGCAGCTCGTGGAACTCTCAACCGATGATAGTTATAACTGTTACGCTTGTCTTCGAGTCCTGTTGGGGGCCCCTGATAGTCGAAGGCTGTAGTTTGGTCGAAATGCGGCTGGGGCACGGAGCGTCGAAAGAGGCAAAAGGGAACCTTAGTCGTCATAATGGGCCAATGATTACCTAGAATAGGGAGACAATCATACAAAAGAGTCGGGGCAAGAGGGGTGATCTAAGCAACCCAGAGAGGTGGACGGATGCCTGAGCTCTTGAGTGTTGGAAGAGCGATAGAGCAGGTATGGGAGGATGGGATTGTTTCTGTTCCAGGCCCCCGACGAGAAATTCAGATTCGCGAGAGGCCCGGGCGCCTTGAATTTGAATTTATTTAGTCAGCTACGACAACTATAGTTTTTGCTACTTACAGGATAGTTTACCGCAGCGCCTTCTTACCTCCACTACCAAGGCCATTTGGGACTAGTCTGACTTGGTCGACTAGTATCTATATAGCACGGGAAAATCTCCCTGAGGACCAAACCCGTGCCCCTTAGTTTCGTTGGAACGATTCGTGGGTGACCCGGGAGACTACGGAATAGCCGGAGTATGACAGAAATGTATCGGAACAAGGGAATCAGCATGCGGTTACAGAGTAAATAAAAAAAAATAGGAGAGAATCAGGTAACAGCTTGTTTCGGTATTACATTTGGTTAACTTGGTTAAATAAGCATATAGAACAGCCAAAGTAAATTATACGGAAATAACTTTAAGCTAGTGTCTCTACTTATCCTGATGAATGTTCTCGTGCCCATAGCAATCCACTCAAAAATAAATCGGTCTGGGCACGAGAACACCTGATGAACAACTTCTAACATGCGGGTTACCCTCTCAACGCCAAGAGCGTGGGTTCGAGGCTACGGGATCATCACCATTTTCATTTCTCGCGATTTCTCTGGCATCCTCGTTTCCCCCCCTCTCTACCTACTACCTGGGCCCCACCTGGGACTTCCATTATCGCTGTTGGAATGAATAATCCAAGACGTGGGATGATGTGGGGTGATGTGGGATGTCGTGGGATGATGTGGGGCACAGCAGCAATATGGGATATCGTGGGGTAGCGTGGGATACACCGTGGGATGAAATGTGGGATACAACGTGGGATATGTGGACGCTCTGAAGGGGCTTATATACCGGGCTGATTCCCGATTATGATATGTTTTTCTATCTTTATCATTCTCTCTTCTATCTTTTTAGTCTTCCAATAAAAAACTCTCTCCTTCACCACGAAAATATCAGGTGAAGACGCTCTCGACCATTGTACTGCGAACAGTACAACCATCTCGCGCTGATAACACACACTGCGAACAGCGTATTCTATCGATCGCTTTCCCCAGCCCAATGTGGCCTTTTTTTAATTAAGGAATCATTAATCACATTCAGCCTAGCTAGACTATGGCGATGGACTCCGGCTCTCCTCCACTCGGGCCAGTCCCTGTCGATCTACGATACTATATACATAATCCGCTGCCCCCTCCGCCACCCTGAATCCCACCTATGTAAAGTAATGAACTCAAATACCCTTTCGCACCATTTCTCATCTTCCCACATCTGCTCGACTGACCATTCCCTACCCACGGGCACCGCTGGAGGTGCACCACATTTTGAGCCGTCCACCCGTCACAAACGCACTGTGGGTCCTCTACCTTCCATGCCTCCCATAGCCATTGCCTCTGAAGGCCTTTATCCGTCACCATTTAGACCAGGCCTTTGATGGCTTTGGTGGACCATCGGAGGTATGCCGGGGCTTTTGGTGTAAGGGTTTTTTTATCTTTTTAAAGAATCATTAATCGCATTCATCCTATCTAGAATATGGCGATGGACTGCAGCTCCTGGGGTTACCAGGTGACCTCTCTCTTCCACACGGGCCAGTCCCTGCCCTCCCCACGCAATATATAATTTACATGATAAACTCCGGTGTAAGGGGTGCGCTTGCCTAATCCCCACGGGCGTCACGATGTTTCCCCTCCTCCCCATTGTGCCCCTTAACCCACATTAGCACTCGCGGCCATGCCTACATCAGCCTCTTCAGGGTCTCCTCGACCCACGACCGTGGGCTTTCATACTTCAGGTTCCATATCCGCCCAGTCTCCTCAACGGGCGGGCTAGGCCGGCCTGGACGGTGTATGGTTCAGCCAGGGCCTCGCCCAAATAACCAGGCCGCCTGGGCTGGCCTGCAAAGCCTTGGCTCGGGATGTCTTTAACACAATGATAAGCAACGTGCCAACACCGAATTTTTAACACACTGATAGGTCCCTACATATCAACGTGCCCACAATGATAGGTCGACACATCTTACATATATATATGTATACATATACATCAGATCTACAGTGCCAGTAGTATTACCACCTAACCCTGCCGGTATGGCCTGGACCGCCTGGGCCGGCCATCAAATCCTCGGCCGTGCCGAACCAGGCTGTTTCAGACCAGCACGGACCCTCGCCCGTTGAAAATACTGGGAATTACCCTCGCATCATACCTTGACCATGTAATGAATCCCGTGATATGAACAAGGGATCCGAAAGTGGCAGTTCTGGTAAAAACAGGGTATCCCAAAGTGGATGTTTTGTTAATGGGAGAAGGATATAAGCGCTGGTTTCCTGTATCTAGAGTTCGTCTTTTTTTTTTAAAGAATCATTAATCGCATTCACCCTATCTAGAGTATGGCGGGAGTCCGTCTTTTCCTCAGAGCATTCAGACTTGCTGAGAATGACAATTAGTTCGCTGTCCAGTATACTAAGCTTCGAATATATCTATATATTGACTTTAGGTCACCACATCTTCCCTCAGCCTTGCAATTCTTACACGCTCGACATTTTTTTTTTAAAAAAAAGAATTATTGATCCTGGAGTATAGCGATGAACTGCAGCTCCTGGGAGTCCTAGGTGATCTCCTATAGGTAGATAAGAGTCTGGGCACGAGATCAGTCCTAGGTAGCCTCTCTCTTCCACACGGGCACTCCCCGTGCATATATCTATATTTACATAATGAACTCCGCCACTGCTTCGCACCACTTCTCATCCTCCCATACCTGTTCACTCGTGCACCCTCTGCGATCACCTACCCACACCCCAGTAGATGCGCGGCGTTCTGCGGCGTCCAACCATCACATATGTATACACCTTGACTTTATTTGTTCCGCTACGATGGATACACATACATCGGAGAATGGCATCCTTTACCGCAGCTCCCCAAACACCTCCCTCCATTACCTCCACAAAACCCGTGCCCCTTGGCTGTCAGGATTTCGTTGGGTGAGGCAAGATTCGAACCTACCGACGCTGTCGCGTCCACCAAGGTGGCTCCCAACTACACCACCTACTCCCCCACCATGGCTCGTGTTCTCGTTGGCTGAGCGACGGTGTGGGAATTACAAATCTTCGGTGATATCATGACATCACTCTGTGTGGTGGTGTGGGAGTTGCTGACGAAGCTCTCATGCACCAATGCCCGCTACGCTGAGAAAAATGCGGGGAGCAAAAAGTTTCAGGGGCCATTGGAGAATCATACTCTGGATCTTGTGAGGCATACTGGCTATTGGACTGAGAAAACATGCTGGCTTGGGAAGCCACCATTAATTGTAATGTTGAGTAAGCCTTGATCCCAATTGACAGCAGGAAAAACCTGCGAAACCGAAGAATCATGAACTGCTGTATTTGGCTCCAGAACTTTTCCGCAATCTCTCTATATACTCAAAGCCATCCGCAGCCGTCTCTTCTAGCAACACTCGACTCTAACCCGTATTTCTCTGGCATCACATACGTAAAACAGAAGTTGGGTAT
>Ga0307514_10003218_pt1 | contig 15950 bp, 17 predicted proteins | sample 16_EM_MG_FD_203088 | JGI IMG/M metagenome (GOLD analysis project Ga0307514, IMG submission 203088) | Populus trichocarpa ectomycorrhiza microbial communities from riparian zone in the Pacific Northwest, United States - 16_EM | ecosystem: Host-associated > Plants > Roots > Unclassified | place...
TGCTTTTGACCTTGTATATCGACTTTCCTGCCTGAGCTCGGCCTAAGCGACATGGACCTTTGTTCGCCAGTAGATGCGGTAGATACAGTAATGGCACGACTCCAATCTCTTACATATTAACGTACAGCTGGTCTACATTCGCATCATAGCCTAAGGCTCCCTTCGGGGGAAAGGCGTATAGACTCAACAAAAAAAAAGTACTTATGTACTAATGCATGCGATATACTACTGTTGCGTCCAGATACTTGCAATATCACAACAAAAGTGACAAAAGAGTGACCGCTTTAGAAAAACAAAAAAATAAATGCTTCTTGAGCCCAGTTACCTGCTCACATGTTGGAATAGCCAAGACCACACCAACATTTTCAACTGTTTACATCATTTGTACCCCTTGCATACTGGGAGGAATCCGCTAATCTTCTGTCAGATAATAGATTAAATCAATATCCAGAGCATTGCTGAGACTTCGGAGCTTCGCTACTCCGTATCGAGACCTAAACTTACTAGTGGAGCCTGCGAGGGACTGATATTCCTAGGTAGTCGACTCACCAACGAAGGAGATAACTTTTTAATTACTTGCCACCGAATTAATTAATCCGAACCTGAAATTAAATATACCTGCAGTGAATTTATTATAATCAGAAGTTACATTCTAGCTTGGCAAAGTCCTACAGCACTAATATATAGAGCACACTTCACGATGTAATCACGTACTTGGGAAGAGCTTGAGCAAAGCTCAGACTCTGGGATTATACACTCAGTAAAGATGGCGGCTCCTATCGTCTATAGCAGTCCAGTGACTGGGTACCATTTTCACCATCACAAGTTTGATTTGTTTGGCGGCTCAAAGTATGGTGCCCTATATCTCCTTACCATTCTCTTAATTCTAACTCATGAAATAAATAACATTGACCCACGTGTAGGCCTTGGGATAAAACAGAATGGACCGCCCAAGATGACCATCTCCGCGGGGGCACCTCCATATCTCACCTCACGATACACCCCATCCCCGGCTCCTCAGGCTCTCCTGGCCCAATAGCTACCTTCCACGGCAGCCTCGATACTAAAACCCTTGGAGGAGCAGGCTTTGCATCTCAGCGAACCATCGGCGATGATAGGAGGTGGGACTTAAGTGACTATGACGGGATTGAGGTCGTAGTGCTTATTACACCACCGAACACTGATTTAGTCGAGCTGGGGGATGAACCAGCCCCAGAACCGATCAAGGAGAGGATATATACTATTATTGTGAAGGACTGTGTTATACGAGGAGAGCCAGATGTGGGCACGGGAATTAGTTGGGAGTGGAATTTTAGGCCGAAATTTGGGAAAGATGAGGTGGGGGAGGCAGGGGAATATCATCATAAGAAGGGATGGGCGAGGCAATATTTCAAGGCGAATTGGGGAGACTTTAAAGCAGTCAATCGGGGGAGACCCTTAGATGGAGCGGGCAAGCTGGACACGAGGAAAATTAAGCGCTTCAGTATTATGATTAGGAGGTAAGGACATGATTAATTTATCTTGGAATTATTCACTAATAGCTATTGGTGATGGTAGCTTCTTCCAGGGGCAAGAGGATGGCGGTTTCTCAATATCGCTTATTTCGGTATCAGCAGTTGGAGGGAAGACACATGACCATGGGAAGAATGTGCTTGGGGAGGATGTAGCGGGAAATACCTGCCCACTACCGATCACTACAAGCCAGGAGAAGAGGGGGCTGAGGTACTTTGATACATATGATGCAGGGATCGAGGGAGAAGTGGTGAATGAGAAGGCGATAACGAGGGGGGTGCCTACCCGTGGTGGATGGTTGGACTGGCTCTGTAGGTTCTGGTTCTAATAGGGAGAGTGAGGTAATCGCTCGATGTAGTTCTTGTATTTTAGTATTGCTATCATGAATTCGTGATCTCGTGCCCAGACCGATTTATTTTCAATGGCCAAAGTTTGCCCGACACCCGTAATCTTAACGTCATTTGCAAACGGAATTGTAGTCCGGCTCCACCACAAGCAGCCACTAAACACTTAAAACAGATGGACGAGAGTAGGTCTCATCTTTGAGACGCAAGCAAGGTTATGGTCCCTCTCATACTTGCATTATTTACATCATGAAGGGGCTTTGCTTGCTCTTGTTGACAAACGTCACCTCATGACGCGAACCACAACAAGGAAAACGGTGGATTTGTTTTCAAGTATACAGCTGGAGCAGGGAAACTCACGATATCATTATTCAAATTGGTACTCATGCTTCCCCAATTCCTGCAGTCGTGTCAATGAACTCGATATTTGAAGACAACAATATATCTTCTGAATTTAAAGCCGCTGTTTTCTATATCAGAGACTTTTTTATAGCACGGTGAGAGAGTAACAGAAATACGATCTACAGATACGATATTCCTACTATACTCAGCTTTCTACCCTTGCTAGGCGGATTCCTTGGTGCTTGTTTCAGAAAAAATGGGGAACATCTCATCTAAACTCACACTGAACGAGTCCCAGTGCTTGTATACTGGTGGTGAAGGTTATCATCCCACCAACACGCTATTTCCAGTACATGACTCTGAAGTTGCTGCCGCTGCATCGTTGTTCCTGGTTTCCATCACAGTTGGGTATATATTCCGGAAGAGGTTGGAGAGTGTTTTCTCATATAGGCAATGGCGATGTTCGAAGTCGAAACAAGTAAGGCCATTTGTGGAACGCTATATGAGTAACACTAACCTATTTTTGCCAGGACTCTGAACGACAACAGTTTCCCGAACTTTCCAAAATTGATCGCGCAAATCAGCTCCAGGCCGACAAAGCACTATATCACAAGCTTCAGAATCTTTCCGCTTACCCTGAATGTCTACCTGAGGCACGGGCTCGGCTTCTCCAGTTACTCGATCGAACGGTAGAAGAGGCTTTCACAGCGCAAAGCAATGCAAGTACAATTCTTTCGGTCCCTAAATACTCACCAGAGGCCCTCCGCAATTTTCTCAACAGTGCCACAAATGCCACTGGGCAGAAATTCGAGCAATATACTGCTCGAAGAAGGGAGGGTGGTTTGCGTGAAATGCTGCCAACCCTGGAGTACGCAAAATACTGGATTCGGCTAGCTGCTCCAGTCAAATATGTGGATGGGTCCTGGCTAGGTGGTATTCATCGCCTAGCCACTACCCATGATGACCACCGAGCTGCAAGCAGGGTTGCATGGCAGATCCTATCAGAAGAGCTCGGGGATGGTGACATCAGGAAAAACCATGTTGCTGTATACGAGCAACTCATCAACGCCACTGGAAACTCCTCAATCGGGCTTGGCCACGAAACCCGATTCATCAGTAATGTCCATAACCCGAACCAGGACCCCCAAGTGTGGACTGCAGGGGTCTCTCAATTGCTGGTCGGTCTTTTCCCAGAGGAAATGCTCCCTGAGATGCTGGGATTCAACATGGCTTATGAAAGCCTCCCGTGTCATCTCCTAATCACCATACAAGAGTTGAAGGAGTTGAATTTAGACCCATATTACTTTGTTCTGCACGTCAGTATAGATAATGGTCACTCTGGCCATGCGGCAATGGGGGCCGCTGCCGTTACAAAATACATTGATAGCTTGAAAACAGAACAAGAAAAGGAAGTTGTATGGAAGAGAGTACAAGCGGGATACATTATGGCAGAAGGGCTTACTACGACTCCTACACCGGTAACTGATCTAGACCGGAAAGTGGAGAAAATATTCAAAGACAAGTGTGAAACAGCAAAGCCGATGCATACCTTCTGTAATGGCAACATCGGGGGTGCCAATGGCTTTGGAAAGAGTTTAAGTCGATGGCTTGACCCAGAAAGATTTGACGATTGGGGCCTTGTTTTTGTTAAGGCGGTTGCGGATAGTCGATGGGTGGATAAAGGGAACCCTTTGGGGAGCAAACTGGTGAAGGAACTAAAATGGGGTGGTAGGATGTTTGGTGCTTATACTGCTGACGAGGTTCGAACTATAGAAAAATGGATTTTCGGAATGAAGGATAAGGGTACCTTTCCGGAAAGCAAAGGTGCATATGAAAGGTTTACTGGTAATGGTATTCTATCGATCCCGCTCTCTTACGTCCCTCGCACCACACAACCATCGCCGCAGAGGCTCAATACCCAATTGGGTCTGCGGTATCCGAAATCGTATCATGACCTTCTAGAACCGCGGCTACCGGCAAATATAACAGGCCTATCATCCTCTGTACTAGGAACTTTGCTGATGCTTTCAGCAACCCCGTTTGAATATTTCCCCTCCTATCCTTCTCATATATCGACTAGTGAAGGAATGGCCGCTCTCCGTACCCTTCGCGCCCTGTACGGATTCCTCCCCGAGGATGGCCTGTGCGCTGGAATGGATGAAGTGCTTCGTTCACCTGACGATGTTATTGGGGTCGTGGAACTTGGTCGGCGGTTGGGTGGGGAGAAACCGCTGGAGATAACAAGTGATGCTCTGCTTGGAGGATTGTGTGACTATGTCATGGAGCTTAACAGATTCCCAGCGGAGGAAGTAAGCAAATTGCTAGGGTGTCAGATTGGATTTGTCTCTTGTGTGCTTACAAGAGAGTCAGGGTTGTGGGGTGGAGCGAAGGGGAAACGGCCCGCTCCCATTGAAAACAAAGCAATGGAGGATATTGGGGCTAGAATAATGGAGGCATGGCACGAGTTACTGATGACCTCGACGGAGAAGGGAAGCCGCATCAAATGGGAGGAGATAGTAGAAGGATGGGAAGTGGTCGTTTCTTCAATCTCAGAGATCGTACGGACTGTGAATGAGGGGGCAGTTCGCAAGTCAACAAAAGATTATAATCGCCAATTGCAGCAGACAGACAGTAGGGTGGGCTTTGCAAAAAGCGCAGTCCATTTTACGGACGACATTAGAGGGAGATATTCCTCTGATTGTGGCCCTAAGAGGACGAAGCATCTTGAGTAGGCCTTGGAGGGGAAATATACAAAGTTTCAGCCTTGTTATAGTCGAAGCTTTTGATGTGGTTGGTACCGAGAACACAACGCGCGATACCACCTGTAGATTTTGGTGCCCTCGGTTCATTTACCATGACATTGCATGTTTAGGCGTTCGGTTGGTTTTTAACAAATAGATTTTCCTGTTTTCGGTAGAAATTGAAGATTACCCTGAACCCTAGAATTCAGTACGTTCAATGTGCTCTTGAGGTTTCGTTACCAGCTTTTCAATTGCAATATACGGTGAACCAAGGGGATGGCTAGACAGTTAACCCAGGCGAATGCCTAATTCCCCCAGAGCAAACGGGCTTCTCGTTTCATGGAGCCCTCTCAGCCCCCACCTATTACTCACAAGCAACCCATTTTGCACAACTTGATCCACATCTACAGTGACAGCTTCGTGCCCTGTTTCACTAAATATATCGGGTTCAGCTTCTACTTTCCGAATGAAGCAGGCATACACGAATATAAGGCCATGCTCAACATATCGTAGGTACTCGCTAGTAGCATAAAGTCCTGTCTAGCGCTTTGTCTGTGGACCCCAGCCAAAAAATCCCTACCGCACGGCGAGTACAGTACAGATAGGTACATCCGAAAGAATCAGCCCCACTGTATAATATATATCGAGCCACCTCCAATTGACTGGTTCATTTGGAGATATCGAGCGTGTTTACTGGTATTGGATAGGCTACTCAATAATTTGGCTTTTTTTTTTTCCCGTGCTGGTGTCCCTCATTTTGAGTACTGGTACTGATCGATCCTAAAGTGGTAGTTGTGGCAGCTTTCGTTGCCCATATTATCACTAGCTTCAACCTTAGCTGTTTAGTTAAGCCTGTTTGGTCAGACAATATGATGGGTAGCAGTGAGTCCAATGCGAGAGAGGGTCAATCCAGCATCACAGCAAGCCAAGCAGAAAATCAGAATTTGATCAAAGTGGTTGCAGAAGGTCTTGTGGAAACGAACGAGAGGGTTTATGGCTATATACTGGAATACCTTGAAATTAGGAGACTACCTATCCGGATTTCAAGGAAAGAGCCTCAATGGTTTGGTTTATACGATCCTCCAGTTCAATCCTGTGCAGGAATTTGTTGTAGTAGATCTGATATCAGTGGTAAAAGAAGGGTTTATTTTCATCATAGAAATTATATTGGAAATGGGATTAGACAGCCTCTGGTGGCAGTGAAGGATATGAGAAACAAGATTGGTACAGGTAAGGTGTTACGGCTTCAAGGAATCTAGGTGTGGTGTTTCGGAAGACAGATAGGATATCATGGTATTTGATTCAATGAATACAGAAATAAGACAGGTGGATGGAGCAGAGTTCTGTGGGGCATTGGTAGACTGTCGGATTAATCGTCGTCTGGTTGGATTGGAGGACTTGCTTGCAGGTTTTAAGTACCGTAATGCGGGGACTCAAGGGATGTAGAGTAGTGGCGGGCTGTGCTAGGACTGAAAGGGATGGTCCGGACAGGGACTGGCGGGAGACCCTTTATGATTCGCTTATTGACGTTTGATATCGATAGACATCGTCAGCAACGATTCTCGTGTTTGCATGTACGTGTCGGCCACGGTGTGCGTACTGCCCGCCTATCTCACCTGAGCCTGCTGATCTATGATCTAGTAATCGCTGCGCGTGGGGCATAGCATTAGAGTACAGCAATATAGTGGGCGCTCTGGATCTATTACTGTGATCGGACGAAGCCGCACTGCGTGGAATATGAGATCTTCCAATGCTATATTTTCTTTTTCTCTATGGTGGTTGGCACTGGCTCGTTTCATATCCCTCATTATATCCAAACCAACCGCTCTCTTGTCATTTTACAGGGCTTGGAATGTTCGAGCACAGCAGCAGGAACTCCAAGTGAGTTTGACCAAAATTAGCTCTGCTGGTGACAGAGACATAGATTCGTTTTGCTGTTCCTCGACAGCCTTGAACTTGAGCTCCAGCCCAGTCCAGTGCAGTCCAGTGCAGTCCAGCCCAGCCACAGCCGAGTTGTCAGAAACGAAATATCGAATAAGCATAACCAAAGCCGCACTGCTCTATCCACAGCCCACTCACTCCCTACCACCTGGAGGGAGGGAGACTGTTTACTTCTTGCCCAGCTAGCACATCAGTGGCTTTCCGCAAATGGCACTCGCATCCCCCATCATCACAGACCTCCTCTCCCTCGGAACTTACGCACAGGATCTCTACGAGCGATGTCTCCTCGCCCCCATCCACTTCCGAGAAGCAAAATCCGAATTGTTGGCACTGCAAACAGCGTTATCGCATCTAGAGTTTTTGACAAAATCACCACTGTTTGCTGCAGGAGGAGGGAATGAGGCGGTTGCTAGTACAAAAGGTCCAGTCCCGCCCGCCACGGCTGCGATTGAAGGTGGTGCTGAGAAACTTGCCGTAGAAGGGTCCCCAGATGAGAGTAACGGAAATGACACAGCGGTCGTGAAGGCCAACAGAGACCTTGATGTTGCTACGGCGGGTACAGGTGGTGCTGCGCCCAATGGAGTAGGAGTACATCAAATCACCTCACCAGAGAACTCACCCCACATCCCGCCCAAGACTCGCGCAGACATTGCTCAACTTGCGGCAGGATGTCGCGGCGTCCTTCAGAGCCTCGAGAAACTTCTTGAGGAGTACCAGGGTCTCAATGACATCCCCGTCAAACCCAGGGGCCGGGGTAACGGTGGCATCATGCAGCTATTTGTTGGCCGGCCAAGTGCGGCAATTGATCGGTACAACTTTGCTCAAGACGGAGTACAACGGGTGAATGCCATTCGTGCCCAGCTAACATATCATACTGGGGCTATCACACTGATGCTTACGGTGTTGGGAAGCTCCAGCCTGGGGCGGATAGAAGGCAGCTTGTCAAAGCTTGAGACTATGATAGCTGCTGCGGCAGAGGAGAGGGAAAGAGTGCATACAAACAATGTCAATTACTACCTACTCGCGCAGCAAAATAACCTTAATGTAAGTCCTGAAAAGCAGGCATATATGAAGCAGCGACAGCAAAAGGGTATGGGAATGGGACCATTGGAATTCCAAAACTTGTCAGAACAAGAATATTATACATCCATGAACATGTTAGGTGGTGGCGGCGGAGGCATGCGCGGGGGTATTGGGCCGAGGGTACAAAAAGCAAAAGGCGAAAAACAATCGGGAGGCTTTTGGGGTGGTGGGCATGCTGACTCGGAACAGTTTTTCTCAAATATTAACTCTTGGTCTGGGAGGCCGAAAAGCTCTGGAGTGCTACAATCTTCGAATAATCGCGACTCAAGAGCATCTAGGGATAAGCCGAGAGAGATGGGGTTCCTAAGTAGCTTGAGTAGGCGAAATACCACAACTGGCGCGGAGATGTCTGTGTCACGTGGTTCTCGCGACGAAAACAGGAAGAGGGAGAAGAAACAGAGCGATGATTGGACAGATTATATGTCCCCCGGATGGGGTGACCTCCGACCGAAAAAGACAACAAAAGCTCAAAGATTGATGCTGCCACCCGCGCCGCCGAAGGAAAAGCCAACTATGCTTGGGGGAAAGGGGGAGATGGCACCAGAGGGGAGGGTAAAGGAAAGGGAAGGGAGGTCTGCAAGCACCAAACGTAGGGAGCGGGTTGATGGTGAAAAGAGGGACAAGGCGAAGGAGCGGAGATCGAAAGAGTTGGATGAGAATGCTGGAAGGATTGAGGAGTTGGAGGATGACACTGGAGAGGGCAAAGAAATTTCCAAAGAGGCCGGAGATACTAGTAAGCCAGAAAAAGAGGAGGAGGCCACAACATCAGATAAGGCTGTAGAGGTCAATGCAAGTCCTGAGCGGGATGAACCAAAATCCAGTGGCTCCGTCAAGTCGAAACACTCATCAAGGGATCAGAGCGATGCGGCAGCCGCAGAAGCAAAGGCGGAAAGGCATCGACGGAGGAAGGAAAGGGAGCGGGAGAGAGAGAAGGCTGTCGGCTCTGGATCCGCTAGGGGGCATGGACCATCGGCAAAACTGCTGGCTGCACCTCCCGCCCCACCATCCCCGGTTAAGCAGAAGAAATTTAGCTGGGGTCTTGAATCACATTTCCTCAACAACTGGGAGAAGAAGGAGAAGAAGCCTGTTAAGCCGGCTATTGCAATTCCGGTATCGAGGAAGAACCGCAGCGTAGTTAATTTGCAGCATGGGCGTAGCAGGGCTGGTAAGGGAGAAGATGGAAATGTCAAAAGTAAGAGCAAGTCATCAAAGCCGTTGCCGGAGGAGGACAGGGAGAGGAGGAAACAAAGAAGGGAGCAGCGGAAGGCGAAGGAGGCCAAAGCGGAAGACTTGGGAGGAATATCAGAAGAGGGTGCTCAAGTGGCAGTAGGAGGGGAAAATCCTGAGAGCGCTGAGAAACAGAGTGAGGAAGCACCAACCGTACAGCCACCTGTGGAGGAAAAGGAAGAAGAAACCCCAGCGGTGGGGGTAGAAGAGAGCCCTGAAGTCAAAGAGGGAGGGGAAACCGGCCTGGTTGAAGGAGGTGCGGCTGCTCCTGCTGCATCTGCCGAGGATGAAGCAGCAAAGAAGGAAAGGCGGAAAAAAAGGAAAGAGGCCAAGGAGGCAGCGGAAGGTAAAGAGGGGGAGAGGAAGCCTTCAAGACATCACTCAAGCCACAAACCCAGCAAGGACAAAGACCACCACAACGAGTCAAGTAGTAGGTCTGCGGAGAAAGGCAAGGAGAAGGAGCGATCAAAGGAACACAGGGAAGAGAGACCTAGAGATGATAGGGAGAGAAAGGATAAACTTCGCCGCCAAAATACGGAACCAATTACAGAGAAGGAGAGAAGGGAACATAAATCAAGGTCGAAGACAGCACCTGTTGGCGATAAGGCGGGGTTGAAGTTTGACACTGAGAAGGATGTTGCGGCACGGAGGAAAATGAAGGAGAAGGAATCACAGGCACAACAACCAGCTTCTTCTTCACTATGGAATAAGAAGGTTCTAGCAGTGGCGAGATTCTCTATGGGAGGTCAGAAGCAGGAGGAGACAAGAAGGAGGTCTGGCAGAACATAGAATACTTGGGTGGATCGAAGTTTAGCGTAAGGAAAGGCAATATTGGAATACAAGCTGGTGGAGGCCAGTGTTGAATTGGACAGACGAATTGCTGGGGATGAAGAAGCTTATGTTATGGGTTTTGGTGGTCTCTACTTAATCATTGTCTGATTGTTTTTTGAAAGTTTGCATCCCCGGCACGGCGAATTGGTAAAGTACAATGTATACCTGATGGGAGTTTCTCTCTCGTTTTTGTGTTGGGTGAAAGAAAGCTTTGGGCTCAAGATGTGAAGGGATTTTGCCAATAATTACTGTATGTCTATGGGTGAATGGGTCTGGTATTGATATCGTATGGTTTTTTTTCTCTAATAGACTGACTATCCGCCCTAGAAGGAACGTGGAATTGATATTGGGCAAGAGTAACACGAGGCTTTCTTTCTCCCGAGGAACCCGGAATGGCATGGAATTAATTATTGTCTTGTGCCCCAAGCTCATGACCCTATTGGCAGGATGTCTGTTAATTTTATGATGGGATAAACGTTACATACACAACTGCTCGGATTAGAACTGGTACGCGCTGCACAAAAACACTAGGTACATGTATGCCCTCCCTTAGTTTGCATGTGCCAGTGGCTTTGAGTTGATATCATCTTCCCGCGCTGCACAATGGCCTCGTGGACATTCGCTCCACAAGCAACATCTTCTCTGAAATATGCAAACGTTTGGCTATAGCATATTTAGAGAGACCTTGTTGACTATGGTTCCGCCAGCCGCACAAATCCGCTTCAGCTGCGATATATGAGCGTATACTACTATTCTGTCCGAGTATATACTCTCCTGACTCTTGCATAGTAATCCCTTATCGACCACACATTTATCCACCACTACCGTGTTGCTACTCATAACCTCTAATACGTTATGCGGATCATCAGGAAGGACTGCATTCAATAGAATGGTGTCTATGCCTTCAGATAGAAGAAGATTGTCCCCTCCTTCCGTTACGTGCTCAAAGAGTTCTGTTTCAGATGTCATATGAGTACTTGCACAAGTATCGAGTTTCCGGGTATATGTGTGACTTGGGGGCTCGGTAGATCAAGATCCATTGTAGTTTGAACTATGAGTCCAGTTTGTTGTGCGGATTTTTGTTGCTAGGACCATTTCGCTTTTGATCTCGCTTAAGCTTTCTGCAATCTTGCCCCTTCAGATAGATGTATCCCATGACGTTTGCAATATGTACAAACTTTGGTGGTAGCCTGGAAGGTTTCCAGTAACAACAAGAGCTATGCCTGAGGCAGTTTCTCCCAATTGATTATTGGAGAAGAGGCTGTTCATTCGATGTCGAGCTTCTGCATATGAAAGATCAGGAAGAATATCCACTGGGTTTGGATAATGCTCGCTCGAAGCAGCTAAAAGGAAGTCGCGTTTTGCATAGTCTTCTTCCAAAAACGCCCGGCGGAGGTCATTTCATAGACTCGATTCCATTGATCATCAAATTTGTCCATAAAGTCTGATACTGGTTTATCTTTCTCAATTTTTGTACAATGGAGAGGAGACATAGACCAGCGAGGTGATGAATAAACGAGAATGCAGTGAGGAGATCATTTGAGAGGACCAGTCTTCGTAGTTTTGCTGGCCTTCCAAGTGTTCGATGTTGCTGAGTTTTACCTCAGCAGGACGAAAGTCCTTCGACAATGCAAACGTGCGAGTTGAAGTTGTCGCAGCCATGTTACCAGCTGAGCTGCTTTCGCCTTGCGTATTCGGCATTGTGTTAATCGAGGTGAATATCTGCCTTTTCCGGGCTCATAACCTCTTTCGACATGTTTTGATAGCGATCGATATCCTGCATGGTCAAAGGGAGATGCAAGCGAATCAAGTTCAGAGCCTTTGGCATCAAAAAACCATTGCCATCTGGGAAGCCCAATCCTCGTAGTTATGCTGTCTTTCGAGTAGCTCGATATTGTCAAGCTTAACTGCAGCTGGTTTAAAATCCTTTTGGTAAGGTAAAAGGATTTATGCATGGCTTGCAGAGGCGGAGGCTTCTGCAGCTTGGAATGCTTCGGTAACTGCTGCTGTCGCTCGAGATTGAAATGGTCAAGGTTGATCGTTAAGATTGATCGTTGAGGTTGATGGCTCGAAGTTCGTGAGTGATAGCTGAGCAGTAGGTAAATATATATTACCCAGGCTCATAGCCTATTAGATAGCAACATGGTAGTGGTGCGGCCGATACAACAACGTAAAAGTCAGGAGAGTATATATACTCGGACAGAATAGTAGTATATGATACGCTCATATATTAGATGGCGGGGCACAAGTATAGTAGAGAGCGAGCGTCCAATTTATAGAGCGAGCTCATAGCTATGGCGTAAGTCATAGCGTCAATATGACCCAGGTCAGGAAATGAATAGCGTTCAGGTAGGTAGTTTCAACAATATCAAGCCCGCGATTGGAAACATTCTTCCGTGCCGGGCATAACTAGTGGCCCCACTGGCATGCTACATACCACAAGAAGGGCCGCTTTTGTATCCTATAGGTATTTACTCGTACTGACTTCTGATTGAATATGTGGTCGACTGAATATCCAAGCAGTACCAAATTCACTCAAGCACTTTCAAGAGCTCATCTAGCCTATCGATGCGGAGGAAGCATAAATGAGGCTGCGATTTAACATTTGTGTGTCATCGCTCTGCTCGTCTTTTGCCTTTCGTTTGCTCTGGCATCAGGTGTAGCTGCCCAAGATGTGGAGCCAAGGAAAAGCTTTGAGCATGCCTCGGGGCTCCGATGGCGCGAGCTCAAGAATTTATGAAACTTTTATAGCAATCGAGAATATTGCGTCTTGGGGGGGAAGCCTCCGTGCCTCATATTCTATTTTGATGTTGCCAACAATATCCCCAAACATGTAACCATCATGCATTAATTAAACGTCCTCGCCACAGACCCAGCCTCACTTGTCCACCGCAAACTGCCACCACTGGTCTACCCTCTCCCAAAACATCACCAAATTCTTCCTCATCTCGACGCCTCTCCTCAAGCCACCCGCCCAGTCCTCCTCCCACTCCCCCGTCAGTATTACATGGAGATATGCAAACACCGCGGCGTCCAGTAAGCCAGGGACCTTTCCATTGAAAAACCATGTGTCGGTTCCGAGTAGCTTGCCAAGTGCTTCGAGGGCGGCGTCTGCGTTGGCAAAGATTGTGTCTCTGTCGAGTGTGCCGGGGTGACGGCGTTTGAGGCTGGCGAGGGCAGAGGCGCGGAGCTGTGAAGAGAGGAAGGGACGGATGGGAGAAGTGGATGAGGAGGAGGGGGCATAGAGGGAAGTGGTGAGGTTGTGGAGGTTTGGGGGGTGGATGTGGGTTGTATAGAGCTTTTTAAAAAAGAGGTCTAGTTAGTCCAGCGAGGTTGGGATTGAGAATTGAGACTTGAAAGTGGTCGTACCAGAGCATCACGGACTTCATTATTGAGCAGCTCCAAGAATGCCTGGACATCACCACGCTCAAAATCAACCTCATCCTCCTCGACGCCGGTACCGTGTGAGTGCCGGCCATGTTCCCGCGCCCACTGCGCAAGCCTCGCCGCGGGTACAAGTGCGGGAGATTGGGACGACGCCGCGGCCGGTATCAGGAAGGGTAGCGAGTTGCTGTGGCTAGGGCAGGCATGGTTATTGCTTGAAACAGTCTTGAATTGAACCCCACAAAACCGGAGATAAGTCTACACATGCCCCCCCCTCCGCCTGCGGCAGTCTCATTACCACAATGGATCAGCTTTCTCAAACCAAATCTCGCAAACAACCGAAAGTAGTCACCCACCTGCCACTTGAGACACTCTGCATCAAAGCTGTACCCGCCCCCCCCTGGTCTCCGGGCCTCCTCGACGCTGATCCATGCGTAGAGGCGGGGTAGGGTGGAGGGTTTAGGGGAACGCGCAGGGGCGGGGTCGGCGGGGTAGGTGATGAGCGGGAAGGCCTCGAAGAGGGCCTTGACTATGGGGGGGATGGAGAAGAAGCTCCTTTGCTGCGGGGCGGTGGTGGAGGACGACATTGTGCCGTGATGGTGCATGTACTGAGTACAGTACTGAGTACAGTGGTATATACCGTCTGTCCATCTGCCAAGCCCAACCCTTAGGTATGCATAATACATATAGTAATATATACACAATATCTATGCCGTCATAGATATAGCACACAGCACACACACCGCCCGCCCGATCGCACTCGTATATAGAGACATTCCCTCCCCCAAAAAAGCAGGACGATGTATTTTTCTCGTTTCCTCACCTCATATACCCACCTCCCCCCCATCGCACAACCTACCCGCCTCATCACCACCTCCACCCGCCGCACCCACAAGCCCTCCACCTTCCAGTTCCACGGACTCGGCACACGCTCCTACAGCTTCCGCCGAGCCGGTGGTGTACGTAGACTCATTTCCAAGCGGGGTCTCGGGCTCAATAGTTCCTCTGGGTTACCGCACATTCCTCGGCGGAGCACCATCTCACCAAAAAACATTATCCGCGCAGGAGGGGGGTCCCTTCTTGGTGCATTCTCCACGACAGCAGCAGCAGCAGTAGCAACAGCAGATACAGCAGCAGATACAGCAGCAGATACATCAACAGATACACCAACGCACACAGCCATGAGTTACCCAGTGCAAAAGTCTAAGGAGGAATGGCGTGCGGTACTCTCGCCAGAGCAGTTTCGCATTCTGAGAGACAAGGGAACAGAGCCCGCGGGGTCGGGGGAGTACGATACGCACCATCCTGAAGCAGGTGTCTACACGTGCGCGGCGTGCGCCGCACCCCTGTACACCGCCGTTACAAAGTTCAAGTCTGGCTGTGGTTGGCCAGCCTTCTATGAGAGTCTGCCGGGGTCAGTGATCAGGAGGTCGGATACTGCGTTTGGACTCACCAGGACGGAGATTGTGTGTGCTAGCTGTGGAGGGCATCTCGGACATGTGTTTAAGGGAGAGGGTTACCCAACGCCAACAGATGAGAGGCATTGCGTGAATAGTATTAGTTTGAAGTTTTCAGATGAGGAAGGGGGGGTGAAGAAGTGGGAGGGGGAGGGGGAGCAAAAGACATCAAAGGCTTGACTATATTCTGTTTTGGTGACTTGTTGTGTAGGTGGGTGGATTATGACAGTGTCAGAATTGAAGTTTGGTACATGCTTTTTCCCTCTGGCACTAGAGGGTTGTGCTTTTTGTATCGTATGTTTTTTCTTTCACTTTTATTCTCCACTCAATGCAGACACCATCCGCCACTCATACACCGAGAATCGAAAAGAAAAAAAAAAAAAAAAAAAAGTCCCCAGTATTGTACTTGTACGGAGTACAGTAGTATGTTCTATTTCAGAGGAACCCCATAGACTTCAGGGTAAGATTACGCCCAGAGGGGTATACAAAGTTTTTTTTTGCCTATACGCCTTTCCCCCGAAGGGGGGGGGGGGTCTACAAAATATCTATATCTCTGGGGTCATTAATGCAAATAAGTAATGGCCCTGCGGTACCGTTTTCGAGGAACTTACCCAAAGTCTGCGGCGGGTACGTTATCCAGACCTTGGTCTCCAACCATAAACCTCCCATGCACCTTGTGCGCTTTCTCAACACTGAAATCTAGTCATATATTTTTGCTCTATTCATAATACCGCTGGTATAAAAACGCTATGTTTGAAAGGGACACAAGATGACAGCCCATACAGCAAGCACTCTCCCTCCTTTTCGGGGGAGTAAAGAGGGAGGGACATTGATCAATTACTTCTCGGTCAGTTGTTGCGGGGGAAGTTTTAGGTCAAGGAGTAGGTAGGCCTTTTGCTTGTATAAAAATATACATGTGTCGGCGTGGACGTTTTTTTTTTTTTTTTTTTTTTTTTGGTATAAAAATGACTCGTGCTCTCCACCTCCTGCAAAACCGGGTCCTGGGGGTAAAAAACAAAAAATTGCACCAAAATCAACACCAAAACAAAAACATGGGTATCATAACACGTATCTCCCCCCCATCCCAC
>Ga0307514_10003219_pt1 | contig 15945 bp, 6 predicted proteins | sample 16_EM_MG_FD_203088 | JGI IMG/M metagenome (GOLD analysis project Ga0307514, IMG submission 203088) | Populus trichocarpa ectomycorrhiza microbial communities from riparian zone in the Pacific Northwest, United States - 16_EM | ecosystem: Host-associated > Plants > Roots > Unclassified | place...
TCATCACTGTCATGGATGTCAGCGACGCGCAATTGAGTTCTAGTAAACTTCTTTGGAGGCATGTTTATTGATAAAACGCGTTATTTTGTGGCGACGCGTCGAAAGGGGTAAATCGCGAGATCCCGTGCGCGAAACGTGTCGAATTGATTAAGAGCGATAATAGTGTAAGGCCGTATATCCGTATATGGCCACGTATGAGAGTATATGAGAAGATACGGTTGCACACGTGGATGTGGTAATATAATAGAGTAGTTGATAGGTAAGATTATCGCTGGCGATCTCAGAGAGATCGCGAGTCGTCTATATAAGGTTGCGGTTACCCGGCCCTGGGCACGTCCGTGCCATTGCCGAGAACCTAATCATGACTTCCATTACAGATGATCAGGATAATCTCCGACACAGACATTCAAAGGAGGATAACATTGTCTCTGGAATCCATCAGCACAATTCCATTTCAAGCCAGCGTCAGTGATATCAGTATTCCTGAGTGGGGACAGCACAGTTCCAACTGCGGAATGCCATGGCTTGTCTGAATTTTTGGCATCTTTTGGGGGACATGGGATCAGCCAAAAGAGAATCCAGGCGAGTGTTGTAGGTGATCAGCCATTATCTTTTCGAATATTACCAATTGTGAGATACAGTCATCAGCCATGTTGGGCGCACAAAAAATTGGTCAATTCGATCTCGTCGAAGGTAGCTTGGACTGGTACAATTGTCGTTCCGGCAGGAAGCTGATCATGGATATCAAACCACCAGTAGCCCATGTTGGTCTGACTGTATAATGGGTTACTTTCCGAGTCTGCGAGACACACTTCTTCAACATCATCTTCTGCCTGAAATGGGGGATGTGCTACAACTTCATGTATGCATTGGAAAATATCACCGTAGTATAATGTACCGATGATATGATAAGGATCTTCAATCCAATTGTTCTCGCTGAGCCCAAAATCGAGTGTAAAGAGGAGCTTTTGTAGTGTATCTGCTGAATGAAATGATTCTATTTTGAACTTGTCCAGGTCACGCCACGGATGTTGATCAATCCATGTTTTGGTTTGCCTGATGAAGGATTCATGATGTTGAACATCATGTGCTGACCGCAATAGATGCCATGGATTCCATTGTTCTGAGTATTTGCAATGCTTGTTGTACAATCCAGTTGCTATGCCATATGCTTTCACCCTCACATATTCCACTCCAACTCCCTGCCTTTGGGCCTTTGTCTTGATTGCGTCAGTGGTACATGTCAGATTAGGCTTCTGGGGGTCTATTGTTTCTTGGTTTGGAATATCTTCAGGTGGTGGTTTACCAGGTACATTGTCTATGGGTAGGTGATTAATTGACTAAGCTCATCGATGGCCATTCATCAGCGGAATGTAATGATTTCACAGGGAGCCTCTGGGAGCGTCTGAGAGTTGTCGGACCAGAATCGTAGTATGGTAAAATGCTAGAGTTGACTGGACCGACTTACTGCCCATCAGGTGCAACTGTCAGCACCTGGGAGCGCCGACGAAATGCCTCGGAGTATCTCAAATGACTGAGGAGTAGTCTGGGGAAAACCACATTATCATCGGGAATGAGGGTGGTGTGCCCGGACATCATATCTGCTTCGAATCGTTCACCAATTTTTCAACTCATGTATTCAGTTAGTATTCTCAGCTATATATCTCTGTATCAATATAGCTACCCATCTACCCACAGTATATCCAGATTGGATGCAGACAGTGCTTCAGAACGATTCAAAATGCACCAGAAGATAACGATGGAGTCAACTCAGACCCTTGAAGGAGGTCATTGTGTGAATCTAGATAGAGAGTTGGAGGCCGTGAATGAGCGATGTAGGAGAGGTACTGTTAAGTCGTGATTAGTATTAGCAACGGTTCCGGGTCACTAGACTTCAGTGCATGTTGGAACCCACCTGAAAGCACCGGTACGGGTCAGCAACCGGCAAGCAACCCTACCATTAGGGGTTTTCTTTTAACAGTGATAATGATACTTGATCAAGAACACTAGATGCATACATATCCACAATATGCATAACAACTATGCATGTGTTATTGAAGTGGTCAGTAATATGCACCTGAGCGAGAGATCAGGTTAGTTGCACAGAGAGGACGAGGCGATTGGAAAAGCGCCAGACACCGAAGTGGGGCTGCTACAACCAAGGTTGAGTATTCGGCCTGAGGTGACGCAATAGCTGAATTTGATCTCACGTAGTTTATCACAACTCGTAGTCTCGCACTGAAGTGAGTATCGTAACAACCATTCCCATAGTACATTGTTGTTTGGGAAGTAGTGTTCCCCGTCGGCTTCCACCTTGCCTCGTACCGCTTTTTCCCATATCCAGTAGTATTGAGGTTTTGTTCCGTCGAACTTATCGGGTTCTCGTATTACTGACCGGTTTGGTTTGGGCGTTGTACTGACACTGGGTTCGCTTCTCAGTCGGTCTGCGATGGCCTCATTCAACTCCGCAATTTTGTTATGTAACTGCTCAATTGTTATGAGTAGGGCCTGCACCTTTTCTGGTTCGTCGCCCTTCGGTGGCCTCGCATCCAACTCGAATTGGAGTGCCCCTAGCTGCGTTTTAAGTTCCTTGATCTTCTCCTTATCCGCTGCCCATGCTATGACACCTTCCTTCCATTCCTGGATTTGTTCGGCTGTTGGCTTGTCTCCCAATTCTGCTTCGAGCTTGTCGATGTGCTCCTTCATAGCTTTTGACAAGGCGATGCTTTTCCCGAATTGTAGGGCGGCTTCGTTGTGTCTTGACAGCATGGTATTGTATTGTACTCCCGTTAACTGCCTTCCCGAAGCTTCCGCCCTTAGCCATCTTATGACTGCTAGGGCGCCTACCGCTGAGACCACTTTTAATCCCGCCATTATTTCCCAGGATAATGTGCCAGCTGCTTCGCTGATGGCTGGTATTAACTCATTATAGGCTGTCCAGTCAAAGGGCGTCATTGCTGCTGCCCCATGCATCATCGTGAATATTGTTGCTCGTACGTCTCTGGTTACCCATGCCATTACTAATGCTCGGGCCGTATAGCTCAGGGGGTCGCTTTGTCCCGTTACCCTTAGCATCCCTGTGAATAATGCTATTTTATATAACATTTTCCGGTGCCTAGGTCGGTTTCCAAATCTTGTGCGGAAAATTCTGTCAATTGATTTATAGTCCTTTCGGACCCCTATCAATGTTCTAATTACCGCTACTTTCCCTCCCTGATTCACTCTTCCAATGAACGCCATAGTCATGTCTGACCCGAATACTTCCATCACCCTGATCCACAGGGATACCATCCACCACCAAAGTATACCCCACACCGAGGAATTTTTATTATATTCCTCCATGAGCCTGTCGAACCACTGCGCAGCCTGGTATAGGCGGTTATGCGCCTCTTGTGCTCTCTCATGCGGTGTCTTTCCTCTGCTTTTCTGTGGCTTTTCCAGCCCAGTCTCCAGAGGTTCGCCGGGTGTGACGTTCTGTATTTCCCAATTCATTAGCTCCCATTGAGTGTTTGTCCATGGTGGGGTTACTTGCAGTCCTCTCGGACCATCACCACTCCAGGACCTTTCCCCATCTTCTTCCGGCCATGTGCCATGATTCGAACGTTGCTTGCGGGTTGTTGGTGCGTGCTTCGAATGGTGTCGGTCTTGCGGCGGGAGGTGGTTCCACCCACTCTCACGTTTCTTGGGCGCTATTAAGTCTTGCGTCCCATTCTTCGTTGGTGAGCTGTTGCGTGGCTGGTTCGTTGGCCCATTCGTCGTCTGTATAGTCCTCTCGGACCATGGCGACGTCCTCGTGGTTTTCGAGCCATTCCTCCATTTCTTCATCCTCCTTTGCCTTCTGTCGTTGGCACCAGCCGCAATGTCCCTTTCCTCCGTAATGCATTGTTCTGTCTCCGCTGCACTCGCATCCTCCATCGAACTCATCGCGGGTTCTTCCGAACACGTCTCGCTCTGGTTCAATTGGTATGTCAGTGGGAACGTACTTGGGAATACTCTTATATCTTCCGAACTCGCAGCTTCCTGAACCCCTATGTGTAGGGCAGTACTCGTATCTGCAGTCTGATGAGTGCCTACCGTGGTGGTCATCGTATTCTTCCCATTCTTCTCTGGGGCTTGCCCGTTGAGCGGGGCTTTTTGATGCCGGAGAAGCCGGTCTTCTGAAGGGGTCTTCCTCTCCTCTTTGCTGGAGATGTGCCCTGGCCTTTCTTCTTTTCTCTTGGCTTCCCTTGTTTGGTCGCTTGTTCTTCCGAACGCGTCCAGCTGCGACTGAAGTTGCCTCCTTCCCCTGATCATCCTTTCCTCGTACGTGTTTTCGTACTGCGTCCCAGGTTCTGACGCTGATAGTGACTCCGGTTCCATCTTTCTGTATGAAGGTCTTTTCAGACCTGCGAGCCTGGAACTCGATCGTCTCGGAGGATTGGGGAAGTCGGAATATGATTGGGCCAACCAAGAGGTTTTGTTGGTCTGTTGTTTGGGAGTTCATTCAGGAGGCAGTGATATTCTGCTTTGTGCGATGATTATCTCTGAATGTTGTTGTGTGATTGTTGTTCGAGCTGGTGAGTCCTTTTTCCGCGTCTGCTCCCCATCCTTATATACTACCAGTAGGTCCTTGCAAACCTCTCGGTGAAGGCAGGGTGTCTCGCTGTGTGTGGATTGATTGGTAAATCCAGCACGATGGCGGCCCTGGGAATAGCGTACTCAACCCACCACTCGTTGCTATTTGGGAACCGGCACCTGATTCCTAAGCGTCTGAACAACGCCGTCATCTGGGTTATGCTTGCCGGGTTCATACGTCTCGGGTCTATTACCATTAGTCTAAGGCCCTCATGACCCCACTGCTGACGTCGTCTGCCCCAACTCAAGGTCCACTCGAGATCAGTTGATGTGCTGATCCACAGAGTTGTTTGCCTGTTGGAGTTTTCGATATGCCTGAGCGCCATTGATCGTTCGTCATAGGCTGCTTGGTGTGGGGCCACGTATGCGTTATTTGTGACTCTTGGTGTCGACCTCGTATCGTATGCCCGAAATAGTCTTGTTGAGCTGTTCCATGGGCTTCTCGTCCACCACCACATCATGGTGGATTTGAAATCCGTTAGGTCTGGCTCTCCCGTGTCCAGCAGGTTTTGCATTACCCTGGTTCTCCAGTCGTCATCTTGCTCCAAGGATGTGAGCAGATTTCGCCTGATGGTGTCTCGTGTCCACGCCGCTCCTCCTCGGAATTGCCAGTTCCGGATGAGTTCCGGTATGCAATTAATGCACGCCAGCACTTCCCCGGTTCCGCTTATCCCTCGTTGGTCGTATATTGTGTGGCAGAAATTACACCGAACCCATTGGATGTTGCTCTGTGGTTCCCTCAGGCTCAGCTGCACCAGTTGGTCGCTGATCCCCTGAACCTCCCTGCTGCCGGGGCGCGGGCTTTCGTCCGTTACCTGATGCTGTACTTGCATCACTCCGGTTTCCTTTTTAGTGTTCCCGGTACACGAAGCTGAATTAAATTTTTCCAATCGCCTCGTCGGACTCGCGATTGGAAAAGCGCCAGACACCGAAGTGGGGCTGCTACAACCAAGGTTGAGTATTCGGCCTGAGGTGAGGCAATAGCTGAATTTGATCTCACGTAGTTTATCACAACTCGTAGTCTCGCAGTGAAGTGAGTATCGTAACAAGAATAACAATGTATTATGGGAATGGTTGTGCGGAACGGTATCCAAGGATGTGGCAATACAAGTACGAATGAGCCACTGGACAAAGTTCGCAATCGACGAAGATGTGACGATGGGCAACACCCCAGCAGCACTGAATACAAAGGCAGTCCTAGACGGATTCTTCAAGGTGGTCTTTAGACACTTTGGAAACCCGGCCCTATTCATCACCCTCAACGACGAATACCAGAGAAGCACGCAAGGAAGTCGAACGTTTCAAGCATTCTACCAGGAATTATCGCTGGTAGCCACCCAACTGGGGTTAGACATGACCTCGGAAGAGTTCAAGGGACGGTTACAGCATAACCTGGCAGGATACCTAAGGGAACTAACGATCAATAAACAATACAAGACGGTGGATGAAGCGGTGGATGACATGCAAAGAATAGACACCGAGTACAGGATCATCAAGGGCATGAAAACAGGACAAAGGTCCGAAAGGACCGAGGAAAGCCCAGATATGCCAACGATCAAGCAATTGCAAAAGGAAATCACGGCCCTGAAAGCAGCCAAGGAACCAGCCCCGGAACAGCTCACCTACAAAGAATGGGACGCAAGACTTAATAGCGCCCAAGAAACGTGTGAGTGGGTGGAACCACCTCCCGCCGCAAGACCGACACCATTCGAAGTACGCACCAACAACCCGCAATCAACGTTCGAATCATGGCACATGGCCGGAAGAAGATGGGGAAAGGTCCCGGAGTGGTGATGGTCCGAGAGGACTGCAAGTAACCCCACTATGGACAAACACTCAATGGGAGCTAATGAATTGGGAAATACAGAACGTCACACCCGGCGAACCTCTGGAGACTGGGCTGGAAAAGCCACAGAAAAGCAGAGGAAAGACACCGCATGAGAGAGCACAAGAGGCGCATAACCGCCTATACCAGGCTGCGCAGTGGTTCGACAGGCTCATGGAGGAATATAATAAAAATTCCTCGGTGTGGGGTATACTTTGGTGGTGGATGGTATCCCTGTGGATCAGGGTGATGGAAGTATTCGGGTCAGACATGACTATGGCGTTCATTGGAAGAGTGAATCAGGGAGGGAAAGTAGCGGTAATTAGAACATTGATAGGGGTCCGAAAGGACTATAAATCAATTGACAGAATTTTCCGCACAAGATTTGGATGAGGCAGGGGTGTTATGCGCGCACGGGCATGAGACATGCAAGATAAGGAAGAAGGACAGGGAAGGCGAAGGAAGCCAACCAGTTAGAATTATGAGTCAGTAGGGGATAACGGAGCTCACCTTAAAAGGTGGCTGGCCATCCCACGACTATTCATGCCTTAAGCTGAATTGTTCTCTATTAGTCAATACATTGTTATTCTTGTTACGATACTCACTTCACTGCGAGACTACGAGTTGTGATAAACTACGTGAGATCAAATTCAGCTATTGCGTCACCTCAGGCCGAATACTCAACCTTGGTTGTAGCAGTCCCACTTCGGTGTCTGGCGCTTTTCCAATCGCGAGTCCGACTTCATTCGGCGCATGTAGGTGCAGCTATCATGACAGACAAAAGTCATCTGGGTGGCTAACAGCACCGATAATTTTCATCTTCCTTCATGCCTGGAAACATTGCGGGACATGCATTTTGTCATGCACGGCAGTTAATAGTCAGACGCAATTACGAGGACTCTTCACTCCTACCTGTAACGGGCTAGCATCAAGTGAGGCACCATCTGGTCTGAAGATTAGTCTTGACCATAGCATGATGTAACAGAGGGATTAATGACGTAGGCACTGGCCTACAGCCAACACCATTCATTAGCTTTAGTAGTCAGGGTCGCAATATAACCTCATATCGGATCCAAGCATGTGCGTCATTAAGCTTCGTTGACATAGTATCGGTTGGTCGCTGATTGAATCTATAACCCATTTAAATGACTCATTCGATGAGAAATTTAAGAGGCGATAAGCGTCACTGATGATGACTGTGATATGTTCCAATTACCGACATATGTGATTGCAAGAGACAGAATTTCAAGTTGTCTGATGCATTTGTTAAATGATATGGCGTGATGGATCGCCTGATCTGATCAGGAGCGTAATACTTTCAAACAAAATTGCATGTACATGTTGGCCTGAGGGACGCGTGGCGGGATATCAACAAACGCTATGAGAAGGGGTCGCGATAATGCTATCATGAGTATCGCAATTATTGCCATTAGGCGTCAGGGCCTGGGATATTACAATATAAGAAACGGTGTTGTGGAATCAATGAAGGGGAGGCAAGCAACACAGAAGCACCAAAGACAATCTTAAAATATTATTAAGCTTTCTATCTATTCAAAATTTCTTCCCTCATAAATACTTGTTATTGGGCCTTGTATGCCTGGACATTATTATACCATTGGCGAGTACGCACTGCAATGACAAGTCAAGTCTTTTGGCAATCTGCATTCTCTATTGGCAGAGCACTGTGTAACACGCATCTAAGGTGTGGTGTTCCACTTCTGCAAGTCTGAGGATATCGGGTAGCTGGTGCTACCATATCTCAAAAATGGCGGATTACGGTTCGAGCAGTTTTCAGACCACTAGTTGTTCGAAGGCGAAGATTAATCCTATTCCATTTGGGAGACGGTTTGTGGAGAAGGTTTGACTTGGAAGGTGTTGCAAGGATGGGGCAAGAGGTTGTGTTTCAGGATGATATGAGGAGGGACAGAGGGGATAGATAGGCAGCTGTACTATGCTTTGGAGTGTGCAATATAGATTAATTTGTAATCGGTGTTTTACCATTGGAATATTGTGTTTTGTCCAATAATGGCGGTCAATAATTCCGTCATGAACGCGAAGATTAGCGCGATGGCTTGATTACCAGATATGCATCAACTAAAACTGTTGACACTCATTTTCAGGATGCAGCAGGCAGCATTTCGGTGTTGTTTCTGCCAGTAAAGACTACAAATATTTGATTTCTGGATATCTTCACCCAATCTGAACATAAATTAGCCATGATGGGAAGCTAAAATTTGTTGGCACTCCATTGACTCTCATTCTCAGGATAAAGCAGGGAGTATGTCACTCTAGTTTTTCCCAGCAAAGGCTGCCAATATCTGAAAAATGAAAGTCTGCAATCAATCTGAACATAAATTAGCAAAGATGCGAAGCTATTAATCATTGATGCTCATTATCAGAATGGGGCGATGACCGTATTGATGTCCCTTTTGCTAATTAAACCTGCTGTTGCATCTGTTATGCCTACCAGCGACCAAAGTACAGTTTAATTACCATACGTACAAAACCACAAATGGTTGACGCTCAGTTGACGCTCATTTTACTCTATTGTCCATTCAACATCTGCTGCTATGAACAGTAGTTTTCAGCATGATTGGGCCATATTGGTAGTCTTTCTGGCAGATTAGGACTTGGCCCTGTGGCAAAGCCGAGCGCGGTAACATTCTTGCACTGTTCGCTCACACAGGACTGAAATTTATGATTCTTGCCAAAAGCTTCATTTCGCTTGCTATACATCGGTTCATCGACCGATATTTACTAGCTTCTGCTCACTTTTAGCCCATGATATATCTCCAACGAAAAAACTCGGTCAAGATACATATCGAAGTTGGGGAAACAATGAGTCATTCTGGCAGACTTTTTTTCTCTGCCATGTTCCTTCTCGTTTCGATTGGATTGACCATCAACAAAACCTTTTCGGCCTGTCTCTTTGACTTCCGTGTAGGCCCAATCAATCCGGGAACATTTGGTGTGATGGTCATATCCCGCTGCACTGGGGAGTCCAGATCCTCAAGGCTATTGCGGTGCTTCATACTGAATTCAACATCCGCCGTGCAATCATCTTTGCTGTCATTGGGATTATCTATATCCCTATTCTAGTTAAGGCAATTGTAGGTGTCCAAAATACATTCATGTTAGCTGTTCTCATCACTTTCGACTGGATGACGGTTGATGCATCGAATTCGGTGGTCATTTAGTATTTGTGTTTGTACACCAGGCAGGTCCTTTGCTGACAAAGGTGGTGGCAATGGAGATCTTTCTGCCAATGTAAATGCAGCCACACCATCATGTTGAAAAAGTAACCAGGATGCTTTGACCGTCATTTCGGTGTCTGCAGTGTATCCCACCGCGGTCATCTGCTAACTTTGAGCACGAGATTCCTTCTGTGTACCACATTGGTTTTGGCTACCCTGCCACATCTCCAAAAAGTTGTGAACCTTGGCCATTCTGTGCAGATTCCGTTCCTCCGAGTCCTTCTTCTCAGTTCATTTCATCCAATTCAAGGTCAGTGCCTGCCAATATCCAGTTAATGCCTCGAGAGAACTGGCTTACAACGACTTTTTGGCGAAGGGTCTCGCCTGTGGTTTTTGACTGCCTCCAGCCAATAACATTTCAGCCAAGGGGAATACTGGCCTCCACTCCAAATACCAGGTGGAAGGATAGAGAATATGTCACGTACCACATTGAAAAGATCGGCATACTTTGAGTGCATTTCCTCCTGTTGACGCCCCCAGTTGGTTATGCCCGGTTTTCAAAATCTACTGCTAAACTCCATTCGATTGGGGTAGTAAACTTTGGGATTTTGACTAATTTGCAACCGGTTGTTAGTTGCTTCAGGTGGCGAATTCAGTTAGAGCCTGGCATCGGTCAATAAGCGCGAAGTGCGATCACTTCGTCTGGGTGTCGTCTCAGCCACGTTGTGAGGTGTTAAGTATTCTGCATCATCGCTGGACAAATCATCTGGATCATTGTATGATTGACAAGATCCTGAGGCCGTTGCAGAGGAGATAGGATTGCTGCTCGGTTAGATATGGAGTTTATTTACGGCCACCCATCGATGTTTGGCACTGGATTCATGCTCGATCTACATCAGAAATGCCTGATGGTTTTGGGTAGAATAAGATGTCTTGTCCTCAGGATTGATATACATTCCCTTGTCCCACTTTCTGAACGGTCCCAACTTCCACAAAGGATCGAGGATATGTGCTGAAATGAGAAGCATGCCTGTTGTTGGAGTCACTTCAGCGTATTTTTTGGACAGCATCTGTTGAGCAATCTTCACCGCGAAGAACAAGTCATCTTTCCATTGATTCTTCTTCTTAGCCAAAGCTCGCATCACGCCATCCATGTGATTGAACATGTCATTGTACACTTTGATTATGTCATACAATGGGACATTATGCCTCCTTGCCATCAACAGGGTCCAATATCGGAACGGCCTCAATACTTCCAAGACATACTTTACAATCGTACATTCATCATGTGTCGTGAACAGTGGCCTGTATTCTGTGTATTTTAGATGTTAATGCCACTCACATGTGAATTCCCATAATCAGCAGCCAGGCTCGACTAACTCCAGTGTAGAGTTCCATCGTGTCTTCACTGCCATGATCGGAAGTACCAGAATCCGGACTATGCCTTCTTCACAAGCAATGAACTTGTTACAACAACCAGGCGACTGGGTAATCAACACAGCAAGCATTCTCTGCTATATGAAGGTCAGTTTCAGTACTTTCAAAATATCATAAAATACGTTCTTTCTCAATTATCTTTGCCTATCCTGGTCTCATGGCCGACACATTATTGATTCTACCATTGCCCTGTTTTCGAAGTGTTTGACTCTTCCCAATGTCTATGCTTTCATTATCCCCAAATCGGTGATTGCGCTCCTGGGCTTCTCAAGACTTGGTGTGGTCATTTACACCGAGACTGCTCATGAATGCACCTACAGCCAGCTGTATGACATGCGCCACACATAGTATATGATTCCTCAATGCAGCCCACTCGATTCCACAGTCCTCAATTGTTGATTACAGCTCGCTTTTCATCGGGAAATGTGAGGAATCATTCTGCGTCGGAATACTGATGAAACGGCCGTTAATGACCTCAAAATGATCCTGCCCATCCTTTATATGTACGGCTAGCCTTACTCCACTATGTTGGCCCTAGACCTGTCATCATTAATTGGTGTTCAAACGCGAGTGGAACAGGCGATCAACCTCATCGAAACTGAGTGGAACTTCATGCAATGCTCATTCTTGATTTATATAGTACGCAATCACCAACATTATGCCTAATTTGTTCGTCGAAGTCCATCCGTGCTAAACTAAACTAACTTTGTTTCGTATCGGCAAATGCGTCTTAATTGCATCCATAGTCAGAGCATATTCCCAACACCAAATGTTCCTCAGGGTTGAAGCTGACGGCAGCATGAGATGATTGCGTAACGTCATGTATTACTGTCGTAGCTCGGAATATCATATAGCATTCCATGGAATACAAGCTGAAACAAATCCTCACATGAGATATAGATTACACGTGTCTTGGTGAAATTCAGAAGTTTCAAAGTCCTTATCTGCTAATTTCGAAGGTTTAATCTGATGTTGCAAACAATATGAATCAAATTTGATTTCAAATCTGATTTTCCTCCGCAAACTTAATATTGTGATTCCTCCACCTCCTTGCCTCTTGAAGATGGGTGAAGCTGATCCATCAACCGTCGAACTAGTTAATTCAGTAACTCCTGTCTATGATAATTTGTTTAACTTTGCGATTTGAGCTTTTGCCAGCAAGTGTTTCTGCATAGAACTGCTCCAATATTCATATGGATGGCGAAGAACTCGAATGGAAACTATATATATAATGCCATGGCTGCGGGTCCCTTGAATACCCCAGTGTAACTAGAATTGCCACAACAGCGCTTGCCAAGAATCATTCCAAGCAACAGGCCGCTTCGAGTCTTCATTCATTGAAGTCCACCATGAATCGAAAATAATTTGCAATGGAAGGTCACTCAAATCACAAATCAATATGTGTTCATGTTTGGAAGAGATCATAAACCTCGAGCAGAGAGGTGTTCAAAGATGTTGAATCTGACATCGCAGTTAGAATTAGAAAGCTGGGTAATCTGACTCAAGAGACTGCCAAAAGTCATCATACATCAATGCAGACTGCAGGTTTTTAAACATTGACTCTACAACTAGAAGCAAAAAAATCACAGCTGTAAGACGTTGTATGCATATATGTGAAGATGTATACAAGGACAGATTGCAACGACTGACCGCGTAAAACTCAATTTAGAAACTCCACAATGCAGTTCATTTCTGTGTCCTGTTCTGAGCATCCACCAAAACTGGTGACACTGTGTGGGCTCGCAATTGTAGAAGCCGGAGGAGCTATCATCAGGACCATTTTTGCTTATAATTGCTGCCAACAAGTTCAGTGTGGGTTATCTGCATTTCATTGTCGTTAGAGTATTCAAGATGTAAGGTCAAAAATTGTTGAGGCTCAGTTGACGATCATTTTGAGACATGTTTACAATCTTGTCATAAGTTATTTTGTCAAAATGACAGCGAAGAGTTCGATTATTGGTCAATGTCACCATACAACCCTTCCATTTTCCAACATGCAAGGCGAGAAGTCGTTGACGCTGCATTGACATTCATTGTCTGGTCATAGTAGTGATGTCGTTACAATAATTTTCGCCTTGAAAGGCGGCCGACAGTTCGCCGATCATTCAATGTCTCTACGCAGCCCTTGCATATTCCATGATGCAAGGTCAACAGTGGTTGACGCTCCGTTGCTGCTCATGTTTATGACATAGTCCCTATGTTGTCAGAACCATATTTTGCTTAGAAACGCGGGGGATTGTTGGATTATCAGTCAAGGTTACTGCGAAACCCTCTGGATTTTCAATGATGCAATACCAAAATTCGTTGACGCTCTGTTGAGGCTCATTGTTAGGATATAGTAGAGATATCGACTGTAGCATTTTTGCACATAAAGGCCGCCAATATTATGATTATTGCTAGGTGCCATTACACAACCCAGTTATTATCCAGGATGTAAGACCAGAAATGGTTGATGCTACATTGAGACTCAATTTTATAATGGGGCAAGGTACGTGTGGCTTGAGATTTTACTTACTAAGCCGGCCAATACTTCTTCTTCGAATGGAGGCGACTATACCGCCACGTAATTGCTAAGTAGGTATGACTATAAGTCATTGATGCTCCGTTGATGCTCACATTTGTGCTCACCTTAGAGACATACTAACAGTCATTGAGTATTCAACAATTGTAAAAATAATGCATACAGCCTCTATTGCCAGCCAGTATACAGTTTCTATGTAGTATCATTTGAATCCAAGATCTTCGAGACATTCCATTTTCTGAGCCACCGCTATACACATCATCTACATGGTTAATGACGTAGCTCTATCACATTTCAACGCTTCTGGACAGCAATTTACGTCATAAATATCCACACACTAGTTATAGATATTTATAGCCCGACGTCCTTACCATTCCTTATGCAGCTCATTCTCCTCAATTTCAATGACATACCATACGCATGGTTCAATGTCTCGACCATGTGCTGAAGGTCTGAGCGAAGCGATATGTAGCTGGCTTCATGAATTGATGCAGCCTGTCGGCTGTCATTTGTCTGAGTTTCCCATTTGCTTATACCTCTCCTTCCATGAGTCGTTTGACATCACTAACTTACACTTTGTTACGAAATTTCATCGCAAATCTAGGTTTTGCTATATCAGTTATCAGTTACACGCAACACAATATAGAGATTGCTGTTCATCAATCAACTTGTTTTGGAGTCTAGAACATTCCAATGACCTGTACGACCCTTGCACACAAACTGACGAATAATTCTTTCTCAAAATTTGTTCACTTAAATCCAGAAAAATATGACCTGTAAAAAATCAGTTTACCATATTGCTTTTACACGAGATACGTCGTCAAAAATACCTATATGGCTATCTACACTTCTAGTGACGCATGCACCATCACCATGTCTTTGTCCAAATATGATTTCTATATGAGAATCAGTTAGGGATGCTATTTGTGAGGGTAAATTGTTACTGGTTGAACTGGCTTCGCAATCTCTATCTGTGACAAATTGGACACTGCTGCAGACGTCGCCGGTACTAGCTGAGTGTCTACCTAATGTTTCTCCGAACCCTGTCTCATTCGACAACTTCGTTGGGGAGACGTCATTTGAAGCATTTGTAATTGTCTAGGGACAATATCAAGAACCTGCATAAACTCTCCGAATGTTGTTGGTGACGGTGTGGCTGCAGTCGAGACTGTTTGGGGCTGCCCAACAGCCAGAACCTGCAATTCAGTTATCCCATACTGCAGTTCTCTCCCAGGGAAGTAGTCAGCGGCGTCCCCCCCATCCCGGTTGCGCCGGTTCCTCAGGCGTCATTTACTTCTGCGGAAGCTCTCCATGAGGTGCTGTACCAGTTTGTAGATTTTTCCCATCACACAGCCAGGTTCATCATCTTCGCTCAGCTTGCCTTGCCCAGTATTATCATCATTATCATCCTCAGCTTCCCCATCCTCCTCATCTTCGGAACTTACAAGATCACTCAGAACATCTCCTTAGCATTCATTGTTACGGGGGTATTAAGCCACATTTCAATAAAACACTTTATTAACTTAAATACAGCCGCCTAACTAAACTTCTTTTTCTTTCCTCGTCTTATCCTAAGACTCAACCTCTTGTCCTTACACAAGAGCTCCCTCTAAAAACAATCCCCGTTTTCTTCCTGATCGTGAATACGGCTAGTATCGATATGTTCCTCGAAAGGTAACAACCCCTCGTTTACGAATCGACAGACGTCGTATGTGATGCCAAGAATCTCGGCCGAGTTCAAGGTCCAGTATTGACCTGAAGTATTCCTGGTTTCCTCGTAGTATAGAAACAATTCGCCGAACTGCCGGACCAGATGATCGTGGGCTGTGCCTTTCTTCAATTGTCTCAAGGTAAACATATAGAATGAATTCACTAATGGGGAGTAGTGAAGAAATGATGAAGTTCTTTGTGTAGAAATCTTAATAATATTTTAAGGTGTTCTTCGCTGGTAATTGTCTGACTGTGGATCGCTGCTAGAGCTTGGTTCTCCTCATTGTCGGGGAGACAATGAGAGTCTTTTATAGTCTTTCGCTGGCTCAAGTTTGGCCGCTACTTCCATGACTATGACAATGGTTTTGCTTGATAGCGTCCTCGGGATTCTGTCCCGGTCTCCGCCACGAGTTCCCTTTAGGTAATCGTGTTCATGCATGATTGGTTTCAAAGCGTTATGCTCCTCGTATGAGGCCATCATCATGTAAGATATCAAACGCAACTTATGACAACTCAGAACTTCAACTTAGACATCTTGCTTATCGTTCGTTCAGTAGTTGGAACACTGACGTCATATAGACTGATCAGCGCTTTATCGCATCGTATTAATATCATGAAGATATTAATGCCTCACCATACCAATT
>Ga0307514_10003222_pt1 | contig 15931 bp, 8 predicted proteins | sample 16_EM_MG_FD_203088 | JGI IMG/M metagenome (GOLD analysis project Ga0307514, IMG submission 203088) | Populus trichocarpa ectomycorrhiza microbial communities from riparian zone in the Pacific Northwest, United States - 16_EM | ecosystem: Host-associated > Plants > Roots > Unclassified | place...
ATAGGTCGTTACTCCCCCACCTAACTTAGAATTGGGTTTATTCTCTCAAACTTAAAATGCATGAAGGCATTAATTCATATCCAATGTACTTATGCATGAGCAGTATGTAAAACAATACATGCCAAAATTTAAATCACATAGACCAATAAAATAAACAAGACGTTTATAGTTGGGTGTTTCACAAATTTAAACCCCGACTAAAAGTCATGAGATAGACCGCTACTCCCCCACCTAACCTAAAATTAGGTTTATTCTCTCAAAATTAAAATGCATGAAGGCATTAATCCATATCCAATGTACTTATACATGAGCAGTATGTAAACAAATGCATGTTAAGATTAAATCACATAGACCAATAAAATAAAATAAAACCGCGATTCTTAAATCACGGTTTTAGTGGAATCGTTATTCATAATAGTGGTTCTTTAACAACCGCGAATTAAAATAGTGGTTATTTAATAAAATCATTATTTAATAATCCCCCCCTCTTTTTCTCCATGATCGCCACTCCTGCAAAGTAAAAAAACCCTAGAAAAAAAAAAACCAAGAAAAAACAGCCTCTAATTGTCCAAAACACCATCCAATCCTTCACCAAAACACCATAATCATCTTCCCTTTATCTTTATGAGTCTTTCGACTGTTTTTTATTGCAAACTGCCAACCCAAGCTTCCATTGACAGCCTCCTCGCCACCACAACTGGTGGAACTGCCACCTAAATATCAAAAAATCCAGGTAAAACATTTGCATTTTCTCTTAGTTTAATGGGTTTTATTATTGAATTGATAAATTTTATGTTTTGATTTAATTAGGTATTTGTTGTGTTTGATAATTAGATAATAGTAGATTTTGAATGTTGTAATTATATGTTTTTAATACAATTGATGTTATTTATGGAATCAATTAGGTTTGAATTAGAGAAATTAGGGTTTAAATTGATTACTGGGTTACTTGTATATTTAATTATATTGTTTGAATTGATATAAATTTGGTTTTAATTGATGCAATTAGATAGGATTTGAATCAATTGATGTTATTAATAAAGTTATGGTCAAAATCATAGCAACTAGAGTTTGTGTTGAATTTTTTTAAAAAAAAAAATTATGTTGAAGATTTTGTTTAATTGAGATCATTTACTTTTTAATTGATATTCAATTATCGTAATTGATATTTTGTGAAAATTGTTGTAATTGAATGTTTGCAATTAATTATTTTTTATTGCTATTATTATGGTCAAAGTAATAACAATTATTGTTTGTGTTGAATTTTGAGATAATTTATTTTTTATGAAATAAGTATTTTTATTTTACAGAATATGTCTTCAAACTTCTTTATATTGTGTCATTATGGTGATACTACTATTCCTGATATGAATAATAATATCACTTATATTAGTAGAAGTAGTGTGTTCTTGAATGGCACTAGAGGTATGTCATTTAAAGATACCAAAAAAGTTATATGTGGAAGACTTGAGTTGAATTATTATGATATTGAAATAGATATCACTCGGAGATATCTTGTTGGGGAACATCAGTATTTTCCGATACCGATTGCATTTGATGTGGATTTTAAAAATGTTCATCCAAAGTGGAACGAACATGATGGAGTTGTATGTAAGTATCCAATCTAAACTTAGTAGCTCATGTAATGTGGAGCATAGAGATATTAATATATCAATATCCATATTTTCTCAGCCACTTAGACAATTATCACATTCAATTGATGTTGGTTTATCTAGGACATTGGAAGATAGGGTTATAGGAATTTGTGATGAAAATAGGATTAAAATTACATATTATTATCAGCATAGATATGACTCTTCCAATCCTAGTGAAAATAAAGATGAGGGTGTAATAGGTTTAGTTGAAACATCAGATGATGATGATGATGATGATGAGGTCTTCTGTTCTAGAATTTGGTCATGATACTGAAGTTGATGACATGGTTTGTAATTGGTCTGTTTCTCGTAAAAAATAAGTTGGTAGTGGTGATATACCGTAGTGGTATATGTATATGGTATTAAGCATGAAATGACAAAACTTTGGTCTGAATCGATTATATATCATCGGTATTGTGTTAGATACCTGGAAAACAACTTCAATCACAAATTCAAAGATTTGTTAGCCAAAAAGGAGTTGCTTAGGATGTGTTATGAATCTTCGGAGCATAAATTTGATGTATGGTTTGATGATATGGGTAATAGTCATCCAGAATGGAAAGAATAGCTTGAGCAGGAATCGAAAGAAAAATGGACACTTTCTTATGATAGGGGTCACGATATGACAATATAATAACAAACCTTTCTGAATCTTTTAATCATATGTTTGAAAGGGGCATGTGATTTGCCTGTTTTTGTTTTAGTCCAATTGACTTTGCCCTTCGTATTGAAAGGTGACTTATGGACATTAGTTATCCCCTTCATATTTTTTGAGCTTGTTAAGATGCATTATCCGGACCGTGTAATGCGATAATTTGGCTTTAAGCAATATATCTCGTCTGATATAGATACGAGCGATCAGTTGTATTCTATTAGTCGTTCAGGTAGGCACGCTGATTATAATTGCATGATTCACTATCTCCAGCATATATCGATGTGGGATGCACAAAGAAATTTTATTTTTAGAGAGGTGTATCCTGTAACTTTTAAAGAGGAATACATGGACTGGTACCTAAGTATAACACGTTGAATCATTACACCAAACTCAACGCAGGTTCCTCCACTTGAGAAGATGGAATATGAGCCACATGCACATTGGATTCAAAATATTGTAAGTATTTGTTACTTTTTACAGGATTCGACAAAACCATTATATTTTATTTATGGATTAATAATTCATATTTACTTCATATTTGGTTAGACAATTGTTACATGATGGTCAACATGCTACGACCGATCTTCGTGATCTCGATAATGATGATGGACTTGCTCGTTATTATATATCTTCTTAGTTCGAGACATGTCGTACTACATTTGACCTGTTAGGAAAGACATTAAGCATAAATGATATTGTCTTAGAGGATGAAACTACACAAACAGGTGAAAGCCATGCTATTGATAAAGTTGATCCATCCACTCATCGTAGCAGAAGACATAAATAGGCTCAGATGTATTATTATGTTTTGTATAATTACGTCGTGTATATATTGTATTATTTTTTTAGTTAAGAGTTATTGTTGTTGTTGTTGTTGTTGTTCTTATTATTACTAATACTACTACTTTTGTAATAATATTTTAGCTAATTATCATGTTGATTTTAAAGTTGTCTTACATATTATGTATTTCAATACTTATTTTATATAAACATGATTTAAAATCGTTAATTAACAGATGAACATGTGAATAAGTTGTTTAATATTTTAAATCATCCATTAATAACATAAAAAAAGTATATAAATAAAAATAATATTTAAAAAACACACGCATTTTCAATTATAGGTTTAAGGTTTGGTAATTTAAAGTCTTGTTTGGGCTTTGATTTTAGTGGTTTAGATTTTATTTTATGTAAAATTTGAGGTTGGGTTCAGGTAAAAGTTGTGCTGCTTGACACAACCGCTATTATCATTAGCAGTTGTGTAGCATTTGTTCAGAATTGCTATTGTCATTAGCAGTTGACAACTGTTAATGTTATTAGCGATTGATTAATATAACTGCTATTATTATTAGCAATTGTTTAATAAAACTTTGTTTTACCATAATAATTAATAATTAAGTCAAAATATATTATTTCTCACATTCTTTTATGATTTATGCTATAAAAGTATAATTTATCTTAAAGGTTAAATTTTGTTTTTAATTAAACAGTGGTAATTTGATAAAATAACCAGTGATTTTCTATCCTCAAAGTTTGGTTGCTCTACTCATTGACTAAACAGTATCAAAACTTTTAGTGGCAGTAGATTTTTAGTTATTAGTTGTACGAGATCCATGACATTTCACTTCAGTTGCGGCTTGGATGCGTCAGCTTTTACTTCTAAAAGTTGATTGATTATGGCGTCTTTCTTCCTATCGTGAGGTTAGCTTAGCTCTTAATTATTATACTGTTTGTATCTTTCTACCACGATAGATAGCTCTTATCAAGAACCGGGATTTGATATAGTTCGCTTCTCTGTATTCTGTTTTTGGAATACAACATTTTTATTTAATTAATAATAATCTTTTATCTGTTAATATCTTGAAGATTCAATGATTATCATGGTTTGTGAATTAGATTCAATTTTTTTATTAAAATTGATTTTAATTCATAAATATGTGTGTGTTTGTTTGTTTGTTTTTGTATTATAACTTGTTTTTAAAATTATTTTAAAAAATATTAAATTAATAATTTTAAATAATTTTAATAACATGATATAATAAATTAAAAATTATTTTAATATATTTTTAATTAAAAAAGACTCTTAAAAAACGAATGTGTCAAGGAGAAGGGAGCGCTGGCCACTGAGCCCTTTCGTAAAACGCCAAAGCCTAGACAGATGACCAAAATAGGAGAAGATCGTGGGGGGATTTTTTTGTCCTTTTAAGATAGGTACTGTTAAGTGGGAGCGAAGCCTTGACAACTAGAAAAGATAAAAATGGCAATGTGTTTGATTTTGATGGGGAGAGAGAGGGAGAGACCTTAGCATGCAGATTGACGAGATGATTTGATGTAAAGCCTGTTAGGAGGCGAAGAAACGGGCTGGCCATTGTGTCTCAAAATCCGAGCATGATGTGTCAAAATCCCATATCATCAATCTCTCACTCTCCCTCTTTTCATGGTTGATGGATGGATGGGATTGCTGAATAAAGATGCAAGCATGGTTTAAATAATCATTTCTTGAGTTGAACTCGGCATAGCATCACAAGTCTAGCAGTAAAATGGAAAACTCAAAAACCGAAGCCAGAACTCACTTGAATGGCTCGCGTCTGTAACTTGTAAGTGGTAAAATAGCATGGTAAAATTCAACAAAGTATAATAAAGTAAATCCTTTCCATTTTCTCCTTGTTTTATTATTAATTAGGTTTTTATTTATGAAGAAGTGAGGTGCATGTCTGGAGCAACCACATCTAATCTCTTTCCATGCAGGATCAGCTGGATCAAATCATCCCAACTCAATTTGAATCAAGTGAGCCAATCTCGCTTAACTCGAAAGTCTTTGAACTGCCTGGTATCCTATGAAGAATAAGGAATGACTGTCTAAGATAAGAGTAGGAACTGTACGATTTTGGTGTCACGAGCTTTATCAGCGGTTCTCCACTCCCTTTTCCAATTTCCACTTTTTGTTTGGAATATCCTGTAGGAATTTTAAGCGTATAAAGCCAAGAAATTTGTCTCTTATTGAGCACCTGTGACCTTTGTGTATGGAATTACATGATAGCTCGTCTTGGTGATAGAAAATGCACAGAGCAAGTCTTGAAGGGAAACTCAGAATTTAAATATCAGGAGGAAGAGACATTTGTGTATGTTTTCAAACATGATGTGCTAGATTTTAGAATTAAAAAAAAAAAATATTCTACCATCACAGCTCATGCTAGAGCCTTTTGGGACGTCTTTATTCCCACTTTTTGATAGGATATTGCCCACTTTAAGTAAGATTTCTTTCGTTTTATTATAAAGTTTCCAGTTTAGATGTGGTAAAAGGTACGAGGGTTGGATTTTTGGTCCCCTCCGTCTGAAATTATAACATGTCAGCCATTGATTTTGAAAGGGATATGATGTGGATCGTGATTAGGGTGGGCTTAGGTTTCAATATTGAGACTAGGAACTTTTGCTGTTTTTTGTTATGATAGATGAAAAAGACGAGCTAATGAACATCATGTGTGATTTGTAATATGAGGAATTCTTGAGATTTTCAATTAAAAAAGAAATAAAGAGAGAACAGATAGAACAGTTAAATCGATCAATCAAATGACTGAGATGAATATTTAAGATTCCCGCACTCTCACTATCTTCAATATTTTCAGCATCTACAATATTTTCATAAGTAACTGATGCCTCCACAGTTTAGGGCATAGTTGTCATATCTTATACTGGAAATAATTCAGAAAAAAAATTGAATCAGGTTAACTTGTGGATCATCTATTCATTTATTTTCACTGGAATAATGACATTTTATTTGTTTTTTTAGAAGATATTGATCTCATTTAAATCAAATTAATCAGGTCATTTAAAATTAAAAACTTGCTTAGATTGAACAATTTTAAGTCGCTTAATTTTTCCATTAGTTTAACTAGAAATCCAACTCAAATGAGTCATGAGTCTAGAATTTCTCAATTAATCTATTAAAAAATTAGACTAGATATAGAGTTTGTTTAAAAAAGTTATAGAAAATATTGTGATATTAGCTTTTATAATATTACTAAACATTTCAAATTCACAATCACAACTAAAAATCACAATCATAGTCAAGTTGATGATTCCAAACAGATAAGACAAAGGAGGTACTTATTGCTGTGTAAAAAATTAAGTACTTTCATAATAACACATCACATATAATTTATATATGTATAGGTAATTAGAGCTGTCCGAGTCAGCTTACATGCACTTTAACTAATCTCCTAAATCTTTGAAGTTACCGACCATCTAAACCTCCAGTGGCTTTCATAATTACACATCACAAATAATGTGTTATATATATATATATATATATATATATATATATATATATATATTGGTAACCGGAGGTGTTCGAGTCAGCTTATACGCACCTCGACTAATCCCCTAAAGCTCTGAAATTACCGACCATGTAAGATTTCAGTGGCTTTGAGGTTTATGGCACTCGAACTGGTGGCCTCTGAAGACCAAACCCAGAACCTGACCAGTTAAGTTACATCCCTTAAAGTTAACACATCATAAATAATTAAGACTACAAGACAAGGAGGGACATTAATTATTATCTTTGATATGTTTATAGCATCAAATGAAGATTTTTTAAAAAAAATTAGCACACTTAATTAAAATTTTGAGTGGGATAATACTATGTAAAAACGTTTTGGTGAATTAACATATTTTTAAGCTATCGCACATTAGAAAGGTGACAACTTAACATATCGCGCATTTGAAACGCAATATGTTGTGAAATTTAAATCTCTATCCAAATCGAAGAACATGGATATGGCATCCACCTCTCTCTAAAAACAACACCAGCAACCCTCCTCTCACTAAAAAAAACACATCAATCACTTGTTTTTCCCTTAAAACACTCAAAACTCAAAATTATCTTAATCTTCAAACATCTTAGGATGTTTTCCTCTTAAAAAACAGTAAAAAATCATCATTGTTGCCGCCTCCCCAATACTTTCTAGTCCTAAAATTAAGGTAAACATACTAGATTGCTATTAATTATGTGGGTTTTATATTTAAGTTGTGATTAGTTTAGTTGAAATAAAATTATTGTTTAGGATTTAGGTTGAATTAATGATAAATTAGCTATGAATGCCAATAATTATGATTGATTTGATACAATTAAACATGAAAATAACATCAATTAGGAATTAAAAATTTCAATGAGTTATGTGTTGCGTTTAATTTTAGATAAGTTATCGAATTATGGATTTTGTGTAAATTGGTTGGAATTAGCTAATAATGCTATCAGTTATGCTTGATGATTTCATGCAATAGAGCATAAATGAGATAGAATTTTGATTAATTACATGTTGCATTGAATTGTGAATAAATTGTCGAACTTGGTATTTTCTTTGAATTGTTTGAATTTTCTATGAATTTGGATTTGATTTCATGCAATTGAGCATAAAAATATCAATTAGGTTTGATATCATAAATTATGTTTAATTTTGGTGAATTATGCATTACATTAAATTTTAAAAATTATTTGAATTTGCTATGAATTTTGGCAATTAGGGTTGAGTTAATACAATTTATTTAAAATTATATCCAATTGAATGAAATTAGATTCTTTTCTTTTCTTTTTTTACAAAATGTTTTATAGCATCTTTATGTTATGTTATTATGATGATACTATTGTTCCTGATGTGAACAATAGTATCACCTACAATAGCAGTAATAATTTACTGTTAAATGGTAATTTAGGCATATCATATGCGGAAATGAAAAAAAACTATATGTCATGGACTTGGGTAGAATACCAGTGTTATCTTGTACCGATTGTATATGTTGGCAATTTTAAGACAATGATGGATTATTTCATCCAAAGTGAATTAAACGTAGTGATATTGTATGTGAGTAGTCGACCAAATTCATTGTGTGTCCCCACTTCTGGTCGAATAGGTATAAGCCATCACAATCTGCCTATCTTTCAAGGTCGGTTAGTAAAGGAAAAAATAATTTATCATCGGATGATTTGCTACAAATCAGTGATGATACTATACTTGACAATTCATTTGTTGATCACCATAGATTTGACTATTATGAGCCTAATGACAATAAAAATAATGAGACATTAGACCTCGAATATGATGATAGATGTTGATGATTAAATAATATCTATTGTTACTAAATTTAGAGACGTTATTGGGTCTATATTTGTTGTTTCCCATGATTAGACATTATCATAGTTGTTTGCTAGAAGGCTATGATTTAGAGGTTGGACAAACATTCATTAGTAAAAATAATTTAGTTAATGTAGTTAAATGGTAGCACATTGCATATTCGATTGAATATCGAGTTCAACAGTCAACCTCGACCTTTGTTCAACAACAATATATGAAAGCACTAGAATATAAGTGGTATTTATATGGGGGATACCATAAAAGGTCAAACTCATTTAAGATATAAAAGCTAAAAAGGCCACACACTTATACTCAACCTTTATCTAAAAAGACCATCATCAATTTGATGCAAATTTTATTACTAATATTGTATCAACCCTTGTGATGAATTATATTTTCAATGACAGCTGCAAGCATCCATGGTGAAATAGAATTGCATTACGAGTATAAAATATCATATGATAAAGTATGGGTTGCAAGCAAAATGTGTTTGCGTATTAGTTTAGTTCACATGAGGAGTCATTTGAAAAAAAACATCAAGGTTGTTGGAAATAAAAGAATCAAATCTAGAATGGTTGTTGATTATAAACATAAAGGAAATCTTAATGATAGTACAATAGTATCTGAAAGATTTTTTGGTCATTTGAACTATGTATTGAAGGTTACAAGTACTATAGGCCACTAATCAATATTGATGGCATATATTTATATGGATGATATGATGGAAAATTATTGATTGTAGTTGCTTTTAATTCAAATAATAGATATTCCTTTTGGCTTTTGTAATTGTGGATGACGAAAATAATTCCAATTAGAGATGGTTTTTTATACTAGTGATAGAACAAATATATGTATAATATCATATAGACATGCATGCATTAGGAATGATGTAAAAGAAATTTAACATGAACCTATTGGATACCATTAGTGTTGTACCCGATATTTTATTAGCAACTTCAATAATACATTCAAAGACCTATCTATAAAAAAATTTGATAAGGATGTGTTATGAACCGTGAAGACGTAAATCTGATTTATAGTATGAAAGAATATGTAAGTTGGACCCAGCTTATCAAGCAAGGCTTGAGCAAGAACCAAAAGAAAAGAAAGCACTTTGTATGATGATAGTCATTAGTATGATAATATGACAACCAATATTTCAAAATCATTTAATCATGTTTTGAAAAAAATGCTTGTGCAATGCATTTTTATGCTCTAGTGCAATTGACATTTTATAAATATAATAGTTATTAGGTGAAAATGAAACGTAAAGCAAATGATTTTATTCAATGTGGGATAATTTGGCCTCCAATAATTCAAGTTGAATTGACAATAAGCAGAGATAGATCAAGAGATCATATTGTAATGTTGTTCAACTTCGAACAATAGGTTTTCCAGGTCAACATCCCAATTAAACCAGGTGTTGTAAAAGAAATCAAATAGACAATTAGATTGAATGATAAAACTTACACGAGTGGTAAATGACAAACATTTCACCATCCATGTTCCACATTCTTGCATGTTGTGTTGAGAATCACTTATACTTTATATAGTTTAGTGATGATTAATACATGATTTGCAGCTACAAATCAGTATATGGCATGTCATTTTGTCCATTACTAGATAAGTTAGAATGGAGTGATTATAATAGACCCTAGGTTGAAGCAGACTCATCTATATGGAAACCTAGACATAGTCGACAAATGTCCGCTTGTTTGCACAACCAAATTGATGCAAACGAGGTTTATGCACATTATAGATGAGGTATGTGCAATAATAGAAAAACATGTCTTATTCAACAACTTATATTGAACAATACAATTATTTTTTAAAATATATTATGATATTTTTTAAAAGCATATTAAACTAATCGAAATTCATATTAAACACAAGTACTATTACATATGATGTCGAGCACGCGAGGTGGCAAATCTTCTTCTCATGGTGGGTAAACACATTATGAGGTTGACATTCCTAGAGTACATGACTATGTTTATTGACAGTTTGAGTCACAATGCATGCCTCTCAAGCCCACTAACATTTTTGTCATATGGTTGCAGTGTAGACATTAATCGAACGATATTGTTGTCGGGATTTTAAGTGTATTTAATTTTAATTAATAATTTCATTACTTAACATTAAAGATATTTATATATTTATGTACTTATATTTTAAATTATTATGCAGGATGAAGTTACAATTTATTTTCGGACACATAAGCAAATGAAATTATATGAAAGGGTTTAACTTAAAGTGTTTCGAGCTAGTTTTTTAAACATCAGTTATCTGGAGCACATCAAGCTCAACCATAGCTTGATCTATATACTAATTGAGCGATGGAGACGTGAGACTCATAGATTCCACCTCAGGCACGGGGAAATGACACTGAAACAACAGGATGTTACAGTTTTGCTTGGACTTTCTATTAATGGACGAACAATCACATCTACTAGGATGTGTAATTTTGTTACGTTATACGAGCATGTATTTGGATTTACATTCTTTTCTACTGAATTGAAAGGGGTAGTATACATCATAAATTGATTAAAGAGACATTTACCACATCACCAAGTGATGGTGACGAGGAGCTCTTGCTGAGGTATGCATTAAATTATGACTTGAATATGTTAATTAATTTGATCATTTGAATATGTTATATAAGTATGTCAGGGCATATATATTGCATCTGTTTGATAATTTATTATTCATAGACCTCACAAAAAGATATGTGCCTTTGATTTATCTAACGCTTCTAGAGGATTTTGATGTGATTCTCACATATAGCTGGGGATCTGCTGTCTTGGTATGCTTGTACATACATCAATATCTTACATGCATGAATATAGCTAAACAGGTTGGGAATGTTTGCTACTTCTACAAGTATGAATAAAAAAAATTAAAAAAACTATTTATATGTTAACCGTTTGTTGTTAATATGAAAAAATAACTCATTTTTATTTAATAACGGCTATGATTTTGGGAGTATCTCCATATAGATCAACCCCAGGTTCTTAGACTATGGGCATAGGGATTACACTTTAGCTCCTATTAGGATACAAATAATGCGATGTTTTCTTGTAATTATATGGATTTATATTGTCTAATTGTAACTTTAAAAATACAATTAAGCTAATGCATTTGCAACGCCAGGGAATGTGCTAGTAGAGTATTTAATAATAATTCAATATATTTGCTGTTGTTTTATCAAAATGAGCTAGATATGTAGCAGCCTATCCAAATATATTTTGAAGAACAACTTAAATAACCACTGAAATTGGAGTCATTATGTAATTCAACAATAAATCTCATAATAACCCTTCAAAATATGCTGAATACTGGGGAATTTTGCTACTGTATTTTCACGAGATGACTGTTAAAATAGTTATTAAAATTTAATTGATATTATAATTTAAAATCATGATATTTAATTGATATTATATATTTTTTAATTACGACCACCTTTACTATCGCAATTCTAGAACAGCATATTAATTACATGTCAATTTTAAAAATACAATAACAATTAAATATCGCATTTCAGGAATACCAAACGTGAAAAATTCATGATGCTACGATGTTTCACCAAAACATTTTTTTTTTTTTTAGTTCTTCCAAAGTTAATATCCCAAAATAGCCTCAAATGGACACTCAAATTTCCGCGGCCACAACATTTCCGGAGTTCTCAATTTGTAAAAAACAAAACACTAAGAAATATTACATCACCTGAAGCCAACAGTTTAATAGCTGCAGAAGGCTAGAAAGGCCTAGATAGAACGAGGGGGAGGGGGAGGGGGAGGGGGAGGTTAAGAGTGGAAAAAGCTATTTTGCCACCTTGCTTTTAGCTACTACTCCTGGGGAAATCTTTTTGTCCTATGTGTCGAAGCTGTGATCGTACCTTATTAGCATAAAAATGTAATGGTGCATGTGTAACTAGCAAAAAGCTAAAACTGTGAGGGCAGAAAATCCACATCATTAGAGGTGTGGTTTTTTTGCAACTTTGCAGTGCAGACAGAGCGAGCCAATTACATGGGAATCCTTTTCATCTGGAGCTCGATAAGATCACCATAAATCAAAAACAACAGAAAAGAAAAATCCCAAAAATCAGATGATAAACATTTTACCAGTGAATCCCATAAAGAACAAAAACTAAACAAAAGAAGAGAAAAGTGAGAACGAAAGACGATAGAAGAGATTGGAGGAGAAAGAGCGATGGCGTGTGTTACAATGTCTCTGTCAAGATTGATAATTTAATCTATGTACTACGCTGACAGAGGAGATATGAAACAGCTTTATCGATTCATGGTGAAAATCTTCTCTCTCTCTTTTTTCTTTTTTTTTTAAAAATTGTGAATGTATTTGTTTTTTTCAATAGGACTTCTCTCATAAAAACTACTTTCTGTTCCCTCCCTTCATTTTCTTCACTGACAGAGAATACCTGCACACTTCTCACGCACGCACGCATACTCTAAAACAGAACCCCACAGCCCACTCCTCAGACACATACATCACCCTCCCCCTCTCTCCTATGGTCCTTATCATATCCATAGCTCCTATAGACAGTAGGAGAGAGAGACAGAAGAGGACAGAGCAGAGAAAACACAGAGAGATTTTCCAAGGCCAGCTAGATCATACTTTCTCTCACACTATTATTTCGCCTTTTCACCCTGCCCCCTCCATTCATCACATCCCCCACGAGACCACCCCTTATAAACCCACACACGTTTCCACTCGCTCTCTCAGGTCTTATAGCCATAGTCTCATAAATTAGACAATTAAGTAACAATTCGTGTACATCCCTTGTAGTAACTAACACGGCCTTGCATTGTTTAGACGTTTTACGATGTGGGTTTTGATAGATTCTTGAAAAAGCTTGGAACCTCTGCAATTTCTGTCTTTCTTGGGTTTTCTCTTGAGCTTTGGCTCGACTTCTGTTTGTCAATTTGTTGACTTCTGTTTTTGTTTTTCAATGGAGAGCTACCACCACTTTGATAGTGGTGATGCCCATTTGCCTCCTGGATTTAGGTTTCACCCAACTGATGAAGAGCTTATCACCTACTATCTCTTAAAGAAGGTTCTGGACAGCAACTTCACCGGTAGGGCCATCGCTGAAGTTGACCTCAACAAGTGTGAGCCATGGGAACTTCCAGGTAATTAAGATGCATTATCTTCTCTAATTCTTTCAATTTTACACAAAAAGCTGCTAACTTTTGGTTTCCTTGTGATGGCAGGGAAAGCTAAAATGGGAGAGAAAGAGTGGTACTTCTTTAACTTGAGAGATAGAAAGTACCCAACTGGGCTGAGAACTAATAGAGCCACTGAAGCTGGTTATTGGAAGGCTACGGGGAAAGATAGGGAGATTTATAGCTCAAAGACTGGTGCACTTGTGGGAATGAAGAAGACATTGGTGTTCTACAGAGGGAGGGCTCCTAAAGGAGAGAAAAGTAACTGGGTTATGCATGAGTATCGCCTTGAAGGCAAATTTGCTTACCATTACCTCTCTAGGTGCTCTAAGGTATAAACGAGCACTTGTGTTTTGTGTTACCTTATTTTCTCTTCAAGCCATGTAAGATAAGCCTGTTTTCTAGGGTTTAATACATGTTTCTGGCAGTTATTATACGAGTACTACTAGCTAGTGACCTCAGTCTTAGGTGCCATATTTCATGATTAGGGTTGCGGTAGTGCATCGAAGAAAGAGTTTAGGTTTTGTAGTTGCTTTAGCGACAAGTTTGATTATATCATTGAATATCATGGAGGACGTACTGCTTCTACTTGCTCCAAGATTCTTTTGGAAAAGCAAATTATTCAAGCATTACTCTAGCAAATAATTTCATGGTAGTTATGGTCTCCACAATAAATGAATGATCTGTAGCTATTTTCATTTAAGGGGCTGAAAAGGAATGCCATTATTTTGCCTAGGGTATCATCTAGCAGAAAGTACTCAATATTCATCTTTATTGGGATTTAGACAGATCACAGCATTTCGGCATCATTATTCTTGTCATTATTCCAGAGGCTACTGATTACTATTCAGTCATTTAGTTGCATAGTTTGTATACGACTTGCATGCTTGCTTAGGTTTACATTTCCCACACGCTTGACTAGGTGATCTTGTTTTGAACTTCAAATTTGAACAATCATCATATATTCTTGTTTACCTCAAGGAAAATCATAGGCATCTGATATTATGTGGAGAAAAGTGTTGGCATATTCCCTTGTAGTCATGATAATTGTCTTTGGGCTAACAAATAACGTGATCCAAGTGCTTTCATTTTGAGACCTCTTGCAAAGTGATCATATCTATATTTGTATGATGTTTTGCACTATTTCAACTACATGCAATGATGGCATTTTACATTTTCGAACTTTAATCCTTGTCAGGACGAGTGGGTAATCTCTCGAGTCTTTCAGAAGAGCTGCAGTGGAGCTGCGAGCGGCGGAAGCGGAAGCGCCCCCAAGAAAAACCGCTTCAACACCACTATCAATCTCTACACAGAAGCTAGCTCCCCATCTTCAGTCTCCCTCCCTCCCCTCCTTGATGCTACCACTACTCTTACCACTGCTGCATCCACCACTACTCTCAATGACCGTGACAGCTGCTCTTATGACAGCCACACTCAACACGAGCACGTGTCCTGTTTCTCCACCATCGCAGCTGCTGCTTCTGCCGCTGCCAAGCATAACAGTAATAACTTTGATCTTGCTCCACTGCCTCCACCTCCAATGACAGATTCATTCTCAAGATTCCCAAGAAACACCGGTGCCAATGGTTTCCCAAGTTTGAGGTCTCTTCAGGAAAATCTTCAGCTGCCATTCTTTTTTTCCTCCCCACCCTCTGCCGCGCCAGTACCACCTTTTCATGGCGGTGGTGCTGCAATGAATTGGATGGTGAACCCTGAAGAGGGAAGGTTTGATGGTACCGGTGCTGGTATTGGAGCTGGTGGAAGGGTGGCAATGGGTCCTACCGAGCTTGACTGCATGTGGACATATTGAGTTTGAAAAGGCATATGTGCACCCCTTGTATGTTAACTATTAAATTATCTTCCATCTTTGTTCTTCAATGATTCTCTGGTACTATTCAGATTTCTGTATTATTCGGGTTTCTGATTGTGCCAACTGGACTGATATTAGGGCAGGATATGTGTATCTATCTATCTTGTTGTTACGTATCAGGTATTCAGTATCACTAGGATTTTCCAGTTAATGTATGATGACTATCTATGCTTTTAATTTGGAATATAATGGAATTAAAATGACTTTGTAATGGCCCGGTATCTATAATGTTATGTTCTCTACGAAAGTTTTCTACTGTTTCTTTCTGTATCAACTACGGCTAGCGGCTTTGTTCTATTAATTTTTCATCATTGTGTTGGATCAGTCAGGTAAGAATTCTTGATGAAGTCGAAGCCTTGCATTTCGATATGTGATATACTGATATAGAGGATCATAGTAACTTATGGGGTAGGTAATGTGATTAATTGGAAAACCATGGT
>Ga0307514_10003223_pt1 | contig 15928 bp, 16 predicted proteins | sample 16_EM_MG_FD_203088 | JGI IMG/M metagenome (GOLD analysis project Ga0307514, IMG submission 203088) | Populus trichocarpa ectomycorrhiza microbial communities from riparian zone in the Pacific Northwest, United States - 16_EM | ecosystem: Host-associated > Plants > Roots > Unclassified | place...
CCTCGTATGCCAGATCTCCATGTCTCAGGTGAGGTATCTGGGCAGAGAGAATTCCTCTACGATCGTGCCATTCGCCGGCACGACTTCCCAGTATGTGATAGTATTTGATCCATGAGTTGTACTACCTAATGACCTATCATTACATCAATATCTGGTATCCAGATATTTGCTTTCATTTCGGTCCTCGTTTACGCGCACCTTATGTGTGGCGGGAGTGCACACATGATCGTCTGGAACACGGATCCAATCGGTCTGAATTCTCACATATTCCAAGCCCCTATGTACGTACACGTGCGTAACGTAAGTATAACTCAGGGACAAAGGTTGGATGGTTTCTGGCTATTGGCTATGACCAATTCGGTATGGTCGAAGTCCGTGTTATCACGTATATCTCACCGTGTGAAATGAAGAAGAGGGATAAGACCAGAAACCGCATATGTAAAAGTGCAGGCAAACTTTAATTCAACATTCATTCACGGCGGGAAGGGGGGACCCTTGGCGAGATTATATCTACCATGAGAGATAAGGGAAATGTGATCGATGAATCGATGAGCCGGCGGAGATGAAATATAAAGGGCATGGAAGCAGGGCCGCATACACGTGCTGACGTGTAAGAGGTATAGTGAATGAACTTTGGAATCTCTCCAAAGGGTGGGGAATTAACGATGGTTCGTGTCTCACCCGTGTACGTCGTCCCATGGGGTGACACAATTTCCCAGATTTAATCAAAAAAAGCTGGACCACGCATGATCAAATATCAGAGTCATGTGTCGCGCATTTCGTATCGGCGGACGGGGGATGTTTTGAGGTAACCAAGTAAGAACGAGTGAACGTGAGAGATCACAGCCAGTGGGACTCTGAAGCGGGCCCCGTGCACCGCCCACCTCTTCCAACATTATGGCCCTGCGGAACGGTACTCCTTTGACAGGCAGAGATAGATTCCTCCCCCCCCCCGGCTTTCCCGGAGACTGAAAACCAAATACCGCCAATGTCGGAGTCCCAATGTGAAATCCGTTTTTATTCCTGGCGGCAAAAGAGGGCCTTCCCTCCTCTTTCACATGCGGATGGCTTCACCCCCCGGGCGGCAATGAGATCGAACAACGACCAAAAGTCCAAAAGACGAATACGGCTAGCCCGGGCCATACAAGTGGTTCGGGCACGAGAACACGGGGTTTTCGTGAAACGCTAGCTCGGGGACGAGCGGTATCACCCGCTCTCTTATCGAACACCAGCAAGCATGGGGTTTACGGCCTGGCTTGGAAACAAAACCTCGGCAAGCCGACAGCCTAAACCCTACGTTGAAGGAAACCGAACAAGACAGGCGGGGTAATGGGGTTTCCGTACGTGCTCATGTGAACGAATCCAGACCGCTAAAAGATTCCTCGTGAAATTCGGGGTTCGGCGTCCAATAAAACCAAACGGGTACCGTGACCCACAACCTGTAATCACGAGAGAGCTCCCATCACGAACCACTGCTCGAACCCGTGGCCTTCTTGCGCGATCAAGCATAGGAAGTAAGGTTTCATTTCTACGAGATTTTCGGGGGCGGTGATCCTGGCTGGCATGGGACATGATCGATCGGTCGTACAGAACGAGTCGAATAGTAAATGGTAGAACCATCATGACCGGGTTCTTCTGCGCACGAATGACATGCAGATCGCGATAAGAACCCTGCAGGGACTGTGGATCAGGAACACTTACGACAGTAAGATGGAAACGTGGGGCTATGTTTAGGTTGAGCTTCCCACGGAATCCTTGGAAGCCGATAGATGAGTGTTAGGGCACCCTTCGGGAAATAGAACGAACAAGTTATCCACATTTGGGAGGATCAAGGTCAGCCCAGATGAGAAATGCCGAATCACGTATTACTAGGGCTGTAGGAAAGACCCTGCCCGGATGTGAACGGTTTATGAAGAATGCTATGAGGGGATCTCGGACCATATGATTCTGTTCGCTTCAGTACAGAAAAACACGTAAGGAGTATTCCTTATGCTGCATTGAACCTGCGGAAAACACACAAGTATCATCTATTTCCTGCTCAAATCCTTGCTGGATGGTATCGCGATATGCGTACTCACATCTGTCTGATCTGCGGGCAAGTTTCACCGGACCCCCCCCCCCCGATGAAACACCGCCCCCATATATGTGATTGACTGTCCGGGTACGGTTGATCCGAGTCTTGATATGGATAGACTGTTCGGTCCCCGTAACCTGCGCTCATTCGGCCAAGCGGGAGTGTCGTGAAAAGCTGTACCTGCGCGCAGGGGTTGGAAGACGTTATTCCTCCCCCGGATACGTCAGCATGAGAAATTTTCGTCGCCAGGGTGGCCCTCGAACGTATGGGTGCGGGGGCCTGACGTCGAGATTGAAAAGATGACGAAGCCTAAGACGCGGCCTCGTCAGGGATGATCCTGTGGATCTAGATCGCAGCCATTACCAAATTTATATTAGGATGCTTGGTGATGCGCACAGGAAAAGCGAGTGGGGACCGCAGGAGTCAAGAAAACTCAGGGGAAGATCGGCAACCCGGGTGGATCCCATAACCTAGCGCCCAGAGATAAGTCAACGATGCCTGTGCCAGGCTTTGCGACAATGCCGTCAAGTTGGAAAGCTGTGCCGGAGATCACGGGAGAAAAAACAGCGAAAAGAACGGCCCAAACAACCCACCACCTGGTTTGGAGAGGCCACGTGTTGGCTCAATCAGTGATTTTGGTCGGTGCTGGGAGATCCATAGCTTAGGAGGTTCCGACTCGGTACCACACCTTTGAAATCCAAATTCATAGGCAAGATGTGTCGTGAGGGGGAATGAGGTCGGTGATGCGAGCTGGAGTGTCGAACGTGGAATGACAATGCTACACCCTTGGCACATTGCGGTCCGCAGAGAATTTTTGCTGGAGGCACGCGGACCGGGTTCTCACACCTGGGCCGAGCAAAGTATTTCTTCTAATATTTCTGGAGTTCCCGAAGGTGGGAAACAGACTTGAATTAACCCTGCGAGCGCTGCCCGTGCCACGTAAAACGTACCAAGACGGAGAACCTCCAAAACCAGGAACTCGTTTGACAAGTCGGGATTGCACACGCGCGCGCGGCCCACAACAAATGAAGAGGCGATTATAGATTTGAGTCAATGGCGCCCTATACCAAGCACTTTTGGCGGGGGGGTTGTTTGTTGATCGGTATTGCAGGTTCGAGCAGATTAGCCGAGTCGAGTTGGCGCGTCATGTTACAGCCTTGCGCAGGGATCAAGATATTGAGGACGTTGACCGATTTAATATTGAAGTTGCGCGTGTGGGAAGGAAAGGTACGGTCGAGGCGACTGCGACCCTTCCAGGTGATCTAAAAAACACTGCGATCACTGACTGGCATCGTTGAAATCGCCCTAATGAAGACTGTTGGTTCGCAGGTGATTACCAAGAAACAAGAAATCGGCTCGCGGGTGACGAAACGAGCGGATCTCAAGCGGCCACCTGAGTTAGGAGGATGAGTGGTGGGAAGATTTCGCCCACTTCCCCAATCTGGAGTTTAGGAAGTAAACCCACCCGGTTACCGAAGATGTAGAATTACACCCTGGTCTGGGCTACGAGTATGTAAAAACCCTAGGAAGACGGTTTCCAGGCTGTGTCTTCCGTGTGTCGGTCTTTCATTTTCAAGATGCAGTGACTCTTATTACCACACACCTGACTGCTTCTCTTAGGTATGCGGAAATCTGAAAAGCTCTTTGTATTCTAGGAGAGAAATCGCCGTCATTTCATTGCAGCGGGTCACCAGCACAGCGTCCGAGTCCTTCTCGCTGTCCCGCGCCCGACAACATAAGCTTTCTCCATGTCGGATTGATCCTGACCATCACATTTCGCCACTCCTCGATCATGGGAAACATATCCGCCACGAGATCCGCCGCGTCTTCTTGTCAACTCCTGCTGTGCTCATATGCTTTGTATAAATACCCAGAACACTCCCGGTTGCCGGTCAGCCATCCCAGCTCTTTACTGTCTTCTCCAATATCGCCCCATCTCCTGTACTATTCACCAGCTAACACACCAATATGCCCGGCAAACTCACATCTTCACCTCTGATCACCGTGGTCCAGCATCGAACCGCCTCCGACTTCCTCTCCGCTACGCATTCTCATCTTCTGGATAACGAGCGGTCCTCCAATATCGTTTTCGCTCATGCCCTCAAGCGCTTGCGGAAGGAGGCCGGAAGCGCTTTGACAACTCCACGTGACGTCGAAGACTGGCTGCGTTTCCCTCGCCATCGCGTTCCCGACGATCCCAATGCGCTATGGTTGACCGTCTGGTCGGTCGACTCCACCAATAATACCACCACGCTCGATCTCGTCCTGTCGTGTCTCGACTGGACATTGGGCAACTACCCGATCTTCCTCTGGTCCCCGCGACCTGAGGACAAGACTTGGTTAATCCCACGAGTTACCAATCTCACCAATCGACTCCTCGAATGTGTTCCTCCGGAACGTGTTTTCTCCGTTTTTGGAATGACGTGGATCGTCAAGACCTTCTCGGAATACTGGACAGGCCTCACCGGCCATGAAGTCGTATCGGAACCTTTCTATGCGGCGCTATTGAGCTCATGCACAGAATCCACCTTCATTGGTTCCAGTTTCCGACTGCCTCCCGGTCACGTTATCCGCCTTGCCGCCAAGTCAGATGTCGAATCAGTCGCTCAGCTTTGTAAGGAATTTGGCGACGACTCTGTGAGTTTATTCCTCCTGAACCGCCCATCCTCGAAGGGATGTAGACTGATCTTGACGTTTCAATCCCCACTTCAGGTTTACTTCCCCATGACCTTGGATCAGGGAAGGATTGAGGCGCAGGAACTGATTAAAAACGCCCAGGTGTGGGTTTATGACGTAAACGGCGAATGCTCGACAATCTGTGCCGTTACAAGAACGACCTACAATATCTCCTGCATCACCAAAGTATATACGACACCAAGGTTCAGGAGGATGCGTTGTGCGGAAAACCTCGTACGGCACGTCACCAGAGGGTACGCAGCAGTCCATTTAGATTCGGGCATCAAGTGACTTACCGATGTTTGAATAGGTTGCTCTTTGACATGAAGAGGGACGCCGTGAACCTGTACGTTAGCCACGGAAACAGCGCTCAACGCGTCTATGACCGCGTCGGTTTCGTCGGCCTGTGCGGAAAAGAACAACCCCTGGGCGTCGAGGACGCAATTGAACTCGGGTTCGTGGGGACCGCTCGTGGGCACTGGTGATTGCGTCCCATGACTACAGCCCACCCTCCAAATATCGACAATCATGAACCTGCTTTCCACTCCTCTCTCGCTATTTTTATTTTTTCTGTCCTCGAGAACCCCTCATTCCAGTAATTGTAACCAGTTGAGTATGACCAACGTGTACAAGGCAGGATCGTCCTCTGTAGCCATATAATGTCTTCGATTCAGGGAGTAAAGTCACAGTAGAACCAGTAGTAATCGTCTCTTATTTATTGTCTTTCCGTTCACTACGTTTTCTGGGGGTCTGAATATTCGGCCTACTGGGAACGCCCCCACGTCACACCGGGCCTCGAAGCGACTGCAGGATGGACGTTGCACCCTCGTCGGATAAATCCGCGATACAGGGAGTGAGCCTAGGCGAATGACGTCAATGATCCTTTCAAAAACTGTATTCTGTTGGGCTGTGATTGCCCAGAGCTCAGTGTTGTGAGATTGGGCTTTGTTCCTAGAACGCTGTGTTGGACCGGCTTCCGGGAAATTGAGCCGCAGTGGCACGACGTGAGCTGAGCATCGCGCAGTTGGCAGAGATTGATGGTGGTCCAGATTTCGAGCAGGCCGGTATACCACCTGCTAGCCTATGTTGTGCATCTCAGGGCGTGAACCTGAGAGTGTATTCAATGCACCTCTGAATGGAGACGAATAAGCAGGGACTCGCAACAAGGATTGGTTGGTGGGAGAAATGATCGGTTGTCCGGTCCACAGTTCTCGTGGTTCATGGTATCCGGTCACTCGTCCGTTTGTCCATTCATGCCCATGCAGTATGCTTGATTCAGGGGGTGATTGTTGCTGGTCGACTGTACAGTCGTTGAGATCAGTGTAGAAATGGCCTTTGACCAATAGTGCTGAGTGTTGAACGTTGGACGCCGACAAACGAAAGGTTGGGGACCTGATGTAAAAGAGGGTTCAGCGCTGAAACTCGCTCCCACTTACCCCGGAATCGTACCTAAGCTGATCGGGGACTTGGGGGTTGATGAGCATGCCAGCCCGACTCATGTTCGTGGCCAAGCTGCGGGGATTGCAAATCTCTTTCGTTTCAGATCTGCCTCCGTCTCGAGAACGTGAAATCTCAATCGGGGGAAAGGCATACGGGTAACTGGACGATGTTTCGACCGAGCACAGGTGGAGTGGTTTTCCAGAAGCCAATGAGCATTGGAGCCGCAGCTAGTGTCCCGTGGTCAAACTGTCCAACAAAGGCACGCCGTTTCCACGACTTTTCCCCGAATCGAGAGAATGAGCGGCGACTGGGCGGTTCTTGACGGTTGAGAAGATATTACGAGGCTTCTGATCCTACAAGCAAGGGGCAGATGAATCATTCATGGCAGCCTGGGAGAAAATGCGCCCTGCTCTCCCGCTGTCCCCAAGCAAACGATGGCGAGGTTCTCGACCTTTGGGTGATGTCATCAAGGATCGAGAACCTGTCACCTTTCGATCACAGTACATAACTTATATATCGCGTGGCGTGTGGCAACCAACTCACGAAGTTGATGGGTCTGACCGTCCGAGCACTTTTCTGGTTTCTGATCTTCTCTGCCGCTACCTCACTTGTGTTTGAGGCGTGGCGGGGGAGAAGTACCAACCAGTCGTCTACACATCACAACCCCGATGATCCAGGAGATCCTTCACCCCTGGTCACCAACCCAGGATCTCACATCGGCGTCGACTACCGAGTTCTTGGCTCAGTCCGAACTCCTTTGGGCGGTGATGAAAAGTCCGGGGTGTCTGCAATTATTCTCAATTGGAGCAGATTTCGGAACGTTGTCTTGATCGTTTCTGGCCTGTGCGACCCTGGTTTGCAGGATGTGATCGCCGAGGTCGTCGTGTGGAACAACAACCCTCGAAGGATCTCCCCCGAAGTGAGTAGCAAAAGCGGATGTTTTACTACTTCCATAATGTACCACACCTACTCCACCCTTCCGAACTAACCGTGAATGGGCGTTATGTAGGAGTTCGACGTGCCGTGTGCTTCCGAGCTAAGGGTCGTAAATTCGCCCGAGAATTTGTATTTCCAAGCAAGGTTCATGGCCTTTTCCAGGGCGAGTTTTAATCACTGCTTCATTCAGGTCTGTTGAACCCCATTCGTTGCTTCTACCAATATTTTAAGAATGCCTCGCAAGCTTACGACGTTCCGCCGGGGTCGTAGGATGATGATTACTTGGTGAAACCGGAGGTCATCAGGACGTTAGTGCCTATCCCCTCGTGACCTCGTAGTGTGAATTACGTGCTTCCGGAAACTAACATTCCCCTCAGATTGTATTCGCGCATCCAACTATCTGAAATCCCCAAGTCGATTCACTTATTGCCACCCCATGAGCACCTTTCAAGCTCTTCCCTGACCGGCCACTCTCCTAACAACCGAATCCATACTCGATTTGCATGGCTTGGCCACGGAACCATCATGCATCGTGAACTATCAGAGTCGTTCCTATTGTTAATGGAGGACCTAAATTTCAGCGATGAGGAGAGGAAAATGGCAGATAACTATTTCACCATCCTTCGTAACGACTTTACGGAGATTTGGCATGACCAGGGTATTGAACTTGGTGGTGGACAACCGTTTACGGTTGGTACGGAAGGTGAACAAAGGAACAGATTACATATCGTGAGGACATTTTACCAGTTCATTCAAATCTACTGAGCTATTGTTACAGGGGAAGGCATTGGGGTACCTCGACGAGGTTCTCGATTCTGCGAGTGGTCACTCCTACATTTTGAACGATCCACGGACTGGCCCCCCTCGGGATACTGTTCATGCGGTTTGCTCGGAGCGACCGTGCTTACTATCTGCGTCGTTGCCCGGGTCTGCGAGAAACTACGCCCACCTGGTTGGAACTGCCAAGGATTTACTTCCCACGACCTCGAGCTCTTCCGTAGCGGTAGAATCGCTGGAGCACGTATTATCTCATGCTGTAGATGCGGACCCCAGGACATACTTCGAAAGCAAACAAGGTAACTCCTTTATAGAAAGACGCAGTTTCGAACTCTTGTTGAAGGAATTTAGATGCACAGGTCGGAGATTCTTTCACCCTGGACCTGGTCGAACAAGTTGTACCGCAGTTTCCGGACGCAGGAGTTGAGATGGCTTTCCTCGTCGATGCAGCAACTGCAGGCCTGTTGCGTGGGGTGCAGATCGATCATTCCCCAGATGAACGCAATTGGGTCAGCACAGCTTTGTGCCCCTCGAACGATCTGAATTGACGTTTTACTTAGTCGCCGCCTGTTACATCAACATCCTGCAACGAGCTTACGGAACTGCATGGGGGAGGGTTGACAGAATGTCGGTTCCGTCTGCGCGGAGAGGTATCTTCCATCCGATACCTGCGCGTTACCCTGAGGAACTTGGAAGAAACGGCCCTCTGGAGGATTTATGAGATCTGGGCAGGGAAGTCCTCCGTTTAAATCACAACGAATATAGCCTAGGTCCTCGTCGCTGTAGCGTTTCGTGTCGGCACCATCGGTTGTGGTTAGCGCCCAGATATCCATGACTATCCCACGTGACAACTGAGATCTCTCACAAATTCCCCACGTTTGCTCTCGCAACCCGCTGACAACAATGCTTTCTACCCTCATTTATTCCACAAGACTCAAGAACAACTCAGCACATGTGCTTGCGAAGGCGATGAGACGTGGAATCTCGGTAAAGGTGACGGACAAACGCATTTCCGCGGTTTACCCCGCACTGTTTCGGTCCTGATGAAAGTTACCCCCGAAGAATATTTTGCATGGATCACCCGAAGCGAAGAAGGCCGGTGAGATTGAGATCCAGCAACACTCCGCAATCGTCGCTAGGGGAAAATATGTTCACGGATTCGAGAGTGAGTCGTTGGAGCAGTCTCTTCCGCCCCATAGTTGAACCTGGAGCTAATGCCGCGCGTCGTCCGACAGCCCACAAGGTCAAACCTGACCAGGTCGAGGCTTACAAGAAGGCTGCGTTAGTGTCCCGTTGTGTTGATCACCGCCGCGAGTAGCTAATTCTCTCCGAAACGCAGAGAAGAGTACTACACCGGAATCGTTGGCGACCCTAAGTTACAGGTCAAGCTTTCGGGGAGCTGGGAGACGTTGGTTGGGGAACAAGACACGTTCTGTAAGTCAAGAGGCCCCCATTTTCGTTCCGTCTACCGGTGGATTCAACTTTCTTCCGTAGTCCATATCCTGGAATATGAGAATTATCGGGGTCTGGACAAGGCGGCGCAACTCATAAAGGCCTCGGAGGTAAGCAGGGCCGCCTGTTTCGCAGTTGGAATCGGGATAATGACGTCGCGTTTCGTTTCACAGCATCGGACTAGATACAACCGGATGCTACCATATCTGACTTCGCGTGCGTTGCAGTTGAACCAAGAGTTTGCATTCATGCCCACTGCACCGCCCCACAACAATGGCGGCGTTTTTGAGCTCAGGACATATCAGGTATGACCTCAATCAATGGCCTGCTTTTCTACCAGCGACGTCGGACCCTGACACTCAATTGGCCAGTTGAACCCGGGAACCCTTTTGGAATGGGAGAACGCATGGCATGTGATCCTCGAATGTCATTGAACGCTGATTGACGTGAGGTGATTTTAGGAGAAGAGGGATTGAGGCTCGCCGCCCTCTTATCTCTCCGATTGGCGCATGGTTCTCTCAAGTTGGCCGGTTACACCAGGTTCACCACATGTGGCAGTTCCCGTAAGCTCATGCTCGCATGATTTTGCACCGGTTTTTTAGTGCTCACTAATTGTTTGTCTCCGTTGGATAGCGATCTGACAACCCGAAAGGAGACGAGGCAGAAGGCATGGGAAGTTGATGGTTGGGCCGAGACGGTGTCAAAGGTGAGGGGATTCCGGTTGTCCGTGATGGACGGAAAGCTCAACGTCGTCACGATAACAGACTTCCTTGCTCGCAAAGTCGATGGATGCTTATATCCTGACACCGCTCCCCTGGTCTTCGTTAAAGTAGATAATCGCCGCACAATTCCGATCTCTGTTGCATCATCGCACAGTGTGCCAAATAGCCGCTCCTGTCAGAAGTAGCACAATACATCCGCCGTAAGCGAGAACCAATGCGGACCGACCTGCGTCATGATCTTCGCAGTAAAGTAAATAGGTCCCGCTGAGCTTTATCAGGTCTAGCCGGCCAGATTCTGGTCCCTGCTTGCTCCCCCAAGACCATCGTGTACTTCCCTCTTCTGCCTTGATCACCCGGTGCAAGATGTCCCAGCTAGATTCCGACGTTTCCGATGACGAAGCGGCCTTCAGGAAGAGGAGGAGCACCCGAGGTCCGTCAAACGTTTTGCTTCCGCCTCGATCTTATCCTGATCGTTTACCCCCATCTTAGCTTGCGACCAATGTCGAAAGACCAAGAGCAAGTGCGAACGACTATCAGACACCCTATGCATGAACTGTTCCTCCATAGACACTGGTGAGCTATCGCCACGCTTGTCATCGTAGTTGCTCACCAGCGCTCACATACGTCATAGTCTGCACTTTTGCTGGTTTGCGTTGCGATCCTCGACGGCCACACATATATTCACCTTTGCTCGTTCGTAGGCCCCAGCTACAAACGTGGACCACCCAAGGGTTACATCAGCGCCATTGAACAACGCATGCAACATTTCGAGGCACTTCTGGGCGTTATCATACAGACAAGTGACCCTCGAGCAGTCAGTCTCATTTCCGACATTAGGCGAGACGAACTTGCGAGGTCAATCCTGAACCGTGTCGATGCCGGTAGATTCGTACGTCGCACTCATCTTGTTTTTCTTCGTCCCGTGGACTGAACCGATGACATCATAGGGTCCCGTCGGTCGGGGATTTCATGCACATGGCGAAAAGGCCACCAAGGAAAATTCTCGGTCTGCCCGGCGACAATCACGAGTAACACGAGAGTTCGTTTCAAACGAAGGTGTGTGTAACACTCATGTTCTCCTCCGCATGGTGTGGAGGTGACGAGATCTTTTTTGTAGATAACGGTGCCGTGTTACCGCCACCAACGGTTGAATGGCAGGATCGTCTGTGCAAGCATCTAGACCTCCATCGCTCGCGTTCGTCACCTGGTAGCGGGAGCGAGACCGCATATTCAAGAGCGGGTTCCGTAAGTTCACCGGGATCACATTCCATCTCCACCGAGGGTTCCGACCACGCGCATCAACGAAGGAAGCTCAACTCTGATTTTGTTGGCCTCTCCACTGAACCTCAAACGTGGGATGGGATGTACACGATGGAAGCATCGTCGAGTGATGATCCTGTTCACGAGGACGGATTCAAGGCTTTCGGTCAACTTTCACTGGATGGCGAATCCCAGGAGGTGCGTTGGTGATCGGATGCGTTTTGATTTAAAAAGTCTCGTGGTCTGACGTATCACCTCGTTCCTCCATTCATTCCTAATCGGCCCGTGCAGGTTCGCTTCCACGGCAAAACATCTGGACTTCACCTTCTAGGACGTTCGGACCGCACTGACCACCGAAATGAAGGTAGGTATTCCGCACGGTTTTCACCCCCATTGTCCATTTCCTCACTTACCGGTGATAGGCGGCGTATGGCACCTACCTAGGGTTCGTAAATGGCCCCGTGCAAAAGACGATGTTGCGCATTTGTTGCAAGAGGAACATGACGTCCCAATGCCCCCGATGCATGTTCAGGAACTCCTCGTCGATCTGTATTTTACGTATATGCATCCCTCCCTGCCAATGATCCATAAAGCGCAGTTCCTGGCAGACTGGAAGGCGATACGCAATGGGTATGTGAACCCTTTTTTCTCCTCCCCCTCCTCGCCTTTGTTCCATGTTTTCGCGCCTTTCATAAGCAGCTTCTGATAAGTGTTTCCGTAATGAAATTCTGATAGGTACGATTCGGAAGACTCACCCAAAGATACGTCGAAGGCCAAGCAGAACGTCTCGAAGCTTTTGTTGTTGTCGATGTTCGCGATAGCCGCGAGGTACCTCGACGATGTCGACACAGTTGTGAACAACGAGAAGGAGAATGGAACGACCTATTTGGTCGATGCCCAAAAGATCTTGAGTAAGCGCTCTGACCATCCAAGATTGTACGGTTCTTTGTTCTCATGCAGCCGAACTGCACAGACAAAGTTTACCGATACAGCAGGACATCTACCATTCAGTCCCTCCTATTACTTGGAATCAGAGAATTCGGAATAGGTATGTTTCAGTTCTGGCATTATTCATGCCCGGAGTTAATCTCCGTCCAGGTTCGATGGAGCAAGGATGGCTCTTTATGGCCATGGCCAAAGCAATGGTAAATGCGACACTATCACTTCGTAATGTTTACGATTTGCCGACCGTGGCTCTGTCAGGCTCTCGATCTCGGGTTGAATCGATCGACGGAAGACTGGAAGGTGGGCGGAAAGAATATCCTGTCTCCGACTGAGATGGAATCCCGGAAACGGATCTGGTGGGCTTGCTGCATCACTGACAAGTAAAGATTCTCCTTTGCTGTGTTTTCGGAGCACGCTTATAAACCCACTTCGCCTTTCTAGGTACTATGCAATCTACATGGGTAAGGCGCACCTTCATTCAGTCATAGCGCCGCCTCGTTGACTTTGAACGTCCAGGCCGCAATCCAATCATTCGGGAAGGCGATTTCGATACACCGCTTCCAGATATTAATCAGGCAAGTTTCACATCTACACCATACTCGGTCGCATCTGGAACATGTTGACCTTGTTAATATAGGAGGAGGAGACAGAGATCTGGCCCCCTCCTGCCCATCAGGGGATCGATCACACACCCGGACCGGCACTCGTTCTCAGTTGCTTCACGGCCTGGGCGTCATTGTGTAAGCTTTTCCGCGGAACTTCCTCGCCCTGGTCTTTTGGTCCTAATGACGCGTGGAGATAGCAATCATCATTGGATCCGTGGCGGATCGTATTTACCCTGTAAAGTCTACCAGTCGGATCCCGCGACGGACTTGGTTAGCTCGGTTGGAGGCACAATTGGATCAATGGTACTATGAGCTCCCAGAGGCCTTACGGTATGAGCCAGGCAGCAAGCGGGTTATTCCACCACCGCATGTGTTACGCCTTCACACCACGTATTGGTCTACGGTGCTTCTTCTGCACCGTGCCTTGTAAGTCCTTCGTTTTCTCCTATTTATTTGCCGATTTAATTAAGCATGCGTATGGTCGTGTGGTTGCAGTATTCCGAACTGGAGAAAGTGAGCAGTCGTGATCCAACAGGAAGAATTCGAATTTCCGTTCTGACACGAAAATTTAGTTCATCAAAGTGTTCGGACCCGTTTGCTTTGAAGGCATTTGATTTATGCCAGACTGCGGCTTCTCGCATATCCACCGCAGGTAGATATCGGCAACTAAACCATACCTTAACGTCCACGTTTTGACCCTTCTTCGGCAGTCACATCCTACCGGGAAAAGTATGGCTTGACACGGGCCTCGCCGTTTCTCACTCCCGCACTCCTCAGCGCTGGGTGCGTGTCCAAATCTTCTCAAATGAATACATCTGATGGCAGATTTCGCCCATAGAATCATGCACGTCGTTACCCGTAAGGATTTCTATTATGGTGCTTTATGTAGGATGGTATTTCTAACATCCGGTGTTTTGGCGATGTCACAGTGAGCCTCACACCAACAAGCATACAAGCATCTTTGGGACTCCAGCAATGTCTGTTAGCGCTGAAGAATTTGGAGGTGCGCGTTTCAGCTTGATCTAGATTTGGGGTGTTAAAATCGTTGACTGATTGGGTTGTCGTTTTAGAAACCGTGGCCGGCGTCCTCACGGTCTTACGATTTGCTGCATGGCGTGAAATTGCAGTTTGACAACCTGCAGGGATTCACACCATCTGGCAATCAAGGACGTAATAAGCGGCTGGCATCAGACGCCTTTGGGAAGGAAGTTTCACCAACGGAGGCGATTGGCTCGCCGGGACACGATAGCAAAGTGGCTCCCGGATTTGGGGACCATGTCGGAGTGCAGGACCTCAGTAACCAATTGATGGCCCACATACTTGGTTTAGACGTCAATCCGGGTGTTATTGACTCAACCAACTCATACTTCCCAGGTTATCGATGGTGGCCGAAATCTCCTCAATTCAGTGATCAGGGGGGTGGGGTCCAGCAGCCGTCAGAAGTATTCATGGGTGACTCGTGGCCGTTGGATGCGTCGTACCTGGGGATGGATCCGAGCTTCGCTGGTTATGAGCCACAGCCGGTCAGCGTCGGGGGTTTCCATTACGTGGCACCACCCCCACAAGAAGGGCTTGTGCAAAACAACCTGTTCTACAACCTTCAAGACCTGATGTAGGGAAGAGTCGAGTGGAAACGAGCGCGGTTTCTTGTTTAGGTTTCTTGTTGATGATGACAGTAGGTACTATGGCTACAGGTGTACGTATACGTACTCTACTCTGATGGGTGTTGTACATATGGTGTAAGATGGGATTGTGTATCGGTATATAATTATTCGTTTATGGAAAGATTCCCACAAGATTGGATCTAACGTTGTGACGAATCTAGAGCATGGATCTTTTTATTGTTCTTTTCTGCCACGCGAGCATGTACATTGATCTCGCTGGCTTGTGTGTATCTCTGTTTATTCTCAATCAAATGAACTTAGCGCCCCTTTTGTTTGTTTGGCCCACCCTCTTTGACCGCGAGCCATCAATGAGCTGCCTCGAATTTTTAAAGTTTCTGATTCGAACCGTCTGGTCGCGGCTTGCCTCTTCCATCGACCTCCCCTCATGGGGCTTGAGAGGGGCGTGTCCAATATTCGGCTAACCGTTTGACCATGGCAAAACTTGCCTTTCTTGCTTGCCTCCTCGTTGCAAACGCCTTCGGCGGTATAGTCTCTTTTTAGATGAAAGGTAAAAACGTATTTTCATTTCCCAAGCCCGACCCTCCCCGGCCCCTTTTATCTCACTCTCAAGTTTGGGCAATCGCCGTGCCCCACGCCATGGCCTGTAACCAACCCAGCGGTCCCGCATATCCGAATCGGAATAAACGTTACATTTTTCCGAATCGGTCCAAACGGATCTTTGGAAATATGGATCATACATTGGGACCTACCGATCCTTCGAAAAAAAAGAAACGTGTATTGTCTCCGTTGCCGTCCAGAAAAAGACTGAACAAAGTCGTCAACGTACCCTCTTAGTCTTCCTTTCCCCGCCATCTCCTTCCTCCCCCTCCCCGTCATTCCCTAACATTCTCGTCATGTCCCTGAATCGAATACTAAACCATCCTCAGACCCCCCCACCTAGGTATGTCTATCTACCCCTCCATACCCCCACCTTGGTTCCACTCTATATCCCAAGTGGTTTTTTGGTGTTGACAGATTATCTCGGTTAGAAGTAAAGTCAAAAACCAGCCCTCTTCTCCGGTCGATTCTTACTACTATGCTAAGCCTGAAGTTCCCGGTAAGCCCCGCCGCATCCACGTTCCGGGCGTTTCGGGGACCTCATTCGACTTATGCTGCAGAACACAAGGAACATCCTCATTGTCCATCTAGCCTCCATTGCCTGCGCGATACGGATGGCAGGCCGCCTCATACCCTCCCCGTTATCCTCAGGTGTACCATTCTGGGCAGCCCGAACAAAAAGCTCACGATCCGTGAGATATACGCTGCCATGGAGAATAAATATCCCTGGTATAAAACGGCTGGTAACGCGTGGAAGGTATGTCACACATGGCGACAGCCCGGAACATCGGTAACATGTGCTTATCATTTCTCTCCTGG
>Ga0307514_10003224_pt1 | contig 15927 bp, 17 predicted proteins | sample 16_EM_MG_FD_203088 | JGI IMG/M metagenome (GOLD analysis project Ga0307514, IMG submission 203088) | Populus trichocarpa ectomycorrhiza microbial communities from riparian zone in the Pacific Northwest, United States - 16_EM | ecosystem: Host-associated > Plants > Roots > Unclassified | place...
TAAAGATTTGAACAGGTGGCCGACATCGCTTGTGGCAGTTATGTCGTCTTCGGGTTCAAAAGAAATCATGTGCTGGATGCGAAGGCGCTTGATTTCGGCGACTGATGGGTGATCCAAGATGGTCCTAACGGTCTGTGAAAAGGCTTTGTCATGTAATTCGTATTGGGACACCGGGTGTCCCTCTTCCTCATCGCATGCGCTAACTTTGAAACCCAGTTGAAGGGCGGTCGTGTCGGGGGACCGGAAAACGAGGGAAAACGTGAAAACAGGGTCACGGTGCATTCCTATCTTGAGTTCTACGCTCTCGACTGGACGGCTCGTATACTGGTAAACGATCGCCTTCCATAGAGTAGAAGTGGGGAATATTTCTTGGGGAATCACGTCGGCGCCTTTCTCGTGGGCGAGTGATGTGTTTCTCGCGGAAGGACACGATATGTGAGCTGCGGTTATGAAACCGTGCTCACCATCACTCACGACCAGGGAAAAGGTCTCGGTATCGGGAAGCACGACAACCCTTTCCCGAGGGACATCTTCGTGCACTAGGTCCGCAATGATCTTCACGCGTACCGTTCGCAGCATGGGTGAAGCTTCCAAGAAGTCAAGTAGTTCTGAAGCGTGGTATCTCTCGACTCCTGGTATCGCAAATAGTTCGAACGAGGTGAGGTTTGGAAACACGAAGTGGTTTAAGAATGGAAACCTCTCCGAGTGTAGAACGAATTCCTTCAAGTTGACGGCGCTGGTGAAGAGGGGGAGTGAGGGAGGGGCCATGTTGGGTAGGTTATCCAGGTCAGGTCCGTTGACGACGTTGATTTTGAGGGTGCGAAGGAGTGGGAGTGGTCCGGAATTGACTTCGGAGAACTTTTGAATGTCCTCCCAGTGCCCCAATTCAAATTCGAGGGATTTGATCTGTTGATTATGGGGAAGAAGTAGGGTCACGACGCTAGCGGGATCACCTCTCTCGGTGATTATATCTAGCGCGGACCCTTTCGCACGTTCGAGGAGAGTTTTCGTATATGGTTCTCCCTTCGAGAGGATCAGCTGGGACCATAGCGGAGCATATTGAATGAAGGTTCCGCGCCAATGACGGCACACGGAACTTGCGCGGAAGATGTCCTCACGGGAAGAGAGATGAGTGGGGATGAGTGACAGGATCTCCGACGGAATACGGTTGATGTAAATGAAAGAGTTCCTCCACTCGCGTAGATTCGCCAACACGGTCGAAAGGTCCCGGTCATGTTGAGAAACATTATCGAAGGTGAAGCTGCATCGAAGGTTAGCGTGTTGCCACTCAAGACTTCGCGAGCGAGTTCAGAATGATCTTTCGCAACGTACGAAGGAGAATAAGCCTCACGCCTCAGCTCCTCACCCAGGGCGAAGATGAGCTGCGAAAGCGAGAGGCCCTTTCCAGGATAAGCGTGTGAGCCCATGGGGGGATGAAGAGGAAAGTCCGAGTCCCGACTCTCGATCTTATCAGCCATCTCACCACGATCGATCGATCTGTTGGTTTGTCGTTGCAGGACACTCCCGGGTGCTTATATACAAACGTTAAACGCTAATACTCTGGTGTAGCCTCAATCACAACCTTCAGGGTCCAGCTCGCCAAATCGTCATCTGGCTCATCCAGTGCCCAGGTAGCATCTTCATCTATCTCCCCATTTATACCTGGGGTACCCACCATACCTACACTTCCTAGAGCCTGTCCGTTTGGCGTACTGGATGTGGGGGCAGGAGTTCCCAGCCTTGAGTTTGGCCTCGAGGCCGACAGTGCCTGTAACCTTGCGTGGAGTTGATGAGGTGGGGCTGGCGCAGTACCACCAGTCGACGTTGAAATGGGTAGGTCGTCCAGGGTATCAAGATCAACGAATTGCTCTTCCTCTATCTTCTTCCTGCGTTCCAGTTCGCTTTCATCCTCCTTTACTATGCCATCAGCCCCGATTGTGTGAAGCTCCTTGTGATCACTCACGATATCAAATTCGTCTTCGCGTTCTTCATAAACAACGTTTTCATCTACCTCTTCAAATCCGCCCGCAAACGCACCCCACCTCTCGGGAGTGGGGTAATGCCACACCAGTACAGTTCCTTGACTCGTCGTAGATGCAATCATAGGTTTGCTTGGGTGCCACTTGGAAGAAAATGTCAGTAAACTAAACATGGACGGAAGGAGAGGACGTACGTCCACGTGGACCAGGGGTTCGCGACCTCCATCCAGTGTAGTTGCAAACTGGCCGTTATGCTGGATATCCCAAATATATATTTTGTGGTTTGCCGGATCAGCCGCACCCCCCGCCAGCCAATCCCCATCGGGGCTGTACGACATAGTGTGCCACGCAGTTTTGGTAATTGGATCGTGAAATCTGTGGACGGGCTCGAGTTCTGATTCCAAAACTTGTAGTTCTGGTAGCGTCTGATTCACGATCTGGGGGTTCGGTGTTGAAGGTTGTGAAGGGAGAGGAGTCGTCGAAGGTGCTGGAGGTGACGGGTAAGTGGGGAGATAGAAAAGTCTAAGAACACGATCGGAGGAGTTGGTCGTCAAACGACGCCCTCCTTTGGTAAACGCGAATCCCCGCATAATTCCAGCACCCGTGACCTTGTGCCGTGCAAGAAGCTAAAGAGAGTTAGAAGAGGAAGAACTGATGGATAAGCACCACGAACAGCTTTAGTCCTACTATGGAAAACCAGAATTGAACCGTTAGACGTCCCAACGAAAACGTATCTGCCTGTTGGGTCAAACCGGACCACAGTGAATGCCGCGGGACTGCCGTGGTCCTCCATGTCAGTGGGGCGGCCTTGGATCATTGTAAACACACACCGTTGATCATCACCCTCGTGCTGGTCGTATAGTTCGAACCTCCCCGCATGACCCTTCCGAAGGTCGACAAGGAACGCCTCCCCGGTGCTCAATAGTATCAGAAGGATCTTGCTGGTAGTCATTTAACCCTCCAAATTGAACGCAAAAAAAGGGTCAACCAACCAGTTTTTCGGGTGAAATGATCCGGAAACTATGGGCGCGTCGAATCTAATCGTTCGCTTCCGTTGACACGGTTCGACCTCTGCGGAATTTTCGATATCCCAGATGATAGCGTTCCAGTCCTTCGACGTTGTCAAGAGATATTTGGAGTTCCGAGACCAGCTTCAGCGCGGAACGTCTGTATCAGTCACGTCCTCGAGAGCCCAAAGATCAGGTACTCACTCCATGCTCGTGAGGGGCTTTACATGACCTTCCAGCCATCTGATCGCATTTTTCGAGTCCATGTCCCAGACCAACGCGGATCCCTGGTGTTGTGCGGTAGCTATAAATCTCCCTGAGGGATCAAAATGGGCAAATATCGCGTTCGCAGAGAGGGATGTCTGCACGGCGGTTGGGTATTGCATCGTGAGGGGGTCTGTGTGGATTGTTGAAACCGAATCTTTGTCCAACACCTATGGTAAGACCCACTAAATTTTGCCGCGGTAGCCATTCTGTAACGGGGAGACGAATGGTAGTGGTGCAGAGTCAAAAAGCGACATGAGTGTGGCTGCGATTCCGAGACTCCGATCAACCGGGATCAGTAGCATCAACGTCGGACTTCGCACGACCCCCTGCACCCTGTTTCCTGACAGGTATTTCCTGAACTCTCTGGCTTTTGCCATTAACCTCACTTGTGATTCGTCTGGTTTATTACAAGCACCTCTCCACTGAACTGTAGCCCGTGAGCCTTGTCATTCTTCAAACGCCAAGTTGCGGTGGCAAGGCAGCTGGGAGTTACTATTGTACCGTAAGAACGCCGATCTCGTTCCCCCCAGCATGAAAGAAGGGCTAAAATGCAAACTACACTCTTAAGGGAGATCCTGTAACCGAGGCAGGAGGTACGGGAGATGTGTCGAACTTGGCATCCCGATATCGGCATACGTTGGCTGAGTGAGGGAAAGACATCCAGTAATCCCTCTCTCCGACAGATCCAGAGGTGTTTGGCGTCTTCTCCTGCGCGCTTTACGCAGCACTGCAGGATCTTGCACGCGACCTGGTCGTCGTGGGATTCGAATCTGTAGCATTTTTGGCCTCAACATCAGCGTCAACTCTGATCCGTCCGGCGTTGGGAAGAGTGTCATTGCCACGTTTTCTCCATGGGGGAAGGCAGGAGGGTCAGACCTATTTCATTTAGCTGGCAAGGCACTTCGTGGTCCACACGGTGTTATCGATGGGCGCAGCAGAATCCAAAAAACCAGGCGGGTGTGGCCCCATCCACGGCTACACCGCATCTGGACGGTGATGGATCTTTATCTGGTCCAATTCCATAGCGGTCTCGGTGATTCAGAGATTACACATGCACTATCTTGCATCGGTATACAAAGACGTCTATGTTGATTTCGGAGCGGCATTTCTAATTGCCAGTCGACATGGCCAGTGTTCCGTCGTGGGGGCAGTTGCTGCCATCAATAAGATTATGTGGTCGGCTGAGCCATGGTGCGTTTCCACGGGGGGTCCCGTCCCTGGTGGCTCCTAGCGACTGACTTGATGAAGGTTTTATTCGAGAACGCCAACTTGAATCTAGAATCGGCCTTAGGGGGACGGCGCGAGTCTAAAGAGTCCATGCAAGGAAAAACATAATAGTAGCTGTATTTTTCGGGATTGTATGCGTCTTGTGATGTGACGGCAGGATTTGCGATTATGAAGAGTCACCTTTGGCCACCTCGGGCATGTTCAGGCCAACTCTCCTAGCGGTCGCCTCTATTCGTTCCTCTGCTGTGAGATCTATAAGAGGGTTGTAACGTTCCAGCAACTCCTGCGTTATTCCTTCAGCACACCAGGCCAGGTAACGGGCCAGGGACCACTCACCTTGTGCTTCCGCTGGTGTCTCAGAAACGCAACGGCATTTTCAACCTCATCACTCAGGGCGGTCGCGTTGGGTCCGTCTCGAAGCTGCTCAAACAAAGCCCTGTAGTGACTGGCAAGCGCTGTATTTCTTTGCGGGCGAGGCACGAGCGACTGAGGGCCATGTATCAACGAATCCACCTAAGGGAGCTCCTGATGTATCGAGTACTCACGGACTTGCCGACCTCACGGAGGAAATCTCTGTAGAGCCTCGCGACCTTGGCCATGGGTTTAGGTCAAATTGAGTGTCAGCACCTGATACGGCGCCTCTTCAAACGCGTCGGCGCCCCGGCCCGCCGCTTTCATCACCCCGATCATCCCTCAATCTTGCATGGTCAGAGGCTCGCGCACAGACTCAAAGCGAGGTGGTCGTGTGTGCCTGCCGAAATCGGTCGTATAATGGGTGGCTCAACAATATCTACCACAAGATCCATCCGACCGTGGTAGCCGTATCCAAGCACGTAGGCCATGATCGGTTTCACTACAGAGGGCCGTGCTTTTCGAACGAACCCTCTATCTGCAAATATAAACGGAGGTTTGTCCTCTTCAGTCTCTTATTACTCACTTCTCTCATTCCTCAAGACCTCAAGACAAGAACTTCGCAATCACCCCCTCAAGATCTAGTGACTCGCTATGGGACGTGTTCGTGTTCCTTCCCCCACCCCCAGCGTTGACTCGGATGTTCCAATTCCCGAAATCCCCCAAGAAGGTTCCAATAAGCCACAGGTACCGAACAACTGCCTTCGTCTGCCTCCCCCCCGAGACGCTCACAATACTTCCTCAGACCTCCGGCGTAGGGCAGCTGGCTGCCGAAAACTACAAGACGGATGATAAGAGTATCTGGGTTATCTACGTCGGTAATGTGAGTGTGTGTACCTTCTCTGCGTAGGGCACTAAATGCTGATTCGAAAGAAAAGCTTCATCCCTACGTGGATGCGGAAGAGTTGCATCATCTACTCGATGGCGGAGATGATATTCGAGACATAGTCATTCGTACCTCACGCGGTTGTGCTACATCTTTCATCCCCGAAGAAAGCATAGGGCCAAACGACCGTAGCTATGCGTCGGTCCTGGTCATAGGATGGGATCGAACTGCGGAGATCATGGGAAACTATGATCCGAAAAAACCTCCGATGCTTCGCGGCCTCCCTATCAGCCTCTCGCTCACTCCTGTGGACTTGCCTGAGGTTACCGAAATCGTGGAAAGCGCTCTGGGACTTGTGCCGGTGAATAAGACCAAGTATGTCAACATCACCGCTTGTTCGCTTGACTCCTCGCTAACGATGGATCCCAGGCGAATTGCTAGACAGGAAACAGAGAAAGTTATTGAGGATCAAGCAAGGCCGCTGGCCGGACCTTCCAGGAGGGGCTCTCAACTGAAGCCGAGGTACAATCCCGTGCGCCGCAGTGACCGAGCTTAACCGCATCCGCTTGTGACTGAAACCTTCCGCTCGTTTATTATTTTGTCTTTTTTCTTCCCTACCCATCACATCGTATCAATCTTTGTTGACAGTTAGTGTCGTCTCTACGCTCTTTTTTGTTGTACAATGGTCGTTCCTCGTGATGAATGTGATTTGTAGTTCACGGCTGCATGTGCTCTCAGTGATGGCTTGACAGCGCCTAATAAACAGACCCGCCGGGTTGGTTGTTCGCTCTCTCCCTCTCTTCAACCCCATCGCACTCAACGGCAGAGCTCGTCCTCAACACATCCTCGCGGCTTCTTCTGTATGGGAGGAGAGAGGTGTACACTGGACTTGCGGCTTTCATCGGTAAGGATGACACGAGAAGTCGCCACCTACCGTTCGTAAGTCAATGAGGCTGATGCCGCTCTTTTTAGTCTCCTTGTCTTCACTCTCTTGTTCTTAAACTATGATGAGAAGCCCTGGTCTGAACCCATCTTCCACGCCGTTCTTCCCTGGCGGAGCAGCAACTGGGAAGGACGAAGGAGGTTCTGGTTTTTACAGACTGGCCGCCAATCATATGGATCCAGATCGCGCCTCTACAGCATCATCGTCGCTGTCCATCTCTCCTTCCGACTTCCGTTCTGTTCGTTCTTCACCGAGCCCACCTCAAGAGGATACCAACGGTGGCGACAAGGATTCGCCAACCGCATTTCGGCGCTCCCCCACGTTATCCATAGAAGGCTCTCGCGGATCCCCCTCTATTCGCGCTTTCGAAGCCGGTCGAAGCTATCCGAACGTCGAAACGAGGAACGGATGGGAACAAAGCATCGGAGTTAACCTAGAACTCGGAGGCTACCCTGAGGTTGAAACCCCAGGTATAGCTACCGATAGCGGTGCAATAACTAGTGGTACACGTCAGGCACGCGAGTCGTTTTTCCCCGCTGGCATTCTTGCCTCTGCTCGCGAGCGACTAGCTACCCCGCCCGTTTCAAGCGACTCGGATGCTTTTAGATCATCCATCGTCGCCAACAGCATTTACATGCCCAAGGCAATTTCCTCTCCTTCATCCCTAGACTCGGCTGGACTATCCAATGCGGTCATGGACCAGCTCAACCTCGATGCGCAGCTCAAGTCGTCCCCCCTGATCAATGACCTTGTCAAGCGACTGATCCGGTATGAGAACAACCTTGCTGAAATCAGACGTAACCTCGATGAGGTGAACCGCAAGGTTGACTCTCTCTTGGATCAGTCCACTGCGAACCATGCACCAGAATTCAATGATCCCTTCGCTCCAGGAAACATTGCGACTTTGAACGGGTCAAGGCCTTCCCTCGCTCTTGCCCCCCACCAGCTCCCATCCAACCCCATCGCTCCCAACCAGATCTTGACCCAAAACGGTTCGGCACCTGACGAAGTTGGGCAGATTTCCCAACGTTTGAACGCGCTCACCTCATCAGTCGGTCAACTCCTCGCCTTGCAAACCCACCAAATCCAAGCCACAAGCGTAGGCTTGTCGACCGCGTCAAGCTTGTCTGGAATATCCCCTGACGCCATCACCACCCAGCCAATCGGCCCCTCCTTGAGCCAACATATGCTCGGGAACGGTTTGCCGTCCACCCGTTCGGATCTGCGTAGTTCACCCCGTCATCCCTCTCAACCGATGAGGACATGGTCTGCTGGAAGTCTGGACCTCCCCCCCAGAAGCAACGTAGATTCTCCCGCTGCCGCCACCTCAAGACAGGAAACTTTACTTCGTGACAAGCGCCGTTCTACAGTTGCTTTGCTCCGCCGAGATTCCGCTGGGGTACGCTTGTCCTCTTTTCGTTTGATTTGGCTAACCCGTCTATTGTTAGGCTGATAGCCTGACTGGAGCAAACGGTCGCGACAACGGACCTGCAGTGACCAAGTGGGATCAGTTGGCAATCCATCCAGAACTCCTTCGGTCTCTGGTCAGGTTTGGGTATGCAGGTTTTCTGGTCTGTCAAGCGTACATTTTCTGACTACTCCGATCATTTAGTGTTGGGCCTCCAAACAAGATCCAACAGCGTGCTCTTCCATTCTTGTTGCGTGGCGCGGATATCATCGCTCAGGCACCACCTACTCAGGAGCGGATCGCCGCATATGTCATCCCCGCTATACACATCGCTTTGACGGTCCCGATGAATCGCATCCCACGAGGCCCCTTGGTTATCATGATCTCAACGACTGTCGACCAAGCTACTCAAGCACAACGCATGATCCGTGACTTGGGCGGACCCATCGGAGTTAGGTCCGCTCTAGGTGTCGGTTCTGCCTCTAATGCCGGCGACGTTGCTCAGGAGATCGGCAATCTGCGTCAGAATATGCCACACATAATTTGTGGTACTCCTCAGAAACTTCACGCACTTTTTACATCGAATGGTGGCATCTCCGGTTCCGAGGTCCGGTTTTTAGTGTTGGACGAGGTCGATCAGTTGATCGCGCGCAACCTCCACGATTTCGTATTCAACATCGTTAAGCTCCTCCCCCCACCTCGTTCTCGGCCCCTCGGCAATGGACCTTCGAACGGCAGCACTTCTTCCTTGATACAGTCGTTCGACTCCAGCGGTTCACTACCTCGTAGATACTCCAGTATTGGTGAAGCACCGGACCCCAGCGCATCGGCTCCTAACGTGATCGAGAGACAGAGCGCGTTGTTCTCCAACACCGTCCCACAAGATGTATTGAACCTCGCGACCGCGATCCAGTTGAGGGAACCCGTCCGCGTTCTAGTCAGACGAGACGGGAACGTACAGCCTGACTCGGGGCAAAGCGCTAGAGGGTTACGCCAGTACTACCTGTACCTTGCGTTCACCGCTGGAGGAAGATCCGACGCTCCTTCCCCCAACTCTGGGTTGGGAATCATCGGTTCTGGTCGTGGCGCTTCCAGCGCTGAGACAGCCCAGGCTCGGGAGTGGAAGCTGGATGCATTGGCTGACGTGTTCAGCGACATTGAAGTTTCACAGGCTATCGTTCACGTTGGTGGGATGACTGCGCTCGATGCTGTTGTTTACAAACTTGCTAGCAAAGGGTTGGAGGCAATCCCTTTGGTCGGTTCATTGGACTGCATTTCTTCGTACCAACTAGCTGACCTTTGACGTAGCATGGTGACATGAGCTCGAGCAACAAGCTCGCTGCTCTGAACAAGTTCAGAAGCACAAGCACGAGTGCCCTGAGGTCCACGCCGATCAAAGTCCTGGTGGTGAACGATGTACAGGTCAAGACCCCGGAAGTGTCCCAAGTACCATTGGTATTGAACTACGGTAGGGATCCCACCTCGTTACCACATGCACATAATAAGCTCACCGATCTCCGATCTTAGATCTCCCAAAAGCCGTCGAGGAGTATGCGCATCGGTTGGTTATGCTGTATACATTTGAGATCGATCGGGGCTGATCACAGTTCACAGCGTGGCACCAGCAATCGCCTCGAGCTACACTCGCGCAGGCGTCGTCATCAACTTCGTCACCGCGACGGGTGGTGATGTCGAGATGTTGCGATCCATAGAATGCTTCTACAAGTGAGTCCTCGCCTTTTTGTTCCTCCATGCGAATGATGACTGACGTGATGACCTTTCTAGAATAAAATGCGTACGTCAAACCGCAGATCCGTTGTTTTCACCTCGTTGTTTACTGATGGTATTTCCCCACGACTAGCCCGAAGTCCCCATGAGCCTCCGTGACATCATTTAATTCTGCATTCAAGAACCTCACTTCTCTGTATCCCTACGTGCACACCTATCCCCGCCCCTCGGCTCCCCTTGTGAAGCTTCGTTTCCCTTTGTTTCGATTTATCAGATCCCTCACTTTGATCCAACCCCCCACCCTGTGTCATATTTTCACTTGTCCCTCTCAGCTCGCAAGCTTACTGTTTCGATACCCTCCCCTCCACGGTCGATGAATCATTCCACACACATTTAAGTATCACAGATTGTTTCCGTATAGTTTGGCAGCCCTCCCTTCTCGCCCCACTGTATAGTACCCGAAGCTCTTTTCCTTGTGTTATCTCCATCCCCCCCTCTTCCCCGAGATTTTCTTCGTTCTTCATCCACGCATTCGGTTTTATTCCAGGTCCCCGATTTTAGCCCATTACACGTTTAGTAGGACATTTAGTATCCTCAATGTATGATCTTCACTACAACTCGCGAGCTGCTTCTTGATTACGCCTTCACCCCCGTCCTCTGCGATGAGCGGCCGCCAGGCTATGCGATGAATTTGATCAACATGAGCGTTCCTAGACTCTTGTCAGCGGGGCGTAAGGATGTTGTATGGCGCGGGGCTTACGACGAGTCGATGGTCAATTCGGGTTCCCACTCTGAAGGGTCTGTTCTCTTCGAGCAGTAGATTAAAATGTGACCATTCTCCAGTCCAATGGCGAGCCTTCGTCTGGTGTTGACAATAAGACCCATCTTGACATGGTGAGCGTCGCAGGAAAACGTGCGTACCTTTGATCATAATCGGTTTGGGAAAATGCGACGGCAGTGGCGGCCTCTGCCGTTTTGATGGTGGTGACCGAAGCCCATTTCCCTGCCTGATTTCTCCATACCTTCACCTACTCAGTTGTAAGACATTGAAAACTCTTTTGAGGTCATTTAGTGATGCTCACCGTCTTGTCGCGCGAGGCTGTGGCAAAAATGTCGCCTTCAGCGGACCAGGCGCAGTCCCAGATGATCCTCGCGTGGGACTTATCCGTCGCGACGAGGGTGTATTTGGGGTCTAGGAGATGGCGGAGGTGAGACCAAGTCCATCGTCGTCTCCGATGTGGTAAGAGACCATTTTATTACCTGTTGCATCTCCCTGCTTCTCATATAATCTCCACGACCGATCCCTCGAAACACTTAAGATGTACGTGTCATCCGGCGGACTGAAAGCCACCCTCGTCACCGTCAGCGAGTGCCCATCTAACGGAGTTCCCACAGAGCGGTAACTGTCCTGTACAGAATTTATGCGGACGACAGCGTGGGTCGGAGATGTCGATTTACAAGTAGAAGCGAACATGGTTTTCGACGTCGACGCGGCGATGGAAATAGACTGGAAACCGAAAAGGGAGAGAGTTGTCGACAACTTGGATGAAGTGTTATAGACGAAGGAGTCCACACCTCATAGCCGTGTCCGAAAACCTTCTCCACTTCAGGCCAGAGGGTCATAGAGGCCAATTCTCCCTCGAATGGTGGGCGGGTCTTCGATTGCGGCTCTGTAGTCTGTGTGGTGACCTCACTAACGGCCTTGTTGGACAATCCTAAGGGGGGGACCGTCGCACCGACTGGCCTCGCGTCCTGATGACCCAGTCAAGTGATAGAAAACGCAAAGGAAGAAAAGGATTAACCTCATCACCATCGATCCCCGCTATTTGAAGTCCCTTCGTGAGTTGAACAAAAGCCTTCGGGGCCTCGAAAACCCGAGCCACCTTCTCGTCCGCTATGCTAACGAATTTTAAAGCGTCCAAGAACTGCACTCCCACGAGATCGTAACCGTGAACCTGGGGACGAGCGATCTCGCGCCATATGTTTGTAGGCAGGAGTCCGTGAATCCTTGTGGTTTGGTCCAGACTGTAGGACCGCTAGGTCAGATTCTCTATCCCCACACTTGAGACGGTTCAGACAGACCTGGTTGACGCCAAGAATTCGCCCTGCGAACTCCAACAGATGTCTTTCACGACGTTGTTATGCCCAGTGACCGCGTTCGCTTCAGTCCAAGCCCGAACAGCGTCTTCCTCGACGTTCGCGTCGTGTTTCCACCGTCGCCACCCACCGTTCCACCCCCAAGCAAGGATCTCTTCTCCGTTAGTGTTCCATAAGCCACCAACAAAGCCTCCCAGCCTTTGCCCGCCAATGTCACCGAAGCGGTTCCGGTTGACCCATAGAGAATCAAAAGGGGACCACAGGATCAGGGAGGAATCCGTGGACGTCGACAGCAGAACATGTGAGTTTGTGGTCGAAATATCCGGTTTCCAAGACAGCGAAGTCACTCCAGATTCATGACCGACAAGGAGAGCGTCGAATGTGATCGAATACTTTTGGATGGTGTCACCTGGCAACCTCGAATCCTTAACAGACACGATGTGGCGCTTGAGGGAAATCTGTTTTCCCCCCTCCTCTCCTTCGCCCATATCTCCCAGTGATACTTCGAAGGCGTCGAGAAGATCATCGCCTCCTCCGGCAGCCGAGTCGAGTTTAAGGGGTTCAACGTTCCACAACCGAATCGTAGCGTCTTGAGAGCCAGATGCAAGTATGAGAGGATCACCCTCCACACGTGGAGGATGGAATGCGAGGGATTTGACCCAATCTTCGTGACCAGGTAAAGACGCGGCAGGAAGGAACTAAGCTCAGGCGGAATTTCAGCCTCATCCTCATTTGACCGAAGACAACAATCCTACCGATTCTTCTGAGCAGGTATAAATTTTAACATCCGTGAAGGTTCCACTAACAGCGAGGATGAGAACTAAATGAGATTTAGCGATTAATTGGTGTGCATCGCATCGAAATGCGAAACAAACCGTTGGATCGCGGAAGGTGGGTGATCTGCACAGCGAGTGGGTACCTCATACCGAGTGTTATCGTCTGTTTCTCGCGTATCCTATCTTGTGATCTGTTCAGCAAACAGGAGTTGTGACGAAAATACGATTAGCGTGCCTGCACCATCTTTGGGATCTACGGTCCAGACCTTTACAGTCGAGTCCGACGAGCCGGTAACGAGGCAGCCGTCGGAGTGGGCCATACACGAGATTGGGTGTGTGTGTGCTTGTATCTTTTGTTTTGTAGACCACTGGGAAGGGCGAGAGGAATAAGCTAATGCCAAAGGGCGTGAAATGAGATTGTTCGATGTTACCTGAGAACCAGTCTTCTCCCAACAGCGGAGGGCGCCTTTATCGTCGCCTGAAACAAAGCAACTTTCGCTCAGGAAATGTACGCAGGTGATGAGGCCCTCGTGCCCAGGAAGGGTAGTGTGGATGTGTCCATCGGAGAGGTTCCACAGCGAGACGAGTTTGTGGGATCCAAAGGCGACGAGAGACTCCGGGGAGATGTCTGCGGTGTACGGAAATCTATTTGCCGCGGCAGCGATGTACGCTACCGTCGTGGATGCCTGCAGCATCGCAGTTGAGGATTTTATAAGGGGTGGACCGAAAAGAGATCGAGTTGTGGCGGAAGATCATCTTGACTCGCCAAGTCATCACACACGCAAAGACTGGTCAGAAATCGTGATACATTCCGTTCAATCGTCGTACAATCCGACATCGCAACTACATTAAACGGGAGACTGTACAAGAATCAAACGACCTGTCAGCTCTTCGGGGATCGCGCACGCGGCTCGGATAACAAGGATAGCTCACCTTCATCTACGAGTCTCGCAAGTACGTGAACTCTACTTTCTCGTTCCATACCAAAATGCTTCGCAATGGCATCAAATGCGATAGTCATCCGCTTCGTAGCCCACTCCCCATCCTTGTTTTTTTTTTCTCTTTTCTCTCTTTTGGTGAGTGGGCGATCGCCAATCGCTGCTTGTTCCCTAGGAGCAGACTTCTTCTCGGGGACCGGGATCCCGCACAACTGTCCCGCTGGCCGGATCGTGGATCAGACGTTTACCAAGTATAGGTGAACGAGGAGACAACGTACCTTCGTATAATAGATCATATTTCTTCGTTCGTACTCCGAAGACGTTTTTCAACGCCTTCCAAGGTTTTTCTTCTACTTCTCTTTGTTCCCGCTTGCGGTTCTTGTCCTGCAGAATAACATCTTAGGAGTGATCCGAGGCAAGGGAATGGTGCCTGCGCGCTGCCATACCTTCTCTAATGATTCTGGGTTTTGTGTGGGGGGACTGTTGGTGTCAAGACATTTCGACCGCAAAGCGAGGTCGCGTTCTTACCGTGGGTTCTTCCCCTGCCGCGGGTTCCTTTCTTACCGTGGGTTCCTCCGTCCTTTCCCGCGGGATCAATAAAACTGTCTTGCTGCTGAAAATATCCTTCGCTAGACTTGGGCCGTTCCCCGCGCGGAGGCTCGGGCCCAAGAGGATTCAATAAACTTGGAGAATCACTCGACGCAAGCGTCGGCGATCTGTCGATCGGGGGAAGCATCTGTTCGGAAAGAAACCAAACGGATGGAGTAGTACGTATTGACTTGGAAGTTGGTGCTGAGACTCAACAAGTCAATACCAGCTTGTCTTCCAGACTAAATGGCGACAAACCAGGTGCAGGTAACTCACTTGGAATGGTGCCATGCTAATATTCGTTGTTAGATGGATAGGACATTCATTATCTGTGCCACACCTTAGAGGGCTTCCGAGGTCTTCGCCATCAGACCACGCGATTTCACGAGGAGAGTTGTAGTCAACCGGCACGGTCGATATGAAGATCCATACAACACCAGGGGGAAGTGATCCGTCTTCAGGTGACTGGATGTATGGTGACTGGACCGACAACCCGCTATGGTCATGTACCCGAATGTCTTCGGCCAGATGGTGGTCCAGCCAGTTTGCTGGCCCTGCCGTGTCAATATCCATGGGCTGGGGGGCTTCGTCTTGGGGGGAAACCTCCCATTGAGGGCTATGATAGTCATAACCTGGAGGAGTCGTCAGTCGGATGTCTTTGGAAGCATGGCAAGTGCGACGAATACATTGAGGCTGGGACGCATCAGGGTCGTTGCCTTGGTACTGCATAACTGCAGATGGGCTTCGTTCTGGGGGGGGGTTGATATTTTCTTCGCTCCGCAGAGGTGGTCCTTTATATATCCTGGACATCCGAACATGCTGCACGATAACACCGCTCAGATGTTTTCCTAGCTTTGGGCGGTACCTTCAGATATTGCCATGTCCACACGCTGGACATGGCACAGAACTGGTTCCAGGTTTCTGACTCCTCTACGACGTAAGCCGTTTTAATTATTTTCACTGTGGCGGGGGGTAAACGTGATTTCATAACTCAAAATTAAAATCAGGTTATTTTGTACGACCGAAATGCCTCGAGGGCTTCGCATTTGCAGAATTCGGCTCTAGGCTATCAGCGTTTCGCCGACGCAGATGACCATCCGATCGACGACTGCGGACCTGCCACTAACTAAGCACAATTTCGTGGGGTAATCTGATGGACGAGTGCATTGGCAATCGGCCCTTACTGACTCATTCTGCCACTGTTCAATTATACGCCTCCACAAACCCAAGACCTCATCCAAAATCTACGGGAATCCGACACCCGATCCGTTTATTGGAACCCCTTGGAAATATCGTGGAGGTGACTGGGGTTGGGGCGAGAGACCGTCCTATTGATGGCTTCGTCTCCGCAGATGCTGGACCCAGGGAGATCTCCACGGATGTGAATTATCGATGCCATCGGAATTCCAGTGAGCAAGGTTCGAGGGGTGAACCAGTTTGAAACACCGGATGCTATCCGAAGAAGGACATGGATACTTGTCCTCATTGGTTGATATTGACCGGTCCACCTTTGACGCCTGTGCTTACCCCGATGAAGGACTGTGGATTTGACGGATCAAAGCGTGTACTTGTACCTGGATGTATGCTGTGCCGAACAGAAAGTGGGAATTGAATCTGTGTACGCGTACAAGGAGGGTTATGCTCGTGAGCTGTGTTTGTACGAAATCGTTGGAAGTTGGCAAGAAAATCCAAGTAGAATGAGATGGATTAAAACGAAACTTGGAATTAGATT
>Ga0307514_10003225_pt1 | contig 15924 bp, 12 predicted proteins | sample 16_EM_MG_FD_203088 | JGI IMG/M metagenome (GOLD analysis project Ga0307514, IMG submission 203088) | Populus trichocarpa ectomycorrhiza microbial communities from riparian zone in the Pacific Northwest, United States - 16_EM | ecosystem: Host-associated > Plants > Roots > Unclassified | place...
ACCGAGAAGCCGGTCGAGGGGGCACCGAGTGCCCTCGCGGGCCCACAGGTCTCCGCCCGCAGCGCCGTGCGCACCCCGCAGTTCTGGTGCCTGTGGGTCGTGCTCTGCATGAACGTCACCGCCGGCATCGGCATCCTGGAGAAGGCCGCGCCGATGATCACGGACTTCTTCGCGGACACCTCGACCCCGGTGTCGGTGTCGGCCGCGGCCGGCTTCGTCGCCCTGCTGTCGGCGGCCAACATGGCCGGCCGGATCGGCTGGTCGTCCACCTCCGACCTGATCGGCCGCAAGAACATCTACCGCGTCTACCTGGGCGTGGGCGCGGTGATGTACGGGCTGATCGCGCTGTTCGGCGACTCGTCGAAACCGCTGTTCATCCTGTGCGCGCTGGTGATCCTGTCCTTCTACGGCGGTGGGTTCGCCACCGTCCCCGCCTATCTGAAGGACCTCTTCGGGACCTACCAGGTCGGCGCGATCCACGGAAGGCTGCTCACCGCCTGGTCCACGGCCGGCGTCCTCGGCCCGCTGATCGTGAACTGGATCGCCGACCGCCAGGAGGATGCGGGCAAACACGGAGCGTCGCTGTACGGTCTGTCCTTCGTCATCATGATCGGGCTGCTCGTCGTCGGCTTCGTCGCCAACGAACTCGTACGGCCCGTCGACGTCCGTCACCACATCCCCGCACCGAGGAAGGAGGCCGCCGATGTCCAGCGACAGCAGTCAGAGTCCGCCTGACAGGCGGGGGCTGATCGCCCTCGCCTGGCTGTGGGTGGGGGCGCCGCTCGCCTATGGCGTCTACGAGCTCGTACAGAAGGCGACCCAGTTGTTCACCGGGTGACTGTTCGGAGAGTGTCCGGGCGTCCGAGGGATGACGGAAGTGACAACCTCGGCGCCCGTTTCCTGTGGCATCACCTGCCGTCGTACCCGCGAGTCATTGATCAGACTGGAGGATCCCGCTACCTGAGGCAACGAGGGGGATCCACCCATGAACGGCTCGCGCATCACCGCCGTCGGTCACTACCAGCCCGCCAAGGTGCTCACCAATGAGGACCTGGCGGGCATGGTCGACACCAACGACGACTGGATCAGGAGCCGGGTCGGCATCCGCACACGCCGCATCGCCGGCCCCGACGAACCCGTCGACGAGCTGGCCGCGCACGCCGCCGCCAAGGCGCTCGCGACGGCCGGCCTCACCCCCGGCGACATCGACCTGGTCCTCGTCGCCACCTCCACCGCGGTCAACCGCTCCCCGAACATGGCCGCCCGGGTCGCCGCCCGGCTCGGCGTCCCGTCGCCCGCCGTGCTGGACATCAACGTCGTCTGCGCCGGTTTCACCCACGCGCTGGCCACCGCCGACCACACCGTCCGCGCGGGAGCGGCGACCCGCGCGCTTGTCATCGGCGCCGACAAGATGTCCGAGGTGGCCGACTGGACCGACCGCACCACCTGCGTGCTCGTCGGCGACGGGGCGGGGGCAGCCGTCGTGGAGGCGGCGGCACCGGGGGAGGAGCCCGGGATCGGACCCGTGCTGTGGGGATCGGTGCCCGAGATGGGGAACGCGGTGCGGATCGAGGGGCAGCCCGCGCGGTTCGCGCAGGAGGGGCAGAGCGTCTACCGGTGGGCCACCACCCGGCTGCCGCCCCTCGCCCGCCAGGCCTGCGAGCGGGCCGGACTCGCCCCCGCCGACCTCGCAGCGGTCGTCCTCCACCAGGCCAACCTGCGCATCATCGAACCCCTCGCGCAGAAGATCGGCGCCGTGAACGCCGTGGTCGCCCGCGATGTCACCGAATCCGGCAACACGTCGGCCGCGAGCATCCCGCTCGCGTTCTCCAAGCTGGTGGAGCAGGGCGCGATCTCCACCGGGGACCCGGTGCTGCTCTTCGGCTTCGGCGGGAACCTGTCGTACGCCGGGCAGGTCGTGCGCTGTCCCTGAGCACGCGGCACGTCGAGGTGTGACGAGAACGACGCCCTGATTCCCTGGTCCCTGTGCGCCGTAGACTGTAGACGAAAGACAATTGATACTGGGTGTCCGATGGCACCGGCTTCACAGCTGTGGTGCACGGCCCGCCGAGGAGGGGGACCGCGATGCTGTCGACAGGACTGCCGCAGGGCGCAGTGCCCAAGCTCGAACGACCCGGCCCGCTGCGCGACCGTGTCTACGAGGCGCTGCTCGAACTCATCACCACCCGTGCACTGCGACCCGGCCAGCACCTCGTCGAGAGCGAACTCGCCGGACATCTCGGGGTCTCCCGGCAGCCGGTACGGGAGGCGCTGCAGCGGCTGAACACCGAGGGCTGGGTCGATCTACGGCCCGCCCAGGGCGCCTTCGTGCACGAACCCACCGAGGACGAGGCCGACCAACTCCTCACCGTACGCACGCTGTTGGAGGCCGAGGCCGCCCGGCTCGCGGCGGCGAACGCGGGCAGCGCCGGCATCACCGCCCTGGAGGAGCTGTGCGCGGAGGGCGAGAAGGCGGTCGCCGCGGACGACGTGGACGGCGCGGTCGCCATGAACGCCCGCTTCCACGCCACGATCATGGAGCTCGCCGGCAACGCGGTCCTCGCCGAACTCGCCGCGCAGGTCGACCGCCGGGTGCGCTGGTACTACACGCCGGTCGCACGGCAGCGCGGGAGGGAGTCCTGGATCGAGCACCGGGACCTGATCGCCGCGATCGCCGAGCGTGACGGGCAGCGTGCCACCGAGCTGATGCGGGAGCACACGGAGCACACGCGCCGCTCGTACCACGCGCGTCAACGGGCATAGGTTCCAGGGGAGTTGACCTACGGGTGAGGGCCCACCAGGGCAGGTGCACGGGCGTTGGCCCAGGCCGGTAGGTCCACGGGTGTTTGCCTACGCCGGCAGGTCCACGGGTGATTGCCCACCAGGGTAGGTCCACGGGTGTTGACCCACGCCGGCAGGCCCACGGATGTTTGGCCACCCCCCTGGGCGTCCCACCGTTCAGAAAGCGGCCCTGTGTGTCCGCGTCCACTCGGCGAACGTCCGCGGCTCCCGGCCGGTGATCTCCCGGACCGTCGGCAGGACCTCCGACTCGTCCAGGGTGCCGTCGACGAAGAAGCTGAAGAACGCGTCGACATACGGCTTCGGCATCGTCGCCTCCATTTCGACGCGCGTCTCCTCGTGCGTCAGTCCGACCGCCACCAGATCCCGGCCCAGCGCCTCGCCGAGGATCCGGACCCGGTCGGCGGGCAACAGCGCCTGCGGGCCGGTCACTTCGAGGGCCTGGCCCGCGTACCGGTCCGACAGCAGGGCCGCCAGAGCGACCTGCGCGATGTCGTACGGGTCGACATCGGTGGTGTACGCGTCCGGGAACGGCACCCGCACGGTGTCGCCCTTGCGGATCTGGTCCGACAGCCGCAGCGCGTTGGACATGAAGCTCGTCGGCCGCACGGACGTCCACCCCAGCCCCGACTCGCGCACCGCGTTCTCCGCGTCGATCAGGTAGCCGGCGACCGCGTTACCGGTGTCGCCGGTGCCCGCCGACCGGCCGGAGAGCAGGACGACCCGTTCCACGCCCGCGGCTCGCGCGTCCGCCAGGACCTGCCGTTGTCCGCCGTAGCCCGGCATCAGGAACAGGGCCCGTACGCCGTCCAGTGAATCCCGTACCGTCCCGGGCTCGTTCAGGTCGCCCGCCACCGGCTCCACCAGCGCGTTCACCCTGGCTTCCACGCCGGTTTCCGCCCCGGTCTCCGCCCCGCCCTCCGTCCCCGTCGTCAGCCCGTCCGTCCGGCCCGACCGGCTCAGTGCCCGCACCCGTTGCCCGGCCCCGGCCAGCGCGCGGACGAGTTCGGCGCCCACGTTCCCGGTGGCGCCCGTCACCAGAATCATCCGGTCCCCCTCACCCCGCCCGGACCGCGGCCGGCCCGGGGGTCGTGCCCATCCTGCGGTGCCGGTCCGGGTGGCGCCAGGGCACGTGCACCCTTCCGGGTCTTTGTCCTGTGAGTGGAGAAAGTTGGCAGCAATCTGTGCACAGCTTCTTCCCAGGTTCGGCAGCCGCTGCTACGTTCCCCTCGAAAGCACCACAGCAGGCGGCCGATTGAGGCGGGGAGGGGCTCGTGAGACGCATGACCGCACGACCCGCGAACGCCCACCAGGCCCGGCTGCTGAAGCTCCTGCGTGACGGCGGCCCCAACTCCCGGGCACAGCTGGGAGATCAGGTCGACCTCTCACGGTCCAAGCTGGCCGTGGAGGTGGACCGGCTGCTGGAGACCGGCCTGGTGGTGGCCGACGGACTCGCCGCCTCGCGCGGCGGCCGCCGCTCCCACAACATCCGGCTGACTCCGGGCCTGCGATTCCTCGGCGTGGACATCGGCGCGACCTCGGTCGACGTCGCCGTCACCAACGCCGAGCTGGAGATCCTCGGTCATCTCAACCAGCCCATGGACGTCCGCGAGGGCCCGGTCGCGGTCTTCGAGCAAGTCCTGTCCATGGCCGGGAAGTTGAGGGCGTCAGGGCTCGCGGAGGGTTTCGACGGCGCCGGAATCGGCGTCCCGGGACCGGTCCGCTTCCCGGAGGGCGTACCGGTGGCTCCGCCGATCATGCCGGGCTGGGACGGCTTCCCCGTACGGGAGGCGCTCAGCCAGGAACTCGGCTGCCCGGTCATGGTCGACAACGACGTGAACCTGATGGCGATGGGGGAGATGCACGCGGGCGTCGCACGCTCCGTGGGCGACTTCCTCTGCGTCAAGATCGGCACCGGCATCGGTTGCGGCATCGTCGCCGGCGGTGACGTCCACCGCGGGACGACGGGCAGCGCGGGCGACATCGGGCACATCCAGGCCGTGCCCGACGGACGCCCCTGCGCCTGCGGCAACCGGGGATGCCTGGAGGCCTACTTCAGCGGTGCCGCCCTGGCCCGGGACGCCACGGACGCGGCCCAGCAGGGGCGTTCCGCGGAACTCGCGACCCGGCTGGCGGCGAACGGCGGCCTCACCGCCATCGACGTCGCGGCCGCGGCCGCCGCCGGTGACCCCACCTCGCTCGACCTGATCCGCCAGGGCGGCGACCGCGTCGGTCAGGTCATCGCCGGCCTGGTCAGCTTCTTCAACCCCGGCCTGGTGGTGATCGGCGGCGGGGTGACCGGCCTCGGCCACACCCTGCTCGCCGCGATCCGCACCCAGGTCTACCGCCAGTCACTGCCGCTCGCCACCGGCAACCTGCCCATCGTGCTGGGGGAGTTGGGCCCCACCGCCGGAGTGATCGGCGCGGCCCGCCTCATCAGCGACCACCTGTTCTCACCCGCCTAGCCCGACGACGTACGGCCGCACCAGCGTCTTCCGCACGGCACACACCAGTAACGCGCTCTGCTTCGCCCTGCCTGAGAACGCCTGTCCCGCAGGCGCCCTGAACCGGCCCGCACGCCAGCCGAGGGGAACCACCCATGGCACCAGAACCATCGCTGCTCAGCATGTCCGGCATCACCAAGTCGTTCCCCGGAGTCCGGGCCCTCGACGGCGTCGACCTCGACGTCCAGGCCGGTGAGGTGCACTGTCTGCTCGGCCAGAACGGGGCCGGGAAGTCCACGCTCATCAAGGTCCTGGCCGGTGCCCACCATCCGGACACCGGCACCATCCGATGGCGCGGCGAGGACGTCACGCTCCGCTCGCCGATCGCCGCCATGCGTCTGGGCATCGCCACGATCTACCAGGAACTCGACCTGGTGGAGCACCTCTCCGTGGCCGAGAACGTCCACCTCGGCCATGAACCCACGGCCGCCGGGTTCGTCGTACGGGGCAAGGCCGCACGATCGTCGACCGCGGCCCTCCTCAAGCGACTTGGGCACCCGGAGATCGATCCCACCCGTCTGGTGGGGCGGTTGTCCGCGGCGCAGCAGCAGATCGTGTCCATGGCCCGGGCGCTCTCGCACGACGTACGGCTGATCGTGATGGACGAACCGTCCGCCGCGCTCGACCCGGACGAGGTGGACAACCTGTTCCGGATCGTCGGCGACCTCACCGCCGACGGTGTCGCCGTCGTCTACATCTCCCACCGGCTGGAGGAGATCCGGCGGATCGGCGACCGGGTGACCGTGCTCAAGGACGGGCGGGCCGTCGCCGGCGGACTGCCCGCCAAGTCGACGCCGACCCGCGAGGTCGTCGCGCTGATGACCGGCCGCAACGTCGAGTACGTCTTCCCCGACCGGCCCGCGTCCGCCCCTCAGGCCGCCGCGGTCCTGGAGGTCGAAGGGCTGGCCCGGGAAGGCGAGTTCGAACCCCTCGACCTGCGGGTACGGCCCGGGGAGATCGTCGGTCTCGCCGGACTCGTCGGCTCGGGCCGCTCGGAGATCCTGGAGACGATCTACGGCGCCCGCCGGCCCACCGCCGGTCGCGTCCTCGTCGACGGTCGCGCGCTGCGGCCCGGCAGTGTGCGCGCCGCCGTCCGCGCCGGACTCGGACTCGCTCCGGAGGAACGCAAGGCGCAGGCCCTGCTGATGCTGGAGTCCGTCACCCGCAATGTCTCCGTCTCCTCCATGTCCCGCTTCTCGCACGGCGGTTGGATCGACCGGGGCGCCGAACGCGGGGCGGCCCGGGCCGCGACCCGCGAGCTCTCGCTGCGGCCCGACAACCCGTCCGTGCCGGTGCGCACCCTGTCCGGCGGCAACCAGCAAAAGGCCGTCCTGGCCCGCTGGCTGCTGCGCGGTTGCCGGGTGCTGCTGCTCGACGAACCGACCCGCGGGGTCGACGTCGGCGCCCGCGCCGAGCTGTACGCCGTCGTGCGTCGACTGGCGGACGAAGGCCTCGCCGTGCTCCTGGTCTCCAGCGAGGTCCCCGAGGTGCTCGGGCTCGCCGACCGTGTCCTGGTGCTGCGGGAGGGCCGCGTCGTCCACACCGCGCCCGCGCGTGAGCTGGACGAACACCGTGTTCTCGACCTCGTCATGGAAGGAAGCCCGGCGACATGACGCAGCCCGTCTCCCCGCCCAGGGACAGCGCCGACAAGGTGCCGTCCACGACCGAAGCCCCGGTGTGGCGTTCCCTGGTGTTCCGCGCCGACGTGCGCACCCTGTCCCTCCTCGGTGTGCTCGCCGCGCTGATCGTCATCGGCGGCATCACCAAGCCGGACGAGTTCCTCGACACCCGCAACCTCCAACTCGTCCTCACCCAGGCCTCGGTGATCGGTGTCGTCACCGTCGGAATGACCTTCGTCATCACCTCGGGGGGCATCGACCTGTCGGTCGGCGCGATCGTCGCCCTCTCCTCGGTGTGGGCGACCACGGTCGCCACCCAGGAGTACGGCTTCGCGGGCATCCTCTTCACCGCGGTGCTCGTCGGCGTCGGCTGCGGACTGGTCAACGGCCTGCTGATCGCGTATGGCGGGATGGTCCCGTTCATCGCCACCCTCGCCATGCTCGCCTCGGCACGCGGACTGGCCCTCCAGATCACCGACGGCCGCACCCAGATCGTCACCGTCGACTCCATCCTCGACCTCGGCGAGCGCGACTCCTATGTGCTCGGCGTGCCGCCCCTGGTCATGGTGTTCGCGGTCGTGACGATCATCGGCTGGCTCGTGCTGAACCGGACCACCTTCGGGCGCCGCACGGTCGCCGTCGGCGGCAACGCTGAGGCGGCCCGGCTCGCCGGCATCGACGTCCGCCGCCAGCGGCTGTACCTCTACCTGCTGTCCGGGCTGTGCTGCGGCATCGCCGCCTTCCTGCTGATCATCCTGTCCGGCTCCGGCCAGAACACCAACGGCAACCTGTACGAACTCGACGCCATCGCGGCCGCGATCATCGGCGGCACGCTGCTCACCGGGGGACGCGGCACCATCACCGGCTCCGTGCTCGGCGTCCTGATCTTCACCACGATCACCAACATCTTCGCCCTGAACAACCTGCAGAGCGACGTCCAGCAGATCGCCAAGGGCGCGATCATCGTCGCCGCCGTGCTGGTCCAGCGCCGTACCGCGAGCACGACCTGAGGAAAGGGTTCACCGCCATGCCAGAGTCGACGTTCACGAGCCGCTTCACCAGTCGCAGAGGACTGCTCTTCGGGAGCGCCGCCGTCTCCGCCGGCGCCCTCCTCACCGGTTGCACCAGCAATGACTCCAAGGACGACGAGCCCGCCGCCAACGACCGGCCTGCCGCAGACGACAAGCCCGGCAAGGCGGTCACCATCGGCTTCGCCGGCCCGCAGGCCGACCACGGCTGGCTCAACGCCATCAACGACAACGCCAAGAAGCGGGCCGAGAAGTACTCCGAGGTCACCCTGGAGATCACCGAGGGCTCGAACGACACCGCCCAGCAGATCGGACAGATCGAGACCCTGATCAACAAGAAGGTCGACGTCCTGGTCGTCCTGCCCGCCGACGGCAAGGCGCTCACCCAGGTCGGCCTCAAGGCGATGCGCGCGGGCATCCCGGTCATCAACCTGGACCGGATCTTCAACACCCCGCAGGCGTACCGCTGCTGGATCGGCGGCGACAACTACGGCATGGGCCTCAATGCCGGCCACTACATCGGGGAGAAACTCAAGGGCAAGTCCGGCGCCCGCGTCATCGAACTGGCCGGTCTGGACAACCTGGAGCTGACCAAGCAGCGCACGCAGGGCTTCGACGACGCGTTGAAGAACTACCCCAACATCAAGAAGGTGGCCCGCCAGGCCGCCGACTTCACGGTCGAGTCCGGGCAGGCCAAGATGGCCCAACTCCTGCAGGCGCAGTCGAAGTTCGACGCGGTGTGGAACCACGACGACGACCAGGGCGTGGGCGCGCTGCGAGCCATCGAACAGGCCGGACGGGACGACTTCCTGATGGTCGGCGGAGCGGGCGCGCTGTCCGCCTTCCAGGCCATCAAGCAGGACAACGGAGTCCTGAAGGCGACGGTGCTCTACCCGCCGACCATGGCCGCCTCCGCGATCGACCTCGCCCGCGACCTCGGCCAGGCCAAGGGCGTGAGCGGCCTCGCCGAGTACGAGATCCCCTCGTCGATCACGCTCTACTCGGCCGTGGTCGACAAGACCAACGTCGACCAGTACATGTCCACCGGCTTCAAGTGAGGCGTCCCGCCGAAGGAGCCCGGCTCATCGACGGACCGGGCCGCACCCCCCACCGCGCCACGACGAGGAGGACATCGCGTATGGCACAGCCGCAGCAGTCAGAAGGGGCGGGGGCGAAACGCCCCGAGACGGCCAAGGCACAGTCTCCGCACAGGCCTGCGGCCGAGAAGCCGTCACTCCGTGTCGGCATGATCGGCTATGCCTTCATGGGCGCCGCCCACTCCCAGGGCTGGCGCACCGCGGGCCGTGTCTTCGACCTCCCCAGCCGCCCGGTCCTGTCCGTGATCTGCGGGCGGAACGAGGCCGCGGTCCGGGCGGCGGCGGACCGGCACGGCTGGGAGGCGGCCGAGACCGACTGGCGGGCCCTGCTGGAGCGGGACGACGTCGACCTCGTCGACATCTGCACCCCCGGCGACAGCCACGCCGAGATCGCCCTCGCCGCGCTGGCCGCCGGCAAGCACGTGCTGTGCGAGAAACCCCTCGCGAACACCGTGGAGGAGGCCGAGACGATGGCCGCCGCGGCCGAAGCGGCCCACCAGCGCGGTCAGTTGGCGATGGTCGGCTTCAACTACCGGCGGGTTCCCGCAGCCGCGCTGGCACGCTCCATGGTCGCCGAGGGCCGCCTCGGCACCCTGCGGCACGTACGGGTGACGTACCTTCAGGACTGGCTGGTGGACCCGCAGTTCCCCCTCACCTGGCGGCTGCGCAAGGAAAGCGCGGGCTCCGGCTCGCTCGGCGACCTCGGAGCGCACATCGTCGACCTCGCCCAGTACCTGACGGGCGAACAGCTCGCCGGAGTCTCCGCACTCACCGAGACCTTCGTCCGCCGGCGCCCGCTGCCCGGCGGACCGACCAGCGGCCTGGCCGCGGTCTCCGCGACCGGCACCGGACAGGTCACCGTCGACGACGCCGCCCTGTTCACCGGCCGCTTCGCCTCCGGAGCCCTCGCCTCCTTCGAGGCCACCCGCTACGCCACCGGCCGCAAGAACGCCCTGCGCATCGAACTCAACGGCGAGCGCGGCTCGTTGGCCTTCGATCTGGAACGCCTCAACGAACTCGCCTATCACGACGGCACGGAACCCGGAGCGCATGCCGGCTTCCGCCGCATCCTGGTCACCGAACCCGACCACCCCTACCTGGAGGCATGGTGGCCGCCGGGCCACGGCCTCGGCTACGAGCACACCTTCGTCCACCAGGCCCGCGACCTGGTGCACGCGATCGCCGAGGGCCGCCGCCCCGAACCCTCCTTCGCCGACGGGCTGCGGGTGCAGCGCGTGCTGGCGGCCGTGGAGGAGAGCGCGGAGAAGAACTCCGTCTACACACCCGTCGCGGGCTGAGGAGGCGTACGCACATGCCGCGCAATTTCACCCTGTTCACCGGTCAGTGGGCGGACCTCCCGCTCGAAGAGGTCTGCCGCCTGGCCCGTGACTTCGGCTACGACGGACTCGAACTCGCCTGCTGGGGTGACCACTTCGAGGTCGACAAGGCCCTGGCCGACCCGTCGTATCCGGACTCCAGGCGGGCCCTGCTCGACAAGTACGGGCTGAAGTGCTGGGCGATCTCCAACCACCTGGTCGGCCAGGCGGTGTGCGACGCCATCATCGACGAACGTCATCAGGCGATCCTGCCCGCCCGGATCTGGGGCGACGGAGAGGCGGAAGGGGTACGGCGACGGGCCGCCGCCGAGATCGCCGACACCGCGCGCGCCGCGGCCGCCTTCGGCGTCGACACCGTGATCGGCTTCACCGGCTCCGCCATCTGGCACCTGGTCGCCATGTTCCCGCCCGCCCCCGAGTCCATGATCGACCGCGGCTACGAGGACTTCGCCGAGCGCTGGAACCCGATACTCGACGTCTTCGACGCGCAGGGCGTGCGGTTCGCGCACGAGGTCCACCCCAGCGAGATCGCGTACGACTACTGGACAACGCAGCGCGCGCTGGAGGCCGTTGACCATCGGCCCGCCTTCGGCCTCAACTTCGACCCCTCGCACTTCGTGTGGCAGGACCTCGACCCGGTCGGCTTCCTGTGGGACTTCCGCGACCGGATCTACCACGTCGACTGCAAGGAGGCTCGCAGGCGGCTCGACGGCCGCAACGGCCGCCTCGGCTCCCATCTGCCGTGGGGCGACCCGCGCCGCGGCTGGGACTTCGTCTCCGCGGGCCACGGCGACGTTCCCTGGGAGGACGTCTTCCGGATGCTGCGCTCCATCGACTACCAGGGCCCGGTCTCCGTGGAATGGGAGGACGCAGGCATGGACCGGCTCCAGGGTGCCCCGGAGGCGCTGACCCACCTCAAGGCGTACGACTTCGAGCCGCCGTCGGCCTCCTTCGACGCGGCGTTCGGCGGCAGCGACTAGACCAACTCCTCGTTCTCTTCTGCGAGTTCCGGAGTGACGGCGCACCCCGGCGCAAGGCACCCGCATGGACAACCGGCCCCTTCTGGAGGCACCCGTGCACACGAACGACCGCACGACCAGCACCGACAGAAACGAGACGCACAGACGACGCCTGTCGTTCCGCAAGGCAGCCGCCCTGCTCAGCGGGGCCCTGCTGGCGGGCGCGTCGCTCACCCTCACCGCACCGCAGGCCGGGGCGGCCGACACCGGCCCGGCCGCGACACCCGCCGCTCCGGCCGCGGCGGCCGAGGACTTCCAGCAGGTCACCCTCGCCAAGGGCGAACCGGAGGTCGGCGAGCCCATATCACTCGCCGTGCTCCCGGACCGCTCGGTCCTGCACACCTCACGCGACGGCGAACTCCGTATCACCGACGCGGCCGGCAACACCCGCCTGGCCGGCAAGCTCGACGTCTACTCCCACGACGAGGAGGGCCTCCAAGGCGTGGGCGTCGACCCGAACTTCACGGAGAACCGTTTCATCTACCTCTACTACGCGCCCCCGCTGAACACGCCGGCGGGCGACGCGCCCGAGACCGGCACGGCGGCCGACTTCGCCGCCTTCGACGGGGTCAACCGGCTGTCCCGGTTCGTGCTGAACACCGACGGCACCCTCGACAAAGCCAGCGAGAAGCAGATCCTCGACATCCCGGCCTCCCGCGGGCTGTGCTGCCATGTCGGCGGCGACATCGACTTCGACGCGGCGGGCAACCTCTACCTGTCGACGGGCGACGACACCAACCCCTTCCAGTCGGACGGCTTCACGCCCATCGACGAGCGGGACGGCCGCAACCCCGCCTTCGACGCCCAGCGTTCGGCCGGCAACACCAACGACCTGCGCGGCAAGATCCTGCGCATCAAGGTGAACGCCGACGGCTCGTACGCGATCCCCGACGGCAACCTCTTCGCGCCCGGCACGGACAGGACACGGTCCGAGATCTACGCGATGGGCTTCCGCAACCCGTTCCGCTTCAGCGTCGACAAGAAGACCGGCATCCTCTACGTCGGTGACTACGGCCCCGACGCCGGCGCCGCCGACCCGGCCCGCGGACCCGCCGGACAGGTCGAATTCGCACGTGTCACCAAGCCGGGGAACTTCGGCTGGCCGTACTGCACGGGAAACAACGACGCCTACGTCGACTACGACTTCGCGACCAAGGCTTCGGGCGCCGCCTTCGACTGCGCCGCGCCGAAGAACACCTCCCCGCACAACACCGGCCTGACCGACCTCCCGCCGGCCCAGGCCGCCTGGATTCCGTACGACAACGGATCCGTACCCGAGTTCGGCAGCGGCTCCGAGTCCCCGATGGGCGGCCCCGTCTACCACTACGACCCCGCGCTCGACTCGCCCGTGAAGTTCCCCGAGGCCTACGACGGCGACTTCTTCGCCGGGGAGTTCGGACGCCAGTGGATCAAGCGGATCACCAGCGACGACAACGGCACGGTGCAGTCGGTCAACGACGTCCCGTGGACCGGCACCCAGATCATGGACATGGCATTCGGCCCGGACGGCGCGCTGTACGTCCTCGACTACGGCCTCTCCTGGTTCGGCGGCGACGAGCACTCCGCCCTGTACCGCATCGAGAACGCCACCGACGGCCACTCGCCGGTCGCGCAGGCCGCGGCGAACCGTACCTCCGGTCACGCACCGCTGAAGGCGAGCTTCTCCTCCGCGGGCACGACCGACCAGGACGGCGACGCCCTCACCTACAGCTGGGACTTCGGCGACGGCGGTACGTCGACGGCGGCGAACCCGACGCACAAGTACACGAAGAACGGCACCTATGCGGCGACCCTGACCGCCAAGGACCCGTCCGGCCGCACCGGCAGCGCGAGCGTGCAGATCGTGGTGGGCAACACCGCGCCCCAGGTCACCCTCGAACTCCCCAAGGACGGCCAGCTGTTCAGCTTCGGCGACGCGATCCCGTTCAAGGTGAGGGTCACCGACCCGGAGGACGGCACCATCGACTGCTCCAAGGTCAAGGTCAACTTCATCCTGGGCCACGACAGCCACGGCCACCCGATCACCTCGGCCGAGGGCTGCACCGGCACCCTCCAGACCAGCGCCGACGGCGGCCACGACGACGACGCCAACATCTTCGGTGTCATCGACGCCGAGTACACCGACGGCGGAGGCGGCGGCCAGACCGCGCTCACCACGCACGACCAGAGCGTCGTCCAGCCCCGGCACCGCCAGGCCGAGCACTTCAGCGACTCCTCCGGCGTCACGGTCGTCGCCCGGGACACCGCGCACGGCGGCAACACGGTCGGCGACATCAACAACGGCGACCGGATCGCCTTCAAGCCGTACGTGCTGAGCAACGCCCAGAAGATCACCGCACGCGTCTCCTCGGCCGGCGCGGGCGGCACGCTGGAGATCCGCGCCGGGTCCGCTCGCGGCACCCTGCTCGGCAAGGCGACCGTCCCGGTGACCGGCGGCTGGGAGACCTTCCAGGACGTCACCGCCAACCTGTCCCGCGCCCCCAGGGGCACGACCACGCTGTACCTGGTCTTCAAGGGACGCGGCACCGGAGCCCTCTACGACGTGGACGACTTCGTCTTCACCACGAGCTGAGAGGAGTGATCCTCATGCGCTCAACCGGGCGCTTCAGTACGGCGGTTGTGGGCGCGGCCCTGCTCCTCGGCTGCGTCTCGGAACCCGTGTCAGCACAGCCCGCCTTCCCGGGGGCCGCCGCCTCACGGCCCGGCTCCTCGGAGGCCGCCGGCGGAGCACGGGTGCTGGTCTTCTCCAAGACGGCCGGCTTCCGGCACGACTCGATCCCCGAAGCCGTCGCGGCGGTCAGGGAACTGGGCGAGACCGGCGGCTTCACGGTCGACGCCACCGAGGACTCGGGCGCGTTCACGTCACGCAACCTGCGGCGGTACGACGCGGTCGTCTTCCTCTCCACGACGGGAGACGTCCTCGACCCCGCCCAGCAGCGCGCCTTCGAGGGGTACATCCACCGGGGCGGCGGCTATGTCGGCGTCCACGCGGCCGCCGACACCGAGTACGACTGGGAGTTCTACGGCGGCCTCGCCGGCGCCTACTTCCAGTCCCACCCGGCGATCCAGCCCGCGACGGTGACCGTCGAGGACCGGGCCCATCCGGCGACCTCGGGCCTGCCGCAGGCCTGGGATCGCACCGACGAGTGGTACAACTACCGCTCCAACCCCCGGGACCGGGCCCATGTCCTCGCCTCGCTCGACGAGTCGTCGTACACCGGCGGCACCATGAACGGCGATCACCCGATCGCCTGGTGCCAGACCTACCAGGGCGGCCGCGCCTTCTACACCGGCCTCGGCCACACCAAGGAGTCCTACGCCGAACCGGCGTTCCGCCGACACCTGTTGGGCGGGATCCGGTACGCGGTCGGCGAGGTCCAGGCGGACTGCCGGCCGGAGAGCGGATACCGTCCCCTCTTCGACGGCAGCCCGGCCTCACTCTCCGGCTGGAAGCAGGCCGGCCCGGGCTCCTTCGACCTGGGCGCCGACGGCACGATCACGTCGTCCGGCGGGATGGGCATGCTCTGGTACGGCGACCGGGGCTTCGGGGCGTACTCCCTGAAGCTCGACTGGAAGATGTCCGGCGCGTCGGGCGACGACAACTCCGGTGTCTTCGTGGGCTTCCCGCCCTCCGACGACCCGTGGTCCGCCGTCGACAACGGCTACGAGATCCAGATCGACGCCAGCGACGTCCCGGAGAAGACCACCGGGTCCGTCTACGGCTTCCAGTCCGCGGACCTGGGCAGGCGCGACCGGGCGCTGAACCCGCCGGGGGAGTGGAACACGTACGAGATCCGGGTGGAGGGCGAACGCCTCCGCATCTGGCTCAACGGCGTGAAGATCAACGATTTCACCAACACCGATCCGGCCCGGAGCCTCGGCGACGGACACATCGGTATCCAGAACCACGGAGCCGACGACCGGGTGTCGTTCCGTGACATCCGGATCAAGGAACTGCCCGCTAAGTCCCCGGCCCCCACGGCTTCGCAGGGCGACTGAACGGCGGCGGGCGGAGGACGCCGGACCTCCGCCCGCCGTCACCTTCCCCACCTCGGGGTGCGTACGTCGTGTTCGAGAAGGAGGCTGCCCATGTCCGCGTCCGTTTCCGCACCGCGCGTCGGTGTCTGGCTGATCGGCGCCCGTGGCTCCGTCGCCACCACCGTCGTGGCGGGCTGTGCCGCCGTGACCGCGGGCCTGCACCCGCCGACCGGCCTGGTCACCGAGACCCCCGCCTTCGCCGACAGCGGCCTGCCGCCACTGGCCTCGCTGGTCTTCGGCGGCCATGACACCGTGGACTGCCCGCTGCCCAAACGCGCGGAGACGCTCGCGGCGGGCGGTGTCCTGCCGCCCGGCCTCGCGGCAGCGGTCCAGTCCGAACTCGGCGCCGCCGACCGGGAGATCGCACCCGGTGGCCCACTCCCCGGCGACACGCGGAGCGAGGAGGAACTCATCGCCACCTTCGCCGCGGACCTACGGGACTTCGTCGGACGACACGATCTGGCGCGGGCGGTGGTGGTGAAC
>Ga0307514_10003227_pt1 | contig 15920 bp, 17 predicted proteins | sample 16_EM_MG_FD_203088 | JGI IMG/M metagenome (GOLD analysis project Ga0307514, IMG submission 203088) | Populus trichocarpa ectomycorrhiza microbial communities from riparian zone in the Pacific Northwest, United States - 16_EM | ecosystem: Host-associated > Plants > Roots > Unclassified | place...
GAGGCGCGGCTGTACAACTGGCAGGACACGGTGGAGAGCAACACGGTGGAAGTGCATGTGCATCACCTGCGGCGCAAGCTGGGCGACGGCGTGATCGTCACGATGCGCGGGGTGGGCTACTTCATTCCAAGGGAAGAATGAAGAGACCATCACTAAGTCGGCATTTGATGATGTGGGCGCTGGGTGCCCTGTTCCTGGTATGGAGTACTTTTATCGTGGTGGTCTACCACACCGGCATCCACGAGGCCGACGAATTGACCGATGGGCATCTGGCCAGCGCCGCGGCGCTGCTGCTGAACTTGCGTGACCCGGCCTTCACGCCGCTTGACGATGCCACCTCGCGTATCGCCATGCCCGATCTGCGCAGCCACGACTACCAGCAGTCGCTGAGCATCGTCGTCTGGGACGCCCAGGGGCGACTGATCAGCCGTACCGGAGAGGCCCCTCTGCCGACGTTCAGTGCCGAAGAGGGCTTTGCCGACATGGACCTCGGCACGCCGCCCGAGCGCTGGCGCAGCTTTGCCCAGTGGGACACCCACCACAGCCGCAAGGTACTGGTGTTGCTGGCGCTGAAGGAGCGTGACGACCTGGCCTCCGACATTGCCGGGCAGATCGCCGAGTCCGGCCTGTGGCTGCTGCCGGTGGTGTCGCTGGCGCTGGGCCTGGCCGTCTGGCGCGGGCTGCGGCCGCTGTACCGGCTGTCGGACGACGTCACGCGGCTCGATGGCTGCAGGTCTGCGACCGGGCTGGCACTTCCGTAGGCACTTCCGCCAGCGCCAGCCCGCCGCGTGCCAAACCCGCCGACGCGCTCGGGCTGGGCCTGAAGATCGTGGCGCGGGTGGCCGAGGTGCATGGCGGCTATTTCGAGCGGCTGGTCGACCAGCCCGGACCCGCCGGCCCCTGGCGCAGTTGTTACCGGCTGTCTTTTACGGTGGCCGCCGGCGCAGGGGAACGTTAAAATCGGCCCAAGTTACCAAGCGGTTACCAAAACCGGCCTGTCCGTCCGGATGAGGTCGTGCCGCCGCGATCCGGTCTATTCTCTTCTCTGATTTTTCAACTCTCTGGAACCACCACCATGGCACTTGTTTCGATGCGCGAACTGCTGGACCACGCCGCCCTCAACGGCTACGGCATCCCGGCCTTTAACGTCAACAACCTGGAGCAGGTCCAGGCCGTCATGGAAGCGGCCAAGGAAACCGGCGCTCCGGTCATCCTGCAGGCCAGCGCCGGTGCCCGCAAATACGCCGGCGAGGCCTTCATCAAGCACCTGATCCAGGCCGCCGTCGAAGCCTATCCGCAGATTCCGCTGGTCATGCACCAGGACCACGGCCAGAGCCCCGCCATCTGCCAGGGCGCCATCGACCTGGGCTTTGGCTCGGTCATGATGGATGGCTCGCTGCGTGAAGACGGCAAGACCCCCGCCAGCTTCGACTACAACATGGACGTGACGCGTCGCGTGGTCGAGATGGCGCACAAGGTCGGCGTCACGGTCGAGGGCGAGCTCGGCTGCCTGGGCAACCTGGAAACCGGCGACGCTGGCGAGGAAGACGGCATCGGTGCCGTTGGCAAGCTCGACCACAGCCAGATGCTGACCGACCCGGAAGAGGCGGCCGTGTTCGTCAAGGCCACACAGCTCGACGCACTGGCCATCGCCATCGGCACCAGCCACGGCGCCTACAAGTTCAGCCGCAAGCCCACTGGCGACATCCTGGCCATCAGCCGCGTCAAGGAAATCCACAAGCGCATTCCCAACACCCATCTGGTGATGCACGGCTCGTCGAGCGTGCCGCAGGATCTGCTGGCCATCATCAACCAGTACGGCGGCAAGATGAAGGAAACCTTCGGCGTGCCTGTCGAAGAAATCCAGGAAGCCATCAAGTTCGGCGTGCGCAAGATCAACATCGACACCGACATCCGCCTGGCCATGACCGGCGCGGTGCGCAAGTTCCTGTTCGAGAACCCCGACAAGTTCGACGCCCGCGAATGGCTCAAGCCCGCGCGTGAAGCCGCCAAGCAGATCTGCAAGCAGCGCTACATCGAATTCGGCTGCGAAGGCCAGGGCGCCAAGATCAAGGGTGAAACCCTGCAGGTCGTGGCCGCCAAGTACGCCAAGGGCGAGTTGGCCCAGGTCGTGAACTGAGCCGCCGCGTTCGTGCTTGCGCAAAAAGCCACCGCCGGGTGGCTTTTTGCTTTCAGGAACCCATGAGGGACAATAGCCCTCTTCGCTGTGAACACCCCGGCACAGCCGCCTTTGAACCCGGACTTCTCACTGACATGACCACTTCCGCCCCGTCCCTCCACACCTCTTCCCTGAAATCCCTGCCCCTGCTGGCGCGCGGCAAGGTGCGCGACAACTACGCCGTGGGCACCGACCGCATCCTGATGGTGGCCAGCGACCGGCTGTCCGCGTTCGACGTGATCATGGGCGAGCCCATCCCCGGCAAGGGCGTGCTGCTCACGCAGATGGCGCTGTTCTGGTTCGACAGGCTCGGCCATCTCTGCCCCAACCACCTCACCGGCGAAGCGCCCGAAAGCGTGGTCACCCCCGACGAAGTGCCCCAGGTCACCGGCCGCTCGATGCTGGTCAAGCGCCTGAAGCCGATCCCGGTGGAAGCCGTGGTGCGCGGCTACCTGGCCGGCAGCGGCTGGAAGGAATACCAGGAATCGCAGGCCGTGTGCGGTGTCGCGCTGCCCGCCGGCCTGAGCAATGCCGCCAAGCTGCCCGAGCCGATCTACACCCCGGCCGCCAAGGCTGCCGCGGGCGAGCACGACGAAAACATCAGCTTCGAGCGCACCGTGGAGATGATTGGCCTGGAACTGGCCACGCAGATCCGCGACATCAGCATCGCCATCTACAAGGCCGCCGCCGAGATTGCGCTGACCAAGGGCATGATCATTGCCGACACGAAATTCGAGTTCGGCCTCGCGCCCGATGGCACGCTGGTGCTGATGGACGAGGTGCTCACGCCCGACAGCTCGCGCTACTGGCCTGTCGAAGGCTACGCCACCGCATTCGCCGCCGGGCAGAATCCGCCCAGCTACGACAAGCAGTTCGTGCGCGACTGGCTGGAGCAGACCCAGGTCAACGGCAAGCCCTGGGACAAGACCGCGCCGGCACCCCGCCTGCCCCAGGCCGTGGTCGAGAAAACCGCAGCCAAGTACCGCGAAGCGCTGGACCGGCTGCTCGCCTGAGCGCCGGCCGGGCGCTTTTTTAGTTCAGCGCCATGCTGAGCTTGCGCCGGTACTTCGACACCAATTCCGCCTGCGGGTCGAGCACCGCGGCCGAGGGGCCCGATATCTCGATGCCGCCGGCCGTCTTGCCGCCGGTTTCAGCCGCCGCCTTGGGCTTGGGCGGGGTCAGCAGCTCCAATATGGCGACGAAGGCCTTGCGCGGGGCCTCGTCGTCCCATTTGCGGTCGCGCATGATGATTTCCAGCAACTCGTCCATGGCCTCGGTCCATTCGCCGCGCGACATCAGCACGCGGCTCTTGGCGAAGCGGGTTTCAAAGTCGCGCTTGTTCTCGGCGATCTTGGCGTCGAACTGGGGCACGGTCCAGTCACGGCGCGGGTCGTGGGCGACGAAGTGCAGTGCGTTGAGCCAACGTGACAAGGCCTCGAAGCGGATCTGCACCGGAATCTGTACCAGCGCCGGCTGCAGCGCCGGGCCGGCTTCCTCCAGGTAGCCGCTGGCGATCAGCAGGCGCACGTAGTCGAAGCGCGCGTCGTCATTGGCCGGGTTCACCGCCAGCGCTTCCTGCAGCTTTGTCAGCGCGGCGTCGGTGTCGCCGGATTCGAGCAGGGCCTGGGCTTCCTCGGCTTCGCTGGGCATGAGTTCCAGGCCGTCGCCCTCGGGCACGTGTTTGTCGAGGAATTCGCGCACCTTGCCCTCGGTCTGCGCGCCGGTGAAGCCGTCCACCGGCTGGCCGTTCATCACCAGGATGCAGGTCGGGATGCTGCGGATGCCGAAGGCGCCGGCCAGTTGCTGTTCCTGGTCGGAATCGATCTTCACCAGCTTGAAGCGGCCGTCGTATTCGGCTTCCAGCTTTTCCAGGATCGGGCCGATGACCTTGCACGGCCCGCACCACGGCGCCCAGAAATCGACCAGCACCGGGGTCTGCATGGAGGCGGCGATGACCTCGGTTTCAAAGTTTTGTATCGTGACGTCAATCATGGCGAGTTGTCCGGGCCGCGGAGGCCAGCTAGGGAGATTGGGAGAAAAGTGCTGCGATGTTAGCGGCAGCCCGATCGCTCCATTTTGGGCGGCGCGCGCCGGTTTTCAAATGGATTGGAGCGCAAAAGTAAAATTCGTCCTTTAGAGGAAACCGCATGACCGTTCAGATTGGCGTGGTAATGGGCTCCAGCAGCGACTGGGACACGATGCAGCACGCCGTACAAATTCTCCAGCAGTTCGGCATCACCCACGAGGCGCGGGTGGTCTCGGCGCACCGCATGCCCGACGACATGTTCGCCTACGCCGAAGCCGCCGCCGGCCGGGGCCTGCAGGCCATCATCGCTGGCGCCGGCGGCGCCGCGCACCTGCCTGGCATGCTGGCCGCCAAGACCACCGTGCCCGTGCTCGGCGTGCCGGTGGCCAGCCGCCACCTGCAGGGTGTGGACTCGCTGCACAGCATCGTGCAGATGCCCAAGGGCATTCCGGTGGCCACGTTCGCCATCGGCACGGCCGGCGCGGCCAATGCGGCCTTGTTCGCCGTGGCGCTGCTGGCCAACCACGACCCGGCCCTGCGTGCGCAGCTCGAAGCCTTCCGTACCGCGCAGACCGAAGTCGCGCGCAACATGACGCTGCCACCGGTATGAGTGAATTGAATGTGATCCTTCCCGGTGCCACGCTCGGCGTGATGGGCGGCGGCCAGCTCGGCCGCATGTTCGTGCACGCGGCCCAGCGCATGGGTTATTTCACTGCCGTGCTGGACCCCGATGTGTCCAGTCCCGCCGGCCGGGTGAGCCACCACCACATCCGCGCCGACTACCTTGATCCGCAGGGGCTGGCCCAGTTGTCGGCCGTGTGCGACGCCATCACCACCGAGTTCGAGAACGTGCCCGCGCCCGCGCTCGCCGCGCTGGCAAAAAGCCGGCCGGTCGCGCCCGACGCCGCTGCCGTGGGCATCGCCCAGGACCGCGCGCAGGAGAAAGCCCATTTCGTGCGCTGCGGCGTGCCGTGTGCGCCCTACGCCGTGATCGACAGCGCCGAGGCCTTGGCCGCCGTGCCGCCCGATCTGCTGCCCGGCATCCTGAAGACCGCCCGCATGGGTTACGACGGCAAGGGCCAGGTGCGCGTGGCCGACGCCGCCGCGCTGGCCGCCGCCTGGGCCCAGTTGAAGAACGTGCCTTGCGTGCTCGAGAAAATGCTGCCGCTGGCCGCCGAATGTTCGGTGATCGTGGCACGCGGCCGCGATGGTGCCATGGTGCACTTCCCGCCGCAGCGCAACCTGCACCGCGAAGGCATTCTGGCTGTCACCGAGGTGTATGAAAACAATCTGCCGCCGGCCCAGATGGCCTCGGCGGTGGCGGCTGCGAAGTCCATCGCCGAAGGCCTGGCCTATGTCGGTGTGTTGTGTGTCGAGTTCTTCCTGCTGCAGGACGGCGCGCTGGTGGTCAACGAGATCGCCCCGCGCCCGCACAACAGCGGCCACTACAGCATGGACGCCTGCGACGTCTCGCAGTTCGAGCTGCAGGTGCGCACCCTCGCCGGCCTGCCGCTGGTGGCGCCGCGCCAGCACAGCCCGTCCATCATGCTGAACCTGCTGGGTGACCTGTGGTTCGACGCGAACGGCGTGCGCCCGGCGGCGGTGACCGCACCGGTGGCGCCGCCCTGGGCCGAGGTGCTGGCCTTGCCCGGCACCCACCTGCACCTGTACGGCAAGCTGGAGGCCAAGCCCGGCCGCAAGATGGGCCACCTCAACATCACCGGCGCCACGGTGGAGGCCGTGCGTGCCACCGCACTGCAGGCCTCGGCCCTGCTCGGCCTGGCGCCGTTTTGAGCGGCGTGCGGCAATGATCCTCGACGGCGCCGATCCCCTGGCCGTGCTGCGCGCCGCACGGGTGCTGGCCGATGGCGAATTGCTCGGCCTGCCGACGGAAACCGTCTATGGCCTGGCCGCCGATGCCAGCAGCGACGCGGCCGTGGCCAAGATTTTCAAAGCCAAGGGCCGGCCGAGCGACCATCCGCTGATCGTGCACGTGGCACCGGCCGAGGGTGATACGGCGGTGCCGGCTGGCGTGGGCCACTACGCGTCCGCCGTGCCGCTGTTTGCCGAAAAACTGATCCGCGCCTTCTGGCCCGGCCCGCTCACGCTGATCCTGCCGCGCCGCGCTGGCGTGGGCACGGCGGCGGCTGGCGGGCAGGATTCGATCGGCCTGCGCTGCCCCTCGCACCCGGTGTGCCAGGAGGTGCTGCGCCAGGCGGTAGACCTGGGTGTGCACGGCGTGGCCGCGCCCAGCGCCAACCAGTTCGGCCGGGTGAGCCCGACCACGGCCGCCCATGTGGCCGGTGAGTTCGGTGACGGCCTGCTGGTGCTTGATGGCGGCCCCTGCGAGGTCGGCATCGAGTCCACCATCGTTGACTGCACCCGCGGCGTGCCGGTGCTGCTGCGCCCCGGCGCCATCACCCGTGCGCAGATCGAGCAGGCCTCGGGCCAGCCGCTGCGCTCGAAGGAAGACATGGCGGCGCCCGATCCGCGCGCCTCGGGCACGCTGGAGGCGCACTACGCGCCCGCCGCCAAGGTCCGGCTGATGCCTGCGGCCGAGCTGCAGAAAGCGCTGGACCTGTTGGGCGCAGAAGCCGATCGGACAGGCCGTACGCCGGGCCCGACCATCGCCGTGTATGCGCGCACCCAGCTCATGAGCCGTTCGCCCAAGGTGCTGCTGCGCCGCATGCCATCCGATGCGGAAGCTGCGGCCCAGCAACTGTTTGCCGCGCTGCGTGAGCTCGATGCCTTTGGTGTGCAGCTGATCTGGGTCGAACGCCCGCCGGAGGCGGCAGAGTGGGAGGGTGTGCGTGACCGCCTGCAACGCGCCGCCGCGGCCTGACGAGACGCTGTGCATCCGCGCCTTCCGCACGGGCGACGAAGCCGCGCTGCGCGACGTGTTTTTCACGTCCGTGCACGCGCTGGCCTGCCGCAACTACACACCGGCCGAACTGGCCGCCTGGGCGCCGCCGCAGTACGACGCGGCCGCCTGGGCTGCGCGCCTGCAGGCCAACCAGCCCTTCGTGGCCCAAATCGGCGGCGTGCCCGCCGGTTTTGCCGACGTGCAGGAATCCGGTTACATCGACCAGTTTTTCGTGGCTGCTGCCTTTGCCGGGCGTGGCCTGGGCCAGGCGCTGATGGCCCGCCTCTTGGCAGAGGCCGCGAAACGGCGCATCCCAATGGTCTGGGCCAACGTCAGTTTGCGTGCCGAGCCGTTCTTTACCCGCCACGGTTTCATACTGGAGGCCCGCCAGGTCAATACCCGTCACGGCCTGCCGCTGCGCAATGCGCGCATGACTTTGCGGCTGCCGGCCTGAAAGGAAATGTTGCAGCCCCGGATGGGCATTTGTACATCTTTACACCGGCGGTTTGACGCCTCTCGTTAAACTACCCGCTGCTGTTTTGCCGCGCTGCTGGCGCCGGCACGATCCGTCTTTCGTCTTTTGGAGTAATCAATGACCTTATTCAGTTTGCGACGCGCCATGCTGGTTGCAGCCTGCGCCTCGGCTACCCTGTTGGCCGCCTGTGGCTCCGGCTCCACCGAAAACGCCCTGACGCCGAGTCGCTTCATCGTGTTCGGCGATGCCTTCTCCGATGTCGGCCAGAGTGGCGCTACCTATAGCGTGAACGACGCCACTGTCAACAACTGGGTACAGCGGGTGGCCAGCCGTTTTTCGCTGAGCATCACGGCATCGGGCAGCGGTGGCTTCGGTTATGCGCGGGTCAATGCGCGCGTGGTGAACAAGCCTGATGCCGGGGGCAGCAGCAGCACGCTCACCATCAAGGAGCAGATCGACACCTTCCTCGCTTCCAACAGCATCGGCAGCAGCGACGTGCTGGTGGTTTCCGCCGGTGTCGCCGACGTCGTGACCGAAATGAACACCGTCACGGCCGGTACCGAGACCGAAGCCACGATGATCAGCAACCTGCAGCAGGCCGGCCGCGACCTCGGCACCCAGGTGCGCCGCCTCGTGACCGCTGGCGCCAAGCAGGTGGTGGTGGTCGGCCCCTACTACGTGGGCCGCACGCCCTGGGCCACCTCGCTGGGCAAGGCCGATTTGCTCAGTAACGGCAGCAGCAAGTTCAACGACGCCCTGCTGGTGTCCATCGTGGACCTGGGCTCGAACGTGCTGTATGTCGACGCGGCCTACTACCTCAACCTCGTGACCGGCACCCCGACCAGCTACTCGCTGATCAATGCGACCTCCGTCGTCTGTACCGTGACGGATCCCGGCGTGGGCATCGGCATCGGCACCGGGCAGGTCAACTCGTCGCTGTGCACCAGTTCCAACGTCAGCACCACGGCCTACGACAGCTACACCTTTGCCGACCAACTGTTCTTCACCCCGGTGGTGAACCGGTTGTTTGGCGACTACGCCTACACCAAAATCCGCGATAGGTTCTAGCACACCCCCAGGTTGCGCACTGCGTGGCCAGGGCGTCAAAACTAAAAAGCCGACCTTGGGTCGGCTTTTTAGTCTGTGGCGAGTCTATTAGAAGCGGTAGCCGAGGCCGAGCTGGACTGCGGCAGGGTTCAGCTTCAACCCGATGCTTTGGCCGGTGGACAGCGTGGCGGTGGTGCGCAGGATGGTCTTGGCCAGGAAGCCGTCGACATACCAGTGGTCGTCGATGGCCACCGAGGCGCCGATCTGGAAGGTCATGCCCCAGCGCGAGTCGGCCGACAACAGCGTGGGCTGCGCCGGCGACCCGCCGGTCAGGCCGCTGAGCGTGGCCGTGCCATGGGCCTTGTAGAGCTTGGCGTAGGTCGGGCCGGCGCCGAGGTAGGGGCGGAAACGGGCCGTGGGTTCGAAGAAGCGGTATTGCGCGAGCAGGGTGACCGGCAGGGAGCGGATGTCGCCGATCTTGCCCGCGCCGGCGATGGCGCCGTCACCGGTGATGTCCTGGGTGAAGGGCAATGCCAGCGGAAAGTCGAGCGACACGTTCGGCGTCAGCATGTAGCTCACGCCGCCTGACAGCCGGGTGCTGCTGCCCACGTCCACCTTGGTGCCCGGAATGCTGGGCGCGCTGAGGTCGCCGCTGTCCACGTCAGGGGTGATGCGGGTAAAGCCGCCGCGCAGCATCCAGGTGCCGGTGGTCTGGGCCTGCGCCGTGCCTGCCGCGAGCAGCCCCAGCGCCACAATCCAGGAGGGTGAGAGTTTCATCGAAGGCTCCTTGATGATTTTTTTACAGCCAACCCGCGCGCGACATGCCCAGCGACACCAGCCGGGCCAGCAGGCTGTGGGCGAACGGCGTGGGGTGCACGCTGTCGGCGTACAGGTAATGCGACACGTCGCCGGACACGGTGCTGGCGGTCGTGCAGGTCAGCGAATAACCAAACAGAGGGTTCAGTGACGAAGTGGTGCTACAGGCCGCATCGGTGACGTTGGTCAGCGCATACGACGCCGGATTGGCGACCTGGTCGGTGCTTTGCGCGTACGCGTCCACCTGCACCACACCGGTCACGCCGGAAAGACCGGAGGCCAGCTGCGCGTTAAAGGCCTTGGTGACCGCATCCGTCAGTGCCTTGCTGCCGGGGGTGGTGACCTCGGCCGCCAGGGTGCTGGGTGTGAGGCTTATGTTGGGCAGGTTCACCACCACCACGTATTTCGCGCCCTTGGCCACGATCTGCGTCTTCACCAGCGCGGCCAGTTCCGCGCCTGCCGTGGCCATGGCCGTGGCCGCCTGCGCCGGCGTGGTGGTGACGCCCACGGTGGAGAGGTTGCTGAACACGTCATTGCCGCCGGCCAGCACCAGCACCAGTTCGCTGCCGCTGAAGCTGCCCTGGTTCTTGGCCAGGTGGTTGGCGATCTGGGTTGTGACGGGTACCGTCAACTGGCCGAGCTGGGCTTGGAAAGCCGTGGTGGCGTTGGACGAGCCCAGCAAGGCGGCATTCCAGGGGCCGATGGGGTTGGTCACGCGCGAGCCGCCCTGGCCATAGGCGGTGCACTCCGCATGGTCGACCACCGCCGCGGCAAACGCCGCCAGCTGGCCGCTGGCGTTCAACCCGGTTTCGGCCGCGCAGGGCGCGGACAGCGACAGTTGCGCGGCCAGGCGGTCGACCCAGATCAGCCCGTCGGTGCCGTTCACCGTGTATTTGCCGCCACCCACGGCTGCGATGCCCGGCGTGTGGTAGCTGCCCACGTCGCTCAGGCTGTCGCCGAACGACACCAGCGCCGAAAACTTGACGCTGGTCGACTGGTCGCCGCCGCCCCCTCCGCCGCAAGCTGAAAGCAGCAAGGCCGCCAGCCCTGCTGCAACCATGGCCGACGCTCTGGTCCTGATACCTGCCATACCGTGCTCCTTTGTGTCTAGGACAGTCTGGCGGCGGTGCCGGAGCGTCCATTTTTTAATTCATTGATGTTACGCCCGCTCAAGAATCAGAGGCATTTTTGTCCGGAATGTAACGTCATTATTTGCTGCGTATTTACCCCGCTTTTCTGGCGGCTGTCGCGCTGCTGACAGCCCCTAGTCCTTGACCGCCCACTCCACCAGCGCATCGAGTGCCGGCCGGGCCGCCGGCGCATTGGCATGGTTGATCAGGCCCACCACCACGTAGCGCTGGCCACTGCGTCCGGTGGCATAACCCGCCACGGCGGCCACGTCGCGCAGCGTGCCGGTCTTGAGCCGGGCATTGCCCATGGCTTCGGGGGCCAGGCCGCGGTTTTTCATGCCCATGGTGGTGCCGTCCACGCCGGCCACCGACAGCGAATTCATGAACACGGCCGCTTGCGGGTGCACGGCGGCGCGGCGCAGCAGCCGGCCCAGGCCGGCGGCGGTGATGCGTTCGTCGCGGCTGAGGCCCGAGCCGTTTTCCAGCAGCGGCGGCGGCACTGTCGGCCGGGCCAGGCCCATGGCGCGTGGCCACCAGGCGGCGATCACCGCACGCGAGCCTTCCAGGCTGCCCTGGCCCTTGGCCGGACGCTTGCCCGACAGGTCGCGGGTGTCGGGGGCACTCAGCGTGAGGAAGATCTGCTGCGCCATCACGTTGTTGCTGAACTTGTTGACGTCGGCGATGACGTCCGAAAGCGGTAGCGAGGGCGCGTCCATCAGCCAGCGTGCGCCGAACGGCACCGGACCGTCGCGGGCCACGCCGTCGACCACGCCGCCGGCTGTGGCGAACATCGCCATCAACGCGCGGCGCGCATAACTTGCCGGGTCGGCATAGGCCAGCGGCCAGATACGGTCGCCGCATTTGGCGGAATAGGCGCCGGCGAATCGCACCTGGTTCGGGTCGCTGAAGTCGGCCTGCAGGCCGCCGCGCCAGTCGCCGCAAGGCGCGCTGTTCATCGGCACGCTGGCATCGATCGTCACGCCGGCCAGCGGCGGCTCGCTGCGCACGCGGGCCGTGCCGCTGTCGCCGTCGGGGGTGAAGCTCAGGATCAGCGCCTTGAAGTTGACCAGCAGGCCGTCGGGCGTGCTGTTGTAGGGCCGCAGCGGCTCGCCGTCGAATTCGGCCGGGTCGCGGGCCACCGGCGCGAAGATGCTGTTGTCCAGCACCAGGTCGCCGCGCACCTCACGCACGCCGCGCGCCTGCAGGGCCTTGAACATCGCGTCGACGCGCTCCAGCACCAGCTTCGGGTCGCCGCCGCCGCGGATGTACAGGTTGCCGCGCAGCACGCCGTCGGCCAGCGGGCCATCGGCATAAAAACGGGTGGTCCAGGTGTAGTCGGCGCCCAGCAGATCGAGCCCGGCATACGTGGTGACGAGTTTCATCACCGAAGCCGGATTCATGGCTTCGTCTGCGCGGTGCCACAGCCGTGCGGCGCCTTCTTCCGGGCCATCCGCCCGCGCCACGAGCAGGCTGACCGCGTCGCGCGGCACCCTGGCCCGGGCCAGGGCGGTGGCCACTTCGGGCGGCAGCACCGGCTCGGCGCCACGTGGCGCGGTTTTGGGGGCGGCCGTTGCACCCGCAGCCAGGGCCAGGCCACAACAGAAAGCGGCCAGCCGGGCAATGAAACGGGGCAGGACAGGCGGAAACGTTCGGGGCATGGCAGGCTAATGTCGGCGTGGAATGGGTGAAAGACGCCGCGGCAAGTCTACCGCCCGGGCTGCGTCGATAATCCAGCCATGAATCTTCTGGCCTTCGACACCAGTACCGAAAACCTGTCCATCGCGCTGACCGACGGCCATGCTGTCTGGCAGCATGGCGGCGCGGGCGGTGCCAAGGCTTCGGCCACGCTGATCCCGGCGGTATTGGCCCTGCTTGCCCAGGCCGGGCTGCGGCTGGCCGAGCTGGACGCCATCGCTTTCGGTGCCGGCCCGGGTTCGTTCACCGGGCTGCGTACCGCTTGCTCGGTGGCCCAGGGCCTGGCCTTCGGTGCCAGGCTGCCGGTGCTGCCGATCGACACCTTGCTGGCCGTGGCCGAAGAAGCGCGCCACCAGCAGGGCGCAACCCATGTGGTGGCCGTGCTCGACGCGCGCATGGACGAGGTGTACACCGGCCGCTACGCCTGGGCCGATGGCCACTGGCAAAGCGTGCAAAGCGTGCAAAGCGTGCAAGGCTTGCAAGCCGCGCAGGCCCAGGCCGACTTCAGCCTGGTGCGGCCCGAGGCGCTCGACGTGCCCGCCGGCTGGACCCTGGCCGGCAATGCCATGCCGGTGTATGGCGCGCGGTTTGCGCCGCGGGCGCAGGCCGTGCCCGACATCTTCGCCCTGCCCACCGCCACCGCCATGCTGCGCCTCGCGCCCGCCCTGCTGGCCGCCGGCGGTGCGGTGACGGCGAGCGAGGCCTTGCCGCGCTACATCCGTGACAAGGTGGCCCAGACCACGGCCGAACGCCTTGCCATCAAACAGGCGGTGGCCGACGCCGCAAGAATCGACGGGAACGGATAAAGTCTTTCCATGAGTGCCTTGCCCCAAGTCCAGGAAGCCAGCTTCGAGCCGATGACGCCGCCCTGGCTCGACGCCGTGGTGTGTGTCGAGCAGACCGCCTATGCGCACCCCTGGTCGCTGCTCAATTTCCAGGACGCGCTCAAGTCCGGCTACCAGGCCCAGGTGCTGGTGGCCGACGGCCAGGTGCTCGGTTACTTTGTGGCCATGAAAGGTGTGGATGAAGTGCATCTGCTGAACATCACCGTGACCCCCGCCTACCAGGGCCAGGGCTGGGCCCGCGTCATGCTCGACGCGCTCGGCCTCTGGTCGCGCGGCCAGGGCCTGCAATGGCTTTGGCTGGAAGCGCGGGTGAGCAATCTGCGCGCGCTGCAGGTCTACGCGGCCCACGGCTTCCAGCGCGTCGGCCTGCGCAAGAAATACTATCCCGATGCCTTCGGTCAACGTGAAGATGCGATCGTGATGAGCTTGAAGTTATGAATACCGCACGGCCGCCCGAAGGCGCTCGCACCGCAGTGCGCAGCGCGGAGGTTTTCGAATGAGCCTCGACCTCGACGCCCGCCAGCGGGCCATGCTGGAAGAGATGCACGTCCATGTGTGGTGGCCTACGGCGACAGCCGCTCCGGAACCTGTGGCCGCACCCGAACCCGCAAGAGCCGCCACGGCGCCTGCGCGCAGCGCACCCAGGAGCATTGCCGAGGCCATGGCCGACGCGCCCGAGCTGGCAGCCGCCCGCGCCGCTGCGCCCGGTGCCGAAGTAGCCCCCGTCGTGCTGCGCCGCGCGCCCGCCGGCGCCATCGACACCATGGACTGGCCCACGCTGCAGGAAGCCGTCGCCGGCTGCATGGCCTGCGCCCTCGGCAAGAGCCGCAAGAACACCGTGTTCGGCGTCGGCCCCGCGGCCCCGGCCGACGGCCAGCCGCCACGCGCCGACTGGTTGATCGTCGGCGAAGCGCCGGGCGAAAACGAAGACATCCAGGGCGAGCCCTTCGTCGGCCAGGCCGGCAAGCTGCTCGACAACATGCTCAAGGCCATCGGCGTGAGCCGCCATGGCAGCGAAGACGGCCAGCCGCACAAGGCGGCCTGCATCGTCAACGTGCTCAAGTGCCGCCCGCCCGGCAACCGCAACCCCGCGCCAGAAGAAGTGGCGCAGTGCGCGCCCTACCTGCGCCGCCAGGTCGAACTGCTGCAGCCCAAGGTCATCATCGCCATGGGCCGTTTCGCCGTGCAGTCGCTGCTGGCCGAAACCGTGCCCGACGTGGTCGCCACGCCGCTGGGCCGGCTGCGCGGCAAGGTACACCAGTACCACGGCGTGCCGGTGGTGGTGACCTACCACCCCGCCTACCTGCTGCGCAGCCTGCCCGAAAAGGCCAAGGCCTGGGCCGATCTGTGCCTGGCGATGGACGTGTGGAAGAAGCGCACGGCGGCGCAGGCGGCCGTGCAGGCTGAAATCGGTTAGCGCGGCGGCTGCGCCAACCGATCAGGCTTGGTCGCGGTAGAACGCCTCGACCTTGCCCTTGATCTTGATCATCAGAGGCCGGCCCTTGCGGTCCAGCGTCTTGCCCGCGGGCACTTTCACCCAGCCTTCGCTGATGCAGTATTCCTCCACGTCCATGCGCTCCTTGTTGTTGAAGCGGATGCCGATGTCGTGCTCGAAGACGGCGGCCACATGGTGTGGGCTGCGCGGGTCGACAGAGAGGTGGTCGGGCAGCGGAGGGCGTTGAGGGGTGGTGTCGGGTGTGGTGTCGGACATGGTTGTGGGTAAGGAGGAAAGCCCTCCATTTTCGGGCAATTCGGCGCCGTCCTTCTTTTCAAGGCGTCACAAGACTTGGCCGAACTTCGTTGGTTCAGGCCAGCAGATCCACATACGCCTTCTCGATGAGCGCGGAGGGCGCGATGCCAAGCTGGTGCATCAGCGCCTCCGCTTCATGGACGCCGAGTTCCGGAGTTTCGTTTTCTTGCAGAACGACTTCGAGCTCGAGGAAATTACCAAGTCCTTCGACGTGATCGAGGTGCACACGGGTTCTACCAACCAGGAAAAGAGTGCGGTGCTTCACGACCCGGCCAACCTGACCGTAGGCCAGGCTCAGGGCCTCACGCAGGCTGGCGGGGTCCGCCGTGGGCGAGCGGACATAAAACGATTCCTTCGGGCCCTGCTGGTCTGCCCGGCGATAAAAGATCAGTTCGCCCGCACTGGCCGAGAACGCGCGAAGCTTCAGGCGGCCCAAGGGGCAGCGGAAGAAAGTGTCGTCTTGCGCGATGTCGGTTGGTCCCGCTGTGGCGAGCGGTGCCACCCTGCTTGCGATGGCGTCGATGCTTTCGATGCGAGCCTTGATTTCGATGTTGCGAGGCATGGGTGTTCTGTGAGTTGTCAAGGAGGGTCGACGACCAGCCGGCCGAAAAGCTTCAACCCTCAATTTCCAGCGTCTCGCTGTCGATCGCTCGCACGCGCGGGCCGAAGCTGGAAATGTTGGTCAAGGTGGCGTTGTGGTGCGCGATCACCTGCTGTGCGCTGATGGCCGCGTTGCCCGCGGAGGTGTGCGCGTCCGCCACCAGCACCACCGGGAAGCCCAGCGCGAGTGCGCGGCGCGCCGTGGTGTCGACGCAGAACTCCGAATGCATGCCGCAGATGACGAGGTCCTGCACACCAAGCCTGCGCAGCACGGCTTCGAGCTCGGTGCGCAGGAACGAGTCGGGTGTGGTCTTGCGCAGCCGGATGTCGGCTGGCTGTACCTCGAGCCCGTTCGCGAGCTGCCATGCCGCGGAACCATGCTCCAGATCACCCGGCCCGGATTCGTGCTGGATGAAGATCACCGGCGCACCCGCAGCCCGGGCCTTGCGCGTCACGCGGTTGATGCGGGTGATGGTGCCGTCGCAGTCGAAGGC
>Ga0307514_10003228_pt1 | contig 15919 bp, 12 predicted proteins | sample 16_EM_MG_FD_203088 | JGI IMG/M metagenome (GOLD analysis project Ga0307514, IMG submission 203088) | Populus trichocarpa ectomycorrhiza microbial communities from riparian zone in the Pacific Northwest, United States - 16_EM | ecosystem: Host-associated > Plants > Roots > Unclassified | place...
CGGGGGGGGGGGGGGGGGGGGGGGGGGGGGGGGGGGGGTGGGGGGGGGGGGGGGGGGGGCGGGTGGGGGGGGGGGGGGGGGGCCGGGGGCGGGGGTGTCCGTCCTCGGAACGTCGCGGAATCGGTTTCTCACCGACTGGGCGGTGTTGACGCGACAACCGCTGCGGGCGGACACCCCCGACCCGTCCCCTTTCCGCCGTACGCGGGTGCGGCCACCGTCGTGGGCGAGCGTTGTCATTCCTGTTGGCGTTGTGCTTGCGCTCGTCCGTCGTCGTGGTGGGTGAGCGTGATCATCAGTGCCGTCGCCGCCGCGGTGACCGGCACCCCGTAGCCCGTGGCGGGCGCGGTGTGTTCGGCGAGCCAGCCGCCGAGGGCGCTGCCGGCGGCGATGCCGCCGAGCAGGCCGGTCACCGCGAGGGTTATGCCCTCGTTCAGGCGGCCCTCCGGGGTGCGCTGCTGCACCAGGGTCATACCGGTGACCATCGTCGGGGCGGTGGCCATCCCGGCGACCAGCAGCGCGCCCGCCAGCAGCAACAGGGAGCCGGACAGGGACGCCGCGAGCAACGGCAGGGTCAGCAGCGCGGTCATCGCGGCGATGCACCACACGTACCGCTCCCGCGCGGGACCGGCCGGCCTCACCGCCCCGTACAACAGGCCCGCCGCGCACGAACCGGCCGCCTGGAGCGCGAGCACCGCGCCGGCCGCCGAGCGGTGGCCCCGCGCGTCCGCGAAGGCGATCGTGACGACCTCCATCGCCCCGAACACCACGCCCATGGCGAGACAGACGGCGAGCAGCGGGCGGATGCCGGGGGCGCGGAAGAGGGAAGTGGCCTTCGTCCGGGCCCGGGCGGTGACCGGCGGTTCCGTGGAGCGCCGCGCGGTGAACAGCAGCATGCCCGTCACCAGCAGGACGACGCCCACCAGGGTGCCCGCCTCCGGGAAGAACGTGCCGCACAGGAAGGCCGCGAGCACCGGGCCCAGCATGAAGCACAGCTCGTCCACGGCCTGTTCGAAGGAGTTCGCGGTGTGCAGGGCCTTGGGGTCGCCCTTCAGCAGATACGCCCAGCGGGCCCGGGACATGCCGCCGAGATTGGGGGTCGTCGCGGTGGCGGCGTAGCAGGCGAACAGTGTCCAGGCGGGCGCGCCGTGCCGTACGCACAGCAGCAGCGCGAGGGAGCCCAGCGCCGCGAGCAGGGTCGCGGGTACGGCGATCCGGGCCTGCCCGTACCGGTCGACCAGCCGCGCGGTCCACGGGGCGACCACCGCGGTCGCCGCGAGGCCGGTCGCGGTGACGGCGCCGGCCAGGGCGTACGAACCCCGGGTACCGGCGATCATGACGACCGCGCTCACGCTGAACATGCCCATGGGCAGCCGGGCCACCACGTTCCCGGCGGTGAAGGCACGGGCGCCGGGGATGGTGAAGAGGCGATGGTAGGGGCCGGGCGGGTGGCTTCGGGTGCGGGTACCGGTGGGGGTGGGGGTGGAGGTGCGGGTGCGGTCTCCGGTACGTCGGGTACGGAGGGTGCGGGGGGTGAGGTCGACTGCGACCAGGCTGTCGGCTGTGACGGTGTACAGGGGTGGGTTTCCCGGGGGTAGTCGGGGACGGTCTCGCGGGGGCAGTTGGGCCATGGGCCAACCGTGGCCCGTACCGGATCAAGGGGTCCAACACCTGCTCCACCCGCATTCACACACTCCTGTTGTAAGTTCGCCGGATGCCCGCAACCGGCCACCACATCGACCCCCGTCTGCTGCGCGCCTTCCTCGCCGTCGCCGAGGAGCTGCACTTCACCCGCGCCGCCACCCGCCTCTACGTCGCCCAGCAGGCGCTCAGTCGGGACGTACGGCGGCTGGAGCGGGAGCTGGGCGCCGAGCTGTTCGTGCGGACCACCCGGCAGGTGACGCTGACCGCCGACGGCGAGCGACTGGTGCCGTACGCGCGGCGCGCCCTCCAGGCACAGGACGAACTGCTCGCCGCCTTCAGGCAGGCCCGGCCCCTGCTGGTGGACCTGAACTCGCCGGGCCTGGTCACCGGCCGCCAGGTGCTGTACCGGGCCCGGGAACTCGCCCCCGAGCACGAGCTGATGGCCCGCTACGAGAGCGGGCTGACCTACGCCGCGGGCGAGCTGCTCGCGGGCCGGCTGGACGCGTCCTTCGGGCGGTTCGCCGGACTTGAACCGGTGCTGCGGGCGGGCCTGGAGCACCAGCCCGTGCGCTTCGAGCCGATGGCGGTCGTACTGCCCGAGGAGCATCCACTGGCGGTGCTGGAGGCGGTGCCGGTCGGCGCCCTCGCCGGTGAGGCCGTGTACGCGGGCGCCGGGAATCCGCGCACGCCGGAGTGGACCGAACTGGCCCGAGCGCTGTTCGAGGGTCGGGGCGTGAAAGTCGCGCCCCCCGCTCCGCTCGCCGTCGGGGACGAGGAGTTCCAGCGGATCATCGCGAAGACCCGGATGCCGGTGCTCGCCGTGGTGGATTTTCCGGCCATGCCCGCGACGGTGACGCGGCCCCTGATTGACCCCGTTCCGTGGTCACTCGTGTCACTGGTGTGGCGGAAGGGGCTGGTGCACCCGGGGTTTGCCGCGCTGCGCCGCGCAGCGGTCGAACTGTCGGTCGAGAAGGGCTGGCTTGAGCGAACGGTCGAGGGATGGATTCCAGCCATTGATGTGGCCCTGTTGAACGCTCACTATTGACACGTTGCCAACACGGAACCTCCTTGTGCGCTACATTCTAGGTCTGAGCACAGTGTGATAAAGGGGGCGCTCGAATCGGGTGGGGGCTCGGTTCGACCGGCGGGTGCTCGAGGTCGTACGCGCACCCGGAACTGTCCCGTGGGGGGATGTGCGTGCAAGTGAAGAAGTGGCAAGAAGAAGCTCAACCGGAATGGCCTGAGGTCGCCTCGACCCTGGACCCTTCGGCTCCAGGGGGCCGCACCCAGGCGTTTCCGGCGACCAGCGGGAACGAGATCCTCGTGAGTGGCGAAAGCGGAATCCCGAGCCAGGGCGTCCGGTCCGCCTCGTTGACCGGCAGGACGAAGAGACTCGGCCGACGTGACCGGGGCGTCCCGGACGCCGGCCGGACGGACGGCGCCGATGTCATCGGGTCACCCGGCGCGTCCCCGGGCCGCCCCGGGCCCGCGGGGTGGACCTCCGCCGTGCGGGACCCATGGGAGGAGTCCGACAGGTCGGGTTCCGGCCATGATGCGGCGGGCGGAAATGGGCGCTATGACAGTGATCCCTCCCATGATCCGCATGAGGTGACGGTCCAACTCGACGGCATAGGGCAGCAACTGGAGGACGCACTCGTACGGCAGGCCAAGGGCGCCGACGGGCCGGGCGGTGGTCAGGACGCCTCCGACGGTCCCGTCTTCGTGGACGAGTCGGGTCGCCGCAGCCGCCTGTACCGCCGGATCGGCATCGCCGTCGGCCTGGCCTGTGCGGTGTACGCCGTCGTCATCGTCGTCACCCTGCTGTCCGGCAACTCCAACGCGGCCTGGCTGCCCGTGCCGGGCCAGGACGAGGGAAAGCCCGCAGGCGAGGTCGAGAGCACGACGTCGCCCACCGACTCGGCGACGCGCGGCGGCACCGGCGGCAGCTCACCCGGCGCCACCACCCCGACCGCCGGCCAGGGCACCGCGACCACTCCGACACCCGGCGCCACCGCGTCCGGTGCCACTGCCGGCCCCACCAAGCCGGGCACCTCGGCGGGCCCGAAGCCGAGCCCGAGCGGCACCGCGACGAAGCCGGGCGCCGGCCCGAGCGTGCCCACCCCGACGCCGACGGCGACCTCGTCGGTCACGGGTCCGGCCACCCCGACGCCGTCCGACCCGGGAACCACGCCCACGCCCACGCCGACCGTGACCACGGGCACCGGCGAGAGCCCGGGCCCCGGACCGGTGGCCAACGGCCCGAGCGACCCGTCGCCCATCGCCACGGAGCCGGCCACCGCCGACCCCGCGCCGACGTCGCCCACAGTCCCCGTCGCCTGATGACCCCGCCACTCCCGACGCCCTCCGCCGAGCGGCGCCCCCGCTCCGAACGCCCACCGCACAACGACACCGGCCGCGTCGGCGTACGTCGTGCGAGGGGTGAGGGTCGCGGTGTGCGCCGAACGGCGCCGAGCGGTTCCAGGCGGCCGTCCGCCGACCCGGTGCTCCCCGTGAAAGCACCCCGAATCCGGTGTTCATCGTCTGGTGGCACCCCCGTACCCGGTGCCCATCCTCCGATGGCATCCCCGTCCCCGGAGCACAACCTCTGATGGCATCCCGTCCCCGCCGTCGCGGGGCCGCGACCGGAGCCCGTGACGGCTCCCGGCGCCGCCGCCTGCCCATGCGTCTGCTGTTGCCGCTGCTCGTCCTCGTCGCGCTGATGGCGATGCTGATGCTGCGCGGCTACGTCCACAGCGAGATCCTCGCCGACCACCGTGTCCGGCCCGAGGCCTCCGCCGACAAGGTGCCCGAGAAGATAATCGACGGAGGCCCGGTCATCGACACCCGCGGCGGCCGCACCACCACCCTGAAGGTGCCCGACCACCGCATGGTCCTCACCTTCGACGACGGCCCCGACCCGACCTGGACCCCCAAGGTCCTCGACGTGCTCAAGAAGCACCACGCGCACGCAGTCTTCTTCGTCACCGGCACCATGGCCTCGCGCTATCCGGACCTGGTCAAGCGCATGGTGGACGAGGGCCACGAGGTCGGCCTGCACACCTTCAACCACCCCGATCTCTCCTACCAGTCGCAGAAGCGCATCGACTGGGAGCTGTCCCAGACCCAGCTCGCCATCAGCGGCGCCGCCGGCATCCGCACCTCGCTCTTCAGGCCGCCGTACTCCTCCTTCGCCGACGCCATGGACAACAGGTCCTGGCCGGTCACCGAGTACATCGGCACCCGCGGCTACATCACCGTCGTCAACAACACCGACAGCGAGGACTGGCGCAAGCCGGGCGTCGCGCAGATCATCCGCAACGCCACGCCCAAGGGCGACAAGGGCGCCATCGTCCTGATGCACGACTCCGGCGGTGACCGCCACCAGACCGTGCGGGCACTCGACCGCTTCCTGCCCGACATGAAGGCCAAGGGCTACGCGTTCGACAACCTCACCGAGGCCCTCGACGCGCCCAGCGCGCACACCCCGGTCACCGGCATCGACCTCTGGAAGGGCAAGGCCTGGATCTTCCTCGTGCAGGCCTCGGACAACATCACCGCCGTCCTGGTGGTCGGCCTCGCCGTCATCGGCTTCCTGGTCATGTCCCGCTTCGGGCTGATGTTCCTGCTCTCCGCCATCCACGTCCGTCGGGTCCGCCGCCGCGGCTTCCGCTGGGGAACGCCGGTCACCGAACCCGTGTCGGTGCTGGTTCCGGCGTACAACGAGGCCAAGTGCATCGAGAGCACCGTGCGGTCACTGATGCAGAGCGACCATCCCATCGAGGTCGTCGTCATCGACGACGGGTCGAGCGACGGCACCGCCCGGATCGTGGAGGACCTCGCCCTGCCGAACGTCCGCGTGGTCCGCCAGCTCAACGCGGGCAAGCCCGCCGCTCTCAACCGGGGCGTGGCGAACGCCCGGTACGACATCGTCGTGATGATGGACGGCGACACGGTCTTCGAACCGTCCACGGTCCGTGAACTCGTGCAGCCCTTCGGGGACCGCCGGGTCGGCGCGGTCGCCGGCAACGCGAAGGTCGGCAACAAGGACACCCTCATCGGCGCCTGGCAGCACATCGAGTACGTGATGGGCTTCAACCTGGACCGCCGGATGTACGACGTCCTGCGGTGCATGCCCACCATCCCGGGCGCCGTCGGAGCCTTCCGGCGTACGGCCCTGGAACGGGTCGGCGGCATGAGCGACGACACGCTCGCCGAGGACACCGACATCACCATGGCCATCCACCGCGACGGCTGGCGCGTCGTCTACGCCGAGAACGCCCGCGCCTGGACCGAGGCCCCGGAGTCCGTCCAGCAGCTGTGGTCCCAGCGCTACCGCTGGTCGTACGGCACCATGCAGGCGATCTGGAAACACCGCGGTGCCCTCTTCGACCGGGGCCCGTCGGGCCGCTTCGGCCGGGTCGGACTGCCGCTGGTGTCCCTCTTCATGGTCCTGGCGCCGCTGCTGGCCCCGCTGATCGACGTGTTCCTCATCTACGGCCTGGTCTTCGGCCCCACCGGGAAGACGATCGTGGCCTGGTTCGGCGTCCTCGCCATCCAGGCGGCCTGCGCCATGTACTCCTTCGTCCTTGACCGCGAGCGCCTGACCCCGCTCATCTCACTGCCCCTGCAACAGATCCTCTACCGCCAGCTGATGTACGTCGTCCTGCTCCAGTCCTGGATCACCGCCCTCACCGGCGGCCGGCTGCGCTGGCAGAAGCTTCGGCGGATGGGCGGGGTGTCGGCACCGCCGGAACCGGCCGCGCAGGGCCGGAAGGTCACGGAAAGGAGGCCGGTGGGATGAGTACGGCACCCACACAGCCCACCACGCAGGAACAGCCCGGCCCGGTGCCCGAGCAGCGGCCGGCCCCCGCTCCCGGCCGCGACCGCTACTTCGACCTGCTGCGGGCCATCGCCCTCGGCCGGGTCGTCTTCTACCACCTGTTCGGCTGGGCCTGGCTCCCGGTGGTGTTCCCGTCCATGGGCGTGATGTTCGCTCTGGCCGGCAACCTCATGGCCCGCTCCCTCGGCAAACGTCCCGCGGTGCAGGTCGTCCGCGGCCGTATGCGCCGGCTGCTGCCGCCGCTGTGGCTGCTGGGCACCATCGGGGTGTCGGGCATGCTGCTCGGAGGCTGGGGGCCGGACTCCGAGGGCCATCCGGGCTGGTGGTGGATCCATCTCTCGTTCTGGATCCTGCCGCTGAGCGACCCGCCGTACGGCGAGGGTGTGCCCGGCATCCACGGGCTGATCGGCGGTGAATGGGCCGAACAGCTGGCCGTACCGCTCTGGTACATCCGCGCCTACCTGTGGTTCGTCCTGCTGTCGCCGTTCCTGCTGAAGGCCCTGCGCGCGCTGCCCTGGCCGACGATCCTGTCGCCGATCGCCGTGTCCGCGGCCCTGGAGTTCGGCTGGCTCACCGTGCCCAGCTGGCGGCTCGACTCCAACCTCGTCGACTTCGGCGCGTTCGGCGCCTGCTGGCTGCTCGGCATGGCGCACCAGGAAGGCATCCTGCAACGCCTGCCCCGTTACGTCGTGCCCTCACTCGCGCCCGTGGTCGCCTGCCTCGGCCTCTGGTACATGCTCACGCACGGCTTCAAACCGGACCACGACCTTGACGACATCCCCTTCGCCCAGTCCCTGTGGTCCTTCGCCACCGTGCTGCTGCTCCTGCACTTCAGCCCGTCCTGGTCGGAGTGGCCGCGCCCGCTGCGCCGCTGGGACCGGCTGGTCACGCTGTTCAACTCCCGGGCGGTGACCATCTACCTGTGGCACAACGTCTGCATCGTGGTCGCGGAGTCGCTGTGGGACCACCTGTGGAACGTCCCGCTGCTTGAGGAGAACGTCCCCTGGCTGCTGGAGAGCTCCTGGCCCCTGCTGGTCGTCGTCTGGGCCCTCACCGCCTGCTGCATCCTCGCCTTCGGCTGGATGGAGGACGTGGCGGCCAAGAGAAGGCCGAGGCTGTGGCCGGACGGCTCACGGGAGAAGCGTGCGCGCTCCAGGTCCGGGTCCGGGACGAGGCCGAGGTCCAAGCCCAGGTCCGGGTCCGGGTCCGGGTCCGGGGCACATCGGGTGTGAGGGCGGTCGTTTGAGACAACGGTGTGTCGGCCTCGCCGAGCGGAAACGCTTGGCGAGGCCGACACACCGGCGCTTGCCCCTACTTCAGGTAGCCGCCCTTGAAACCGCTCTGGTCGGCCCAGATGCGCTCGCGGGCGTCCCAGGTGATGCCGGACCACTTGCCCTGCCAGATCGTCTCGGCGTGGGCGTTGTTCGCCGGGTTGGCGGAGATCCACTCCTTGACCGGGCTGTTGGAGAACTCGGCGAACGGCACCCAGTTCCGGTGCGAGGCCCACCCGTTGTACACCTTGACGACCCGGGAAGAGGTCGTGCGGTAGTTGACGCCGATCTTCACCGTCGTGACCTTCACACCGAAAATGGTGTCGGAGACGCTGTACCAGGCGCTCCGGTCGTAGTACCGGGCGGACGGGTCGGCGAGCTCCTCGTCGGTGGTCGGGGGAGTCTCGGTCTCCTCCACGTCGAGCGTCGCCTCGAGAACGACCTTGCCGTCCTCGGTCTCCTTGCGCAGCTCGGTTTCGTAGGCCTCTTCGTCGATGGTCTCGATGTCGGAGACGTCCGAGATGAAGTCCCCGATCTCCTGCCCGCGCTGCGGGTCGTTCAGGAGGGTGACGAATTCTTCCTTGTCGCCGTCGGACAGCTCCTGGTACTGGTCCAGCGTCTCCTGGGCGTCCGATTCACCCAGCTCCACCTGCTCCACGAGGTAGGCCTCGTAGGCCTCCGGCGTGGTGCCGGTGCCGTCCGCGGACGCCGTCGCCGGTATCGCGGCCATGGTGAGAGCCGCCGCCGTGACAGCGGCCAGGCCGGCGAGTCTCTTGCGGGTCATCTTCACGGTCTTACGCATATCTACTGCCTCCGTTACGTGGATGAGAAACACGAAGCGAATAAAGCAGCAGGGAAAGCGCGCGGTATGCAATTGGAGACATTGATTCCGACAATGCCTGCGGCCCCCCTACACGCGGTTTCCGCCTTTCCCCTTCGGCGTTTCCCGCGCAGACATGATCTTTCCATAAGGGCTGGCTGAGGGGAATCTTTCCTTGCCTTATTTGAGCTTCATTTGAGCCTTGCCTGTGTTGCCTGAGCTTGATTTGAGCTTTGTTCGTCGATATGCCCGAAGGGAGGGTCGGAGGGCAGCCTGAATTCGCCGGCCGAGCACGCGAAACGCCCGGTCGGGAAACCCCGACCGGGCGTCTGCGGTGTGTTGTACGTCTGTTGAGGGTCAGAACCTGACCACGAAGTTGTTGACCGTGCCGGTGTCGCCGGTGCCCACGTCGTCGACGCGGAGCTTCCACCAGCCGTTGACCGGCAGGTCGGTCGCGTCGACCGTGTAGACCTTCTTGAGGGTGCCGCCCGACTCCTCGCCGTTGTCCTTGAGGAGGTGCATGGAGCCGTCGGGGGCGACCAGGTCGATCTTGAGGTCGCCCAGGTACTCGTGCTCGACGTGCACGTACACCTGGAGCTTGGCCGAGCCGACTCCGGACAGGCCGGAGGTCTTGGTCCAGATCTCCGTGTAGTTCTTGTCCGGGATGGCCTTCACCGTCTGGTTCTCGTACGACGGGAACCCGAGCGACCAGCCCTTGAGGTCACCGGTGGAACCGGTGGCGGAGTCGGTGACCTTCAGGCTCCAGGTGCCGTTGGCGACCGCGTCCGTGGCGTCCACACCGTAGGTGGTCTGGAGGGTGCCGCCCGTCTCGGAGCCGTAGGGCTTGAGGGTGTAGGACTTCCCGTCCGGGCTCTGGAGGACGAGCCGCAGGTCACCGATCTTGGTGTGGGTGAGGTTCGCGTACACCTGGAGCGGGCCGGCGGCGTTGCCGTCGATGTCGGTGACGGCGACGGTGGAGGTGAGGGTGCCGGTGTCCGGGATGGTCTTGGCGGTGGTGTTCTCGAACGGGGTCGGGAGGATCAGCGACCAGGTGGTGAGGGTGCCGGCGTCACCGTCGTCGGTGTCGGTCATCCGAAGCTTCCACTCGCCGTTGGCGGGCGAAGCGGAGGCGTCGGTCGTGAACGTCTCGACGATGTCGTCCGCGCCGTCGGAGGTGCTCGCGCTCTTCAGCGGGTACGTGCTGCCGGTGGGAGAGATCAGTTCCAGCTTGATGTCGCCCCGGTAGGCGTGGGTGATGTTGACGTACGCCTTGAGGGTCTTGGGCGCGTTGCCCGGATACTCCGAGACGGTGATCGACGAGGTGGCCGGTGTGCCCACCGAACCGGTCGGGGCGTCGGGGATGGCCACGTCCTTGTCGTTGTCGACCTGGAAGGCGCGGGGCTTCTTGTCCGCCTCGGGCTTCTCCTCGGTCGCGGCGACGGCCTTGCCGACGTCGATACGCGGGACGGTGACACTTCCCTCGGTGATCGGCTTGCCGGTGGTGGCCAGCAGCGACACCAGGCTGTCGATGCCCTCGGTCGGGTAGGCCTGCTTCAGTACGGCGAGGGCGCCGGCCACGTGCGGGGTGGCCATGGAGGTGCCGCTCTTTGAGTCATAGCCGCTGGGGACGGAGGAGATGATTCCGTTGCCGGGGGCGAGGACGTCGAGCAGCGGGCCGCGGTTGCTGAAGGAGGCGATCTCGTCGTCGTCGGTGGTGGCGCCGACGGAGACGGCGGAGGGGACGCAGGCCGGGGCGGTGACCGCGGTCTCGAGGCCGTTGTTGCCGGCCGCGACGACCGTGGCGACACCGGCGGCGAGCAGGTTGTCGATGATGGTCTTGCGGGCGTCCTTGGTGCAGGCGGTGGTGTAACTGGCCGAGCCCAGGCTGAGGTTGGCGGCGACGATGGGCGTGCCGGCCTGCTTCAGCGCCAGGACCTTCTCCAGGGCGGCGATCTGGGCGCTGGTGAAGCTGCGGACGCAGGGCGTGGTGGCCGCGCTGCCGCAGTATTTGGTGGAGTCGAACTTGGAGAAGACCTGCATGGCGACGATGTCGGCGTCGGGGGCGACACCGGTGGCGGGGGCGCCGGACAGGCCGGTGCCGTCGCCCGCGGCGATGCCGGCCACGTGGGTGCCGTGGTCGCATCCCTCAAGGGTGGCGCACTCGGTGGCCGCGGAGTTGGCGGCGCCGGTGCCCTCCTGCTTGGCGGTGCCGTCGCCGCAGAGGCTGGTGGCGCCGTAGGCGGTGTCGATCGGGGAGAAGCAGGCCTCGGCGACGACACGGCCCTGGAGGAACGGGTGCTTGGTGGCGACACCGGTGTCGATGACGGCGATGGCGCTGCCCTTGCCGGTCTTGCCCGCCTTGATGGCGTGGTCACCACCGATGAGCGGGACACTCTCGTCCAGCGTCGGCGCGTCCAGCGTGTCCTCGGTGACACTGACCACGCCGTCCTGGGCGGCCAGTTCGTCCAGACCCGCCCGGTCGACGCGAAGGGTGACGATCGGCAGGGTCTCGAAGGACATCAGCGTCTGACCGACGCTCGCCGCGCTGGACAGATCGTCACGGTTCTCGGTGACGACGTTGACGCGGATGGTGCCGCCACCCGCGGCGGCGTCGTACAGCGGCGGGTCGATCGGGTCGCCCTCCGTCGTGGTCGCTGTGGTCGTTGTCAGCGACGCCGAGGCGTGCGCGGGGATCGCGCCGAGGGCCGCGGTCATCACCGTGGTGATGACCGTCGCCCATATCCGTCTTTTCATGTCGCCCTCGAAAGTAAGCAGGCATGGCTCAGCATGCGCAGGAGGTGTTTGGAGAATTCCGGCATGAAAAAGGGCCGGGTGACGAAACGTGTCTACGTGCGGATTTCACGCGCGGGGCGTGACGCACTGGCGTGATCCGTCAGGAGGCCGTAGGGGAAGCGGTCGGCTGTGCCGACCGCAGCGGCGAAGATGAGACGGGTCCGCTTGATCGCGTCGAAGACTAAAGCGGCCGAGATCTTGTCCGCAAGGCCTTCATGACAGGAACAACCAACTCCGATTCCCGGAGTTGGTTGCGGCCGTGAATTCTACAGGCGTCGGCTCGGGTATGTGGAGGAGCTGGAATCGCGCCTGCAAAACGGAAGCAATGACCGCCACTTCTAGGCGGCCGGTATCGGACGTGCGTGTCGGCGTACGCCCGAACCACGTACGCCGACAGAGGGGCTCAGCGGCGGGTGAGCCACCGGACCAGGACGATCGCCGCGGTGATCAGGGCGGTCAGGGTGACCGCGATCGCGATCTTCGTGCCGGTGTCCATGACGCTGAACATCTGGGTCTCCTTGTGCGGGGGAACGTGTTGGGAGGAGGGAAACGCGGTCGAGTCGGTCTGGTCGGTCGGGTTGGTCGGGTCGGTCGTGCGGGTCGTGCGGGTCAGGGCTCCTCGGGGCTTCCGGCGGATGATCCGGGGCGGTAGCTGAGCAGGTCTCCCGGCTGACATCGCAGGACTTCGCAGATCCTGGTGAGGGTGGTGAACCGGATCGCCTTGGCGCGTCCGTTCTTGAGCACGGACAGATTGACGTTGGTCACGCCGACGCGGTTGGCGAGTTCCGTGAGGGTCATGCCGTGCTCGCTGAGGAGCCTGTCGAGGTGCACCTCGATGTCATGACCGTCGTGGTCGTCGGCGCCCATCAGACGACCCCTTCGAGGTCCTCGCGCATGGACGTGCCCGCGCGAGTGATCCGCGCGAAGGTCAGCAGGCCCAGACCGGTCAGTACGGCCAGGTAGGGAGGTGTCCACATGCCCAGCCAGGTTCCGGCCGTGAAGTCCTCGCTCTTGGCCAGTGCCGCGAGCAGAGCCGCTTCGGCGTTGGCCTCGATGATCCCGGCGACCAGACTCCCGGCGAGCAGCCACCAGCCGAGCAGTCGGAGTCGGGATGCCGTCCGCACTGTGTAGACACCGCCCCGCGCCGCTCCTCGCAGGAGTCGGTGCAGCAGGAAGAGGCCGCTGATCAGCAGCAGCGTCGACGGCAGTTCGCCGAGTTCGTTCAGGAAGCGCAGGTGTGCGTCGGGTGCCTCGGCGCAGTAGCGGGGGATCGCGTCGACCTGAGCCCCGTTCTCGGGGATGAAGACGTCGGCGGTGATCGAGCCGATGGTCGACTGGTCGGTGACGCAGACGCTGCGGTCAGTCCAGCTGCCGTGGGCGACCGAGAGGACGAGTCCTGCCGTCAGGAAGACCAGCAGGGTGCGCAGGACGATGGACACGACCGTGGCCATCGGTTCGAGCATCTTCCGGTCTTCGGTCATGGCTCCCCGCCTGCTTATCGTTTATCGATGTTATCGAGAAACGATATGGTGCTGGGAGTGGGTGAAGCAACCCCGATGGCCGGTTTGCCGGCCCGACCGTGGTCGCTCGCCCAGGAACCGAGTCACATGAGGTTCGGAAACCTCTCATCCCGCCTTCGTGCCGGGTGAGAGCAACGTTCCCTTCCGGTCACCGGATGCCACAGCCCGGAAACGCGCCCTCCCTACCGTCGGGACTCAGCCACTCCCCGAAACACCCGAGCCCCGGTACACCGTGGAGGCGTCATGACAGCCCCGAGCACAGCCCCCGCACCCCCGAGCAGGGGCGGCCGCTGGATCCAGCAGTGGGATCCGGAGGACGAGACCTTCTGGAAGGAGACCGGAGAGAAGGTCGCCCGCCGCAACCTCCTCTTCTCCGTCCTTTCCGAGCACATCGGGTTCTCGATCTGGACCATGTGGTCCGTGCTGGTGCTCTTCATGGGCCCGGAGTACGGGCTCACCCCGGCGGACAAGTTCCTGCTGACGTCGATGGTGACGCTGGTCGGAGCCGTCGTCCGGGTGCCCTACACCTTCGCGGTCGCGATCTTCGGCGGGCGGAACTGGACGATCATCTCGGCCGCCCTCCTCCTCGTCCCGACGGTCGCCGCCTTCGCGGTGATGGAGCCGGGCACCTCGTTCAACACCTTCCTGGTGGTCGGCCTGCTGGCCGGTATCGGCGGCGGCAACTTCGCCTCCTCGATGACCAACATCAACGCCTTCTTCCCGCTCCGCAAGAAGGGCTGGGCGCTCGGCCTGAACGCGGGCGGCGGCAACATCGGCGTGCCGGTCATCCAGCTGGTCGCGCTCGCGATCATCGGCGCCAGTGGCGGCCCGCGGGTGCTGCTGGGGATCTACATCCCGCTGATCGTCGTCGCCTCGGTCCTCGCCGCGCTGTTCATGGACAACCTCGCGTCCGTGAAGAACGACACCGGCGCCGCCAAGGACGCGGCGAAGGACGCGCACACCTGGATCATGTCCTTCCTCTACGTCGGGACGTTCGGGTCGTTCATCGGATACAGCTTCGCCTTCGGCCAGGTCCTGCAGAACCAGTTCGGCCGCACCCCGCTGGAGGCGGCGTACGTCACCTTCATCGGCCCGCTGCTCGGCTCGCTGATCCGGCCCGTGGGCGGTTCGCTGGCCGACAAGTTCGGCGGCTCGAAGATCACGCTGTACAACTACGTCGGGATGGGCGTGGCGACCGCGGTTCTCATCGCCGCCAGCATGCAGAAGTCGCTGACCCTGTTCACCTGCGCCTTCGTGGTGCTGTTCGTCCTCAGCGGCCTCGGCAACGGCTCGACGTACAAGATGATCCCCGGCATCTTCCAGACGAAGGCCCTGGCCAAGGGGCTGGAGGGTGAGGAGGCCGCCGCGTACGGGCGTCGTCTCTCCGGTGCCTCCATGGGCCTGATCGGCGCGGTCGGCGCGCTCGGCGGCGTGGGCATCAACCTCGCCTTCCGGCAGTCCTTCCTCTCCTACGGCTCCGGCACCGGCGCCTTCGTCGCCTTTCTCGTCTTCTACGGCGCCTGCTTCGTGGTCACCTGGGCCGTATACCTTCGGCGTCCGGTCCGCCAGGCCACGACGGCGGCGGCCACCGACACGAAGCCGCAGCTCAACTATGCGGAAGTGTGACGTAACACTGCTGACATCAAGCCGAACCGAGCCTGTCACGCACCGTTGACAGGCTCGATCGGCATGCGGGTGCCAGCACCTCATACCTGGGTGCGACCACCTCACGCAGGTGCCGACTCGAGTGCGGGACGACAGTTATGTACGACGAACAGCAGCTACCGGACCACGGCCCCCTCGCGGGCTTCACCGTGGGGGTGACCGCCGCGCGCCGGGCCGACGAGCTGGGCACGCTGCTCCAGCGGCGTGGCGCGGCGGTCCTGCACGCCCCCGCCCTGCGCATCGTGCAGCTCGCCGACGACAGCGAGCTGCTCGCGGCGACCAAGGAGGTCATCGACCAGGCGCCGGACATCGTGGTCGCCACCACGGCGATCGGTTTCCGCGGCTGGGTCGAGGCCGCCGACGGCTGGGGCCTCGGCGAGGACCTGCTGGCCCGGCTGCGGGGAGTGGAGCTGCTGGCGCGCGGCCCCAAGGTCAAGGGCGCGGTCCGTGCGGCCGGCCTGACCGAGGAGTGGTCGCCGTCGTCCGAGTCCATGGCCGAGGTGCTCGACCGGCTGCTGGAGGAGGGCGTGGAAGGCCGTCGGATCGCCGTACAGCTGCATGGTGAGCCGCTGCCCGGGTTCGTGGAGTCGCTGCGGGCCGGGGGAGCGGAGGTGCTCGGGGTGCCCGTCTACCGGTGGATGCCGCCGGAGGACATCGGGCCGGTGGACCGGCTGCTGGACGCCACCGTGTCCCGCGGCCTGGACGCGCTCACCTTCACCAGCGCGCCGGCCGCCGCCTCGCTGCTGTCCCGGGCCGAGGACCGCGGTCTGCTGCCCGAGCTGCTCGCCGCGCTCAACCACGACGTGGTGTCGGCCTGCGTCGGCCCGGTCACCGCGCTGCCGCTCCAGGCCCGCGGCGTCGACACGGTCTCGCCGGAGCGGTTCCGGCTCGGTCCGCTCGTCCAGCTGCTGTGCAAGGAACTGCCGGGGCGGGCGCGGACGCTGCCGATCGCCGGGCACCGGGTGGAGATCCGCGGACACGCGGTGCTGGTGGACGGGGACCTGAAGCCGGTGCCGCCGGCCGGGATGTCCCTGTTGCGGGCCCTGGTCCGACGGCCGGGTTGGGTGGTGGCCCGCTCGGAACTGCTGCGGGCGTTGCCCGGTGCCGGCCGGGACGAGCACGCCGTGGAGACGGCGATGGCTCGCCTGCGGACGTCTCTGGGGGCGCCCAAGCTGATCCAGACGGTGGTGAAGCGGGGGTATCGGCTGGCGTTGGATCCGGCCGCCGATGCGAAGTATTCGGACGGGTGAGTAGGCACTCGGCGCCTGCGTGACCGTCCTCTGGGGGCTGCCGCCCCGGGCCCCCGCTGTCGGCCTGCCGCGGCTTTGTCCTCAAGTGCCGGACGGGCTGGGGTGGGTGGTCTGGGCCG
>Ga0307514_10003229_pt1 | contig 15919 bp, 11 predicted proteins | sample 16_EM_MG_FD_203088 | JGI IMG/M metagenome (GOLD analysis project Ga0307514, IMG submission 203088) | Populus trichocarpa ectomycorrhiza microbial communities from riparian zone in the Pacific Northwest, United States - 16_EM | ecosystem: Host-associated > Plants > Roots > Unclassified | place...
TATATATAATGTTGATTTTATGGTTAAAATGTTGTCTTTCAACTCTTTTTTACTGGGATAATACTTCATTATTACAAATAAACCTTATAAATTGAGGTGAACTTTAGGCAGAAAAAAAAAAATAATTTCAGGCTTGTCTGAAAATATGGTAGAGATTGCTTTTTAAAATACCCTTTTGTTTTGAAATGCATTAAAATAATATTTTTTAATTTATTTTTAATATTAAGGTAACAAAATTATTAAAAAAAAATAAAACTAAAAAAAAAACATAACTAAATAACAATGCCAGATAAAACCTACGAGTACCACCCCGAACCACAAGCATTAACCCAAGGGAGATAGATAGATGGGATGTGGGTAGGCTATATTTTGTGGTTTGAAGGGTGTAGCCCAAGATTTGTGTTCTTATGTAAGACATTGTTGGTCCATGCAAGCCATGGTTAGAAAATATATTAATATAATATATTTTTTATTTGTTTTGTTTTTAATATTAAAATGATTAAAATACATTAAAAATATTAATTTAAAGTTTTTTTTTATAAGAAATACGGTTCCAGACAGTACCTATAACATAAAGCTAGAGACAGGAGAGAGATGAATTTATTTTTTATTATTAGTTCTTAAGCATCATGCTGTCTTGCCTAATTAGGATTTTAGACAAATAATTAGCACTCGGCATCGGTACTTTGTCAATTGTGGGAGTCAACTCTCTCTCTCTCTCTGCATGCGTATAAACAATGGGTGGAGTCGTCGACATGCAGGCGCGCCTGCCCTCTTCGGTGATCATGTGCTGGTGGATTTAACAAACTATTTCTATTAATTAATAATAAAAAAATACATTTATATTCAAATATTATTTCCACTCGCAATTTATCCCAAAACCTATTTCCTCCATGTATATTTAAATTCACAAGTTCTCTTCAGCAAGATAGAATGATTGATTACATGTTATGCACGTGTTGTTCTTCGAATTCAAGCAAGTCGATTTTAAATATTCTATTTTTTTTATTTTTTTATCAAGAATTATTTTCATTTATTGTTTTTTCGGTTATTTTTGTATTAATTATAATTTGAATGTTTTTTTTAATATTACAAGTGAGTTTTATTTTTTCAATACATTAAACATAATTGATTTATGATCATCCTTGTTTCTTTTATTCTAATTTATTATCAATTAAATTTATATATTAATTGACCCGCTATATATATATATATTAATTTATTATGAAATTCAACTTCATAATTCTCTAGAGATGGAGATACAAGTTGTGAATGATAATCACTACTGTTACTACGGATTCGATGATCCACCTTCTGCTTTTTTATATATATTATTATTTACTGGTTTTTTCTTTTCTTTTCGTACAAGATTTACTGTGTTTGACTTGTTTGTAAAAGTTCATTTCTTACTTTTTAAACAAACACATGGTGCCAACAGGTTAAGAGCCCGTTGTTTTTTACTTTTAAAATTATTTTTGAAAAAAAATTAATTTTTTTTTATTTTTTAAAATTAATTTTTTTAATAAGATGATATTAAAAAAATAATATTATTTCAATCAATTTAAAATGTAAAAAACTCATTCAAGGATATTATTAAAACCTTAATTTTTTCTTCAATAAAAATCTATAAAACTTTTTTCAAAAATTACATTCTGTTTTTAAAATATATTGTATAAAAAAATATTATTTTAATATATTTTAAATTTAAAAAATACTTAAAAAAACATGTGCTTTGAAAGACACTTAGAATTGAAAATAAATAAAATTAAGGTAAGGGCTGGGGCATGCATTGGACGGCGGTCGTAGTTGTATAATAAAAGGAACCACAAGGGATATTCCGTTACTTGACAACAGAGCCGAAATCGTTAAATTAAATTAGAAAAAAAAAAAAAAAAACTTCGAGAAGAATCGCGTGCCCGCATGATGCACGAGGGGAAGTCGAGAGCGATCGGTTACTACTCTTGAGTAAATTCTTCTTCAGTCCCTCACATTTCAATGTGATTATAGCATAGCTCTTCGTATTTGAAAATACATAAATTATCTCCTTCACCATAAATTTTATTGGGCCGGCTCTTTAATTAATGAGTGAGCAATTTTTCTCTCAGAATCAAGGGCCTAATTTATATGATATCAAATAAAAAGGACTAAGTTACAACCCGTCCTAAGAATAAGATACTAAAATTAACCTACTCAACCCATCTCTACTATTTTGGTAATTTTGTATGGAAAAAAATCACGGGAAAGGAGAGGAGACCAATGGCGAAGTGCTACGTGTATAGCTGGTTGGTATTGTTTTTTAAATTTAAGTGGCTTTGCTGCAAAAGCAGCGGTTTAAACGGCGTCTAAATCAATAATAAAAAATCAATTTAGTAAGTAGGAGCACAAGTATTTTTATAAATCGAACGGCCAGAGACGTGGTTTCTGAGTATCAGATCCAAGTTCGGTTTGAATAAAGAGAAAATAAAAGGAGAGCCCGGGAGTCTTCTCCTCCGAGATTGTTTCGATTGTCAGTTATCTTCCTCCATTCACCGTAGCCATAGCCATAGCCTAGCATAATAGCTGTGGTTCTTCTTCTATTCGTTAATTAATTGGTTTCTTTTATTGGATCAGAAAGAAGTTAGAAATAAGAAATGGGGAGCCCAGGACAGAACGCATGGAAATTAGCGGATCATCCTAAGCTTCCGAAGGGGAAGACTATTGCTATGGTGGTTTTGGATGGTTGGGGTGAGGCTAAACCTGATCAGTACAACTGCATCCACGTCGCCCACACTCCTACCATGGATTCCTTCAAAACTGTACCTTTCTTCTCCTTCCTTTTCTATCAATTATTCTTAATAACTGCATCCATCAATTTCAATTTCAATGATGAATGATTGTTGTTTGGAATTGGATAGACTGCCCCTGAGAAATGGAGATTGATTAAGGCCCATGGTACTGCTGTTGGGCTTCCAAGTGAGGATGACATGGGCAACAGTGAAGTTGGTCACAACGCTCTTGGTGCTGGTCGCATTTTTGCCCAAGGGTATCTGACTTAACTAATCTCTTCACTTCACTTATCTTCTATTTTTTTCAATCTTCCTATGCGGATACTTGTCTCCCCCAATGGTGTCTTACGTAGTTGCTTCATTCTCTTGAGAGCTCACGGATAAAAAACAATCTTTTATTTATTTATTTACTTGTGAATGTAGAGCCAAGCTTGTTGATCTTGCTCTTGCCTCGGGAAAAATCTACGACGGAGAGGGATTTAAGTACATTAAGGAATGTTTTGACAACGGCACCTTGCATCTCATCGGGTTATTGAGTGATGGTGGTGTTCACTCAAGGCTTGATCAGTTGCAGGTGAGTTTTGTTTTTGATCTCTTTCCTTATCTTGCTTGGCTTGTTCTCTCGAAATCATACTAGTATTTTTCCTAACGCTTATTCTCCTCCTTTTTTTTTTTTTTCTTTCTGCAGCTGTTGCTAAAAGGTGCTGTTGAAAATGGTGCAAAAAGAATCCGTGTTCACATTCTCACTGATGGCCGTGATGTTTTAGATGGGTCAAGCATTGGCTTTGTGGAGACTCTTGAGAAGGACCTGTCAAATTTACGTGAGAAAGGTATTGATGCACAAATTGCATCTGGTGGTGGTCGCATGTATGTTACAATGGATCGTTATGAGGTATGCTTGTAAATTCTGTTCTTTCTTGAGGAGAAGAATGCCTGTGATGCTTCTCATTTTATGGTCTATTCTTGTATGAATCTGTGTTTTTTTTCCCGCTCTATATTTTGTTACTTAATTTCTATAGAAACTCAACACTTACATGATATCTTCACACCATTAGGGGCTTAAAAACCTCTATTTCCCTCCAAATGAGGGGCAACGTGGACAGAGGAAAAAAGGATCTAGTCAAACTGAGATTTTGGGGAGGAATGGATCACTCTTATCCAATCTGGTCTTTATGGGTGGTAACTAGTGGCATGTAGTTCGTATATTAATGATGTTCCGGCAAACCAATATGATGCAAATTAAGACTTTCTTTTAATAAGGTGGGGGTAAAAGAGGTAGGGGGAGACTAAAAATTTACGTGGATGGAAGAGGCATCAACTACCAAATGATTTAAGCTATCTTTTTTATCAAGGAGGATTTAGTTTATGGTCTTGTTGAATGGTGTAAAAGTATAGCCTAAGCTAAATAGTTTGAAACTAAGACTTTGTTTCTGATGATGATAAGATGAAGTCTAAATGGATGTCTTTCCTTTAGAAGTTGGGAAGTAACTTGCATGTTTTTCAAAAATGATCTTTTCTTTAAATGATGTTCTACATATCAGTCTGTGTGCCTCTTTACAGTTATAGATTTAGCATCATTTCTTTGTGCATGTCTGAACATTTTCTGTAAATCTTCTGCAGAATGATTGGGATGTGGTGAAACGAGGATGGGATGCCCAAGTTCTTGGTGAAGCCCCATACAAATTTAGAAATGCAGTAGAAGCTGTCAAGAAACTGAGGGAAGAACCCAAGGCAAATGACCAGTACTTACCTCCTTTTGTCATTGTTGATGAGAGTGGAAATCCTGTGGGACCAATCAAGGATGGTGATGCTGTTGTCACATTCAACTTCCGAGCAGATCGCATGGCTATGCTTGCTAAGGCGCTTGAATACGAGGATTTTGACAAATTTGATCGGGTTCGAGTTCCTAAAATCCATTATGCTGGAATGCTTCAATATGATGGCGAGTTGAAGCTTCCAAGCCACTACCTTGTTTCTCCTCCTGAGATAGATAGGACATCTGGTGAATACTTGGTGCACAACGGCATTCGCACCTTTGCTTGCAGGTGAGCTAGAACCATTGATAGAATGGTCTTTGCCTTCATCAAACTGTTTAAATTCCTTTTCTTGTTTCTATATGTGTGTGCATCCTCAGCTATTTTAGCTGCTTTGGTTTGCAAATAACTTGATTATAAATCAACAAGCAAACTCATTTCGTAACCATATTTTGGCAGAATGATTAAACACGAGTCATTAGGGGGCTTTACTGTAGGCCTGCATCTTATAGTCTAGTAAATTCTGTCAATAATCATATGCTGGTTTCTCTCAAGTAATGTTTGTTTGGATAATGCAATTATTCCATCTCACGACTCTTTGATTCCTTGGTCCAGCCTTGTGGCTTATCTAACTTTGGCATAGGAAAGTTGCATATTTATGAAGGTATAAGGTATAACAGATTCTTTAGGTGGCTAATTATCTGTGATGGAACATTTGACACTTTTGCTACTTCAACTAGTTTTATAAATTGTCTGTTCAAGTATGTTGAGCATAAATCTATTTCTCCTCTTCGCCATCTTCTGGAAAGTTTTAAGTCCTAGCTATTTTCTTACATATGTTTGGGTTTTTGTACAACAGTGAGACTGTCAAATTTGGCCATGTCACTTTCTTCTGGAATGGAAATCGTTCTGGTTATTTTAATCAAGAAATGGAGGAATATGTGGAAATTCCAAGTGATGTTGGAATTACCTTCAATGTCCAACCTAAGATGAAGGCAATAGAGATTGCTGAGAAGGCAAGGGATGCCATCCTTAGTGGCAAATTTGACCAGGTAATTAATGCCTTGTATAATGTGATGAATGAACTCTCATTTCTAGTTGAACTGGTGACTGATATGTTGTTTCACATGATTGTTTAGGTTCGTGTCAATCTACCAAATGGTGACATGGTGGGACATACAGGAGACATTGAGGCCACAGTCGTGGCATGCAAGGTTGCTGATGATGCTGTCAAGGTACAACTTCCTTGCTGTTAGATCTTTTTTTCTTTTCTTTTTCTTTGAACTTGATTGTTGTATGGTCTATGCTACCATTATTTCAGGCTAACTTGTGTGCTGGTCCATCTGGTATGGTGTCATCCATCTGTGTGGATGCTTTTATTCTTATTAATTTCATTCGCTCATCATTTGGACAGCGACAATGAATTAGTAGTTCTCAGGAAATACCACCAGGGAATTTATTTCTCTTCAGAATAAAGCTAACACAATTAAATGAATTACAAGAGCCAGCCCACGTAGCAAAGCATTAGAGTACTTGGAAAGTGGTTAATAGTAACCGTGTTGCTGCCATTTTTTTCATTTTAGACTTGATAGTGGAGGTCAAATAAAAAAGTTGTCCTCCAGTGCAATTTATGTGAATATCAAAGCTGCCCCCAACTTTGGACAAATAAGCGTTAGCTAGGGGCTGATGGAGGGGAAAAAATTAGTAAAAAGGTTTATGCACAACGCCTAGATAGAGATGTGAACATGAAGTTAGTAACTGCGCATTTTCAATGAGCGAGTTGTATAATTTCTGTTTGACTGTTTGTCCCTTCCTAATTCCTGGCATGCTGTATTTTCTTTGCCCTGGCATTTTGTTACCTTCTTTGTTGACTGGAGATATGCTTTACCACAGATGATCATTGATGCAATAGAGCAAGTTGGTGGAATCTTTGTAATCACTGCTGATCATGGTAATGCTGAAGACATGGTCAAGAGGGATAAGTCTGGCAAACCTCTTTTAGATAAGAATGGCAACCTTCAGATACTCACTTCCCACACTCTTCAACCAGTAAGTAACAAATAGTGTCTAATATCCCCATTGAAGGATTGGATTTAATAGCATGGTGGTTTCATTGGTTATTGTTCTCCGTTTGCTTGAGTTGATATAGAGTCAACCGATTAAATATGCCCACTTCCTGTGTAGGTGCCTATCGCAATCGGAGGGCCTGGACTGGCCCCTGGTGCCAGGTTCCGCAATGATGTTCCCACTGGTGGACTTGCCAATGTAGCTGCAACCGTGATGAATCTGCATGGATTTGAGGCTCCTAGCGACTACGAGCCCACTCTGATTGAAGTTGTCGATAAATAGGAGAAGGGAAGCATAATTAAAACACATCAGTAATCCCATAAATTTTGATTTTAAGCAACTATAATTGCAGAAGCCTGTTGAGAACTATGTATTATCCGATAAAATAAGTTGTAATTTTGATTCTGACCGGTGGGCTTTCCATTTCCCAGTTGAGACTTGAGAGAGAACATTGTAATTTCTGCCCCCTCGGTGGATGACAGAATTGTATTTCAAATGGCGGTCTTATTTGTGATTGTGCTCTTGTTTGTGATGATATCATGACATCCAGTTGCCTATGAGCTGTGAAGGAGCACTGTCTGTTTTGGAATGAATGCCATGTTTTCTTGTTTATGCCATGAAGATTTATTAGCAATACAATCTGTCTTAAGATCTCTTGAATGCATTAATATTGAAAGCATAAAAATGATCGCGACATTATCGTCTAGGCAAACAAGGCTTTAATTGTTGCAGCCCGTGGGTGATCTTGGATCATTCATCGTGATTAGGGCTCTTTGGAATTGTGATTATGGTTGTTTTTTAAAGTACTTTTCATTTTAAAATGCATCAAAAATGATGTTTTTTTATTTTTATTTTTAAAAAATTATTTTTGAGATCAACGCATCAAAACAATCTAAAATATATATAAAAAATTAAATTTTAACAAAAAAAATTGAATTTTTTTAAAACGCGGGTTGACCCGTATTTCCAAACGCTCATCTTGTAAGCAAAATAGTGTTTTTTTAAAAATAAATATATTAAAATCTTCTATATTAGATTTTTTTTAATTTTTAAATTATTATATTAAAATCATTAAAAACACTAAAAAATATCAATTTATATTTTTTTTAAATAAACGCTTTTAAATATAATCTTACACACAAAAATAAACAACTTCGACATCCACCGAATGGGTCCCGACTTGGAACTCCATAATCAATTAGTTAAGGGGTCTTGCATTTATTTTATTTTATTCGTGGATCCCTAGCCAACCATGGTGATGAATATATAAATAAAGTTGTTGGAAAATCAAAATAAAATAAAATATTTTGACCTCAACGTTACTCAACCGGAGGGGATAGACGCCCGCACGCTCCTACCCTATCCGTTGGATTGGACCCGACGCAACCCTCCCTCCCTCCCTCCCTCCTTCCCTTCCTTTTTTGAATTTCAAAATAAAGCAGCCACGCTTCTCCCTACAAACCGAGGGAAATAACCTTTATTACTCCAGCGAGGATGTCCTCCTCCTCCGCCTCCTCCTGTCCAATTGTATATATATATAAAATAACATAGGGTTCCTCCTCCCTCCCCCCTCGCCATCACCATCACCAATCCAACACAATCCAGATTACGAAAGATGGAAAAGTATGAGAAACTGGAGAAGGTCGGGGAAGGCACCTACGGCAAAGTCTATAAAGCCAAAGACAAACTAACAGGTCAGCTCGTTGCTCTCAAAAAAACTCGGCTCCAAATGGATGAGGAAGGCGTTCCCCCTACCGCTCTCCGCGAAGTTTCTCTTCTTCAGATGCTCTCTCAATCTCTCTACGTCGTCCGCCTCCTCTCAGTCGAACACCTTGACGCCAACAACTCCGACGACGACTCCAAATCCAATCTCTACTTGGTTTTCGAGTTTCTCGATACGGATCTCAAGAAATTCATCGATTCTCACCGCAAAGGTCCCAACCCTAGACCTCTCTCCCCTTCCCTCATCCAGAGCTTCCTCTTCCAGCTCTGCAAGGGAGTTGCTCACTGTCACAGCCACGGTGTGCTTCACCGCGATCTCAAGCCTCAGAACCTTCTTCTTGATCAGGAGAGAGGGATTCTTAAGATTGCTGATTTGGGATTGGGTCGTGCCTTTACTGTGCCTCTTAAGAGTTATACCCATGAGATTGTCACTCTTTGGTATAGGGCTCCTGAGGTGTTGCTTGGTTCCACTCATTATTCCATCGCTATCGATATGTGGTCTGTCGGTTGCATCTTTGGTAATATAATTTAATGTGATCAATTTGATTTTGATTTGTTGGTGCTCGATGAAAGTCTCGTTTCTTATTGTATTCATTGCAGCTGAAATGTCGAGAAGGCAAGCTCTGTTTCCTGGAGACTCCGAGCTTCAACAGTTGCTTCATATTTTCAGGCATGCTTCACTCTTATTCATCTAATTTAATTTAATTTTGCGCTTTATAGATAAAAGAATCATAGTTATTAAATCCAGTATGAGATTTGATCCAATCAAGAGGTTGGATCCTGAGTTTCATGAGTTAACTTGAATCAATAAAAAAAAATTAAAAAAAGATAAAATTTTAATATTTTATATAAAAAAATTAAAAAAAAATTCATGTAAACATAGACTATCCATATTATAAATAATAAAGTTTAAAAAAATATTTTAAAATGTTTTTTTATCCCACATTAAAAAGATATTATGTTAAGTTTTTAAGTTGAAATATTTAAACAAAAAAATTTTTTATTCCACATTTAAAAAACACAATTTTTTTCATGGGAACATAGAATATATATCTTAATGGGTTTCAAATTTCACATTGAAAAAACATAGTTTTTTTCTTAGGAACATAGAGTATATATACTAATGAGTTTCAAATCCTACATTGAAAAAACATGGTTTTTTTCTTGTAAACATAGAGTATATATATTAATGGATTTCAAATCCCACATTAAAAAGATACTATATTATCCTTTTAAGTTGAAGTATTTAAACCAAAAGGTTTTTTATACCACATTGAAAAAACATAACTTTTTTTTTAGAACATAGAGTATATATACTAATTAGTTTTAAATCCTACATTTGAAGGGGAAAAAAAAACTTGGGTCTTGCCCGGGTCACGGGTTGACCTGCTGGGTCGACCGGGTTTGGCCGGATCGTTGCACCGGCTGGTTTTTTGACAAACCCGGACCGGTCCAGCTCCCGGATCGACCCGCCAGTCCGGGTTTAATAGCTATGAAAAGAGTGGCTTTTGCACTTTACCATACATTTACTTTTATAAATTACGTAAGCTAATTTCTACCGATTAATTCTAAGGTTGTTAGGAACACCAACTGAAGAGCAGTGGCCAGGAGTTACTTCTCTTAGAGATTGGCATGTCTATCCCAAATGGGAGCCTCAAAACCTTGCACGAGCTGTTCCATCTCTTGGACCTCAAGGGGTGGACCTCTTATCGGTAACTACTGCTGCTGCTGCTATAAGTGCATGCTTTTTTCCAATTGTTGGCTTCTTGTTTTATGGGTGGCAAAGTGCACCTCAATAGCTGGATTGTCATGTTGGCTTGAATTGAATGTGAATGTGGCACTTGCCATAGCTTCTGCGCTGGAATTGTTGTTGCTCTCCCATAGATGTTCTTCTCCAGCCCAAGAGTAAGTTTGTCCCATATCGGTTAGAATGAGAAACCAACCTTATTTGTTTACAACGGTATCTTATTTAAAGTCTAGCCTAAAGGCAAGGTTTCTCATTTTAACCAATGTGGGACAGACATATATGTATGTCCCATATTAGAATGTATATAATATTGTTGCTAATATATAAATATACATTCTCATAATTGACTCTTGATATACCAAGACTATATAAGAAGTATTTCTGATGTGAAAGGTCTTTTAATAATGGATCACAGAGCATGCTCAACTCTTAGAATAGTAGTTCTGATACCAAGTTGAATTTAAGAGAGGGAGTGAGACAATACAAGGAGAATTGTATTGAATGGTATGATTTGTTTACAAGAGGGGTATCCTATTTATAGTCTAGTCTAAGGGGAGTGTTCTCATTCTAACTGATGTGGAATAAACATACACATTAACATGTAATGTAATAGTGTATATAACGTATACATTAGTACCAACATTATATACATCCTTGGCAATCCAGCAAAGAAGTTCTTATCCTTTTCAAGCCAAGGTATATAATGTATATGTTTGTCCCACATCGGTTGGAATGAGAATGTATATAATATTGTTGCTCATGTATATACATTCTCGTGTTATCTTGAACTAATTTTTAGAATATAGGGTATGAATCAAGTCAGCTTGATGTTTGATGATTATCAAAGTATATAGTTTACAATATAGGTGACACGACTGAAATTTGGCCAAGAAATACTATAGGCTGATGAGGATTACGCTGATTTAAATATTTTTTCACAAATGGTTGATTTTGTCATATTACTGATATGCTCACACTGACAAATGACAACGCAGATCGTACTGTTTTGGAATATTGTCAGGATTTATGTATGTTCTTTAATCACTTTTTTGCTCAAAAGTAACAAGTAGAGCCGGATTATGACAATAATGTGGATGGGAACATGAAATCAAATTTTACAAGTGATGTGAGTAGGAATATGCAAATTCTACGTTTCTAAGATACTCTAATAAATTTCTTTACCAATAGGTTTAGTCCTGCAACTACGGTTTCCAAGCTGGCTACTGATCCATCACTTTGGCTCTTCTTCGTTTGCCAATATCACCTCTATATTGGGATACTAATATCATGTTGTGTTGGATAATGCAGAAGATGCTCAAGTACGATCCAGCTGAAAGAATCTCGGCCAAAGCAGCTATGGATCATCCCTATTTCGACAGCCTTGACAAGTCGCAGTTCTGAAGCTACAAGGTTTTGGGAGATTTTACTTTCTGCTTCCATCATGCATTTTCTAGGATTAGATACCTTTATGTAAAAGATGTTCGGTTCATCGTCTTGGTGATGTAACTTTTGAACTTTGTCACAACTTATATGATATATATATATATTTTTTTTTTTTTTGTGCAATTTATGCGTACAATTAATCTTTGCGCGCCAAATTTGCAAGATTTCATCTATTGTTTTTTTAAGAATGAAATTAATCTCTGGATAACTGCTGATTAAGTGTAAAATATCGCATGTATTTGTGAATGGCGATTCAGTTGTTCACTGTTCATGCCTCTCTCCATGTTTTACGTGATAATTAAATGTTCATTGTTGAAGGAATGGGTCCAGGTGTTGTAAGGTCTTCTATATTGTTGACTTTCGTTAGTAAAATGAAGTGTGATGGACATTTAAATCGCTCATGCACTCAATTTGTGTTGCCTCTGTCATATCTTGACTGTATGTAAATGCATTCCTAAGTTCTGATCACTATGTCTTCCAAGAACTTGGCAAAGGAAAGGTTTGAGTAAATTTATCTGTCGCAGTGAAATAAAACATGTCACTGAACATTACTTTTAGAAGCTAATTTAGTGTGTTCACATAGCATTGTTTTGCATGGATTAAGGTTTTCAGAGAAGCTTATAATGCCTTACAAGAAAGTATTTGGTTGGCTGTGAATACAGCAGTAACTAGACTAGAGGTTTCCTGAGGAGTGAAGTTTGCTAGATTTAGTTACACTTGTTGCTGCATGCATACGCTTTCATGTTTTGTTTATATTGCAGCTAGTATTGCAATGCAAAATGTGGGCAAGCATCTCCCTCTTCTTTTTTTTTGTACATGAGAAGAAGCAGCAGAGTACTAGATAGAATATTGTTTGTAGTGGATGGTAGATGTCTTTCCTTTGCTGGGCATCCAACGTTTTTCTCCCTTCACTTGGGAACTATTCAGGATGCCCTTCTCTCCCCCTCCAGGGCTTGAGAATCTGAAATGAGCAGAGCAAACTAGCATCAACACACATAAGGGCACCTGCATTGTTGAACTCTCCACAGTAGTTCGGTGCTGAGAATATGGTGACCAGCTGTCTGTCTGCGAAGAATTCATAGCCATCCTCGACTACCTGTCAATCATTTCCCATCGAAGAACACCTTGGGTTATTTATCACATTATTATTCCTAGTACAAGTATTAGGGCAGGAATTGGAAGGTAATGGACTTGATCTGAAGAAAGGGGGAGAGCAATCAAGGAATACCTGGTGAGCTCGGCATACGAGATCGAGATCATGTTTCTTTAAGAACTCGGTGACCCTATCGGCTCCGAAGGTATAGGAGACACCCCTATCATTATCACCCCAACCCTTGGTGTCTCTATCAGGATCAGACCAAAGGAGGTCACACAAGAGGCCCTGGTCTGGCACGTCTGCTGGCCTCTCTATAGCTCTGATCTGATCCAAGCTATCCATTTCCGGTGAGAGTCCACCATGCATGCATAGGATTTTGTCATCGACCACTGCAGCCACCGGTAAACAATTGAAGCAGTCCGTGAAAGTTTTCCATAGACGGACACTGAAACGACGCTTGCACTCATCATAGAATCCATATATTCTGTTGATAGAAGCACATTCATGGTTCCCTCGAAGAAGGAAAAAATTGTCAGGGAACTTGATCTTGTAAGCAAGGAGAAGGCATATTGTCTCTATACTTTGTTTTCCTCTATCTACGTAGTCTCCAAGGAATAGATAATTGGAATCTGGTGGAAACCCGCCATACTCAAACAATCGCAAGAGATCTGGATATTGCCCGTGTATATCACCTGCAAACAACCAGAATACTAACAGCAATATGTATCAAGTGTTAAACAGGATCGGCATGTAATTCTTCTGCAGAGATATGCGAGTCCAAAAGGGTGTCATTTTTGCGGGGGTCAATTCGCAAAATGTTGCCTTATTAATCAGTTCTATGAGATAACTCTAACATCTATCTAACATTGTAAATGGAAGATGAGAATTGCAGACGAAGATAGAATGCTTATTATAGTCAATGGGCAACATAAAGATGGAACAAGATCAAACAAAAAGGCAAGCAAATTGATATATAGATTGCATAAAAAAGAAAAAAGGCCATTGATTGTGGAATTCCGATTGAACAGGCAGAAGAACAAGATGGGAAAGGGGGTGGAGGAAGGAAGGAAGAGAAAGATGTACCACAGATGTTGATGGGAGCTTCTAATGCAAGAAGAACAGGTTGAGCAAGAAAGACTTGCTTGGCGGTGACACAGAGTTGGTGGATTTCAGGTTCAGTCAGCTGGATGCGTTTCCCTCTATTATTCCTTCCTTCCAGCAACCTCTGTATCAGCCCTTCCAATCCCTCCATCCCAACCCTTCCCTTCTTCCTCCTTTTATCTACCAACATTCTGCTCCAACGTAGATTTGATCTCTCTCTCTCTCTCTCTCTCTCTTTTCTCTTTGTAATCAGTTTGGCCTCCTAACTAATACTAAGATAAAATAAATAGATAAATAAATGTACAATGTCTAGGCAAGGCAATGAAATGAGGACGCGAACAAGTATCCCTTCATTCTTGATTAAGTTAAAAAGTACTGAAAAGAGAAAGATGACCTGTTGGATGATATAGAGAGAGAAAGGGAGAGGGAGAGGGAGAGGGAGTTGGCGAAAGAAGCGCAAGAGTTGAAGATATATTTAGGGTGAAGAATCAGCTTCTCCCGACATCCATGCCAGCTGCGGACTGCCTCCATCCATTTTGCTCTCTTCCTTGAGAAGCCACCTTCTGCCTGTCTCTCTGCCTGCTGCCAAACCCAAATGCAATCCACTCATTAGATTAGGCAGCTTTCTTCTTCTTCTTCTAATTAACAGCTACTGCTACTACTCATAATAATCATGCAAGGCATGATCATCCAGCCCTGTCTTCTTCTTCTTTAAAAAAAAACAAAAAAAAAAATAGTTAATTAATTCCCTAATTTATGGACATCGTGGGTATCCACTATTATACCCATGCAGCACCAGTTAAAAAAATGGCTAGACTTTTTTTGTTTCGAATGAAACGTGATATAACCCGTTTTCTCAAAAAATCAGAAACAACAAAGCATGTTGTTCTTGATTTTCTTGGGAACGCGGATGGTACCGCGTTACCTGAACCACTTCTACTTTTAAAAGCATTCATAAAGATGGATTTTTAGCAGCAAAATAAATTCTAAATAAATGCCATGGTTTATGAATTTGTGAGCTCGTACATTAACAAATTAAAACACCAAAAGAGAAGGATGTTTCGATATACTCCTGGTTATAAATGTCTATTAATTGGAATAGTGATTTCACAAAATTATTTGCTCAAATAAAACTTTAAATTACGCATTAGGGATAAGGATATGGTGGTTTTTTACATGATATAAAATTACTAATTTAACACTGAAATAAAAAAAAATTGAATGTTCTTCAATCAAACAAGGGTGTTATGGTCTTTTCAATTTTTTTAAAATAGTAAAATTATTTTATTACTCAAGACACAAAATCAACATAACTCTATTACATGAGTGTTTTTTTTATCTTTTTACATTGATTTTAGTGATGATGTGAAGGTTACTTAGGATCATTATTGTATTTGATCACATGATAAATATTATTATAAAAATAATGGGGCGTGCATAGTAAAAGGCCCCCACACCCATCGAGTAGCGATGCATGGTTGTCTGGTTATCAAATATCGTCTTTCATTGCAATGTTTGAAAGGTCTTTACGCCCCTACACAATGAGGTAGTGCATGCTCCTAATGCGCCTCCGGTTTTGCCGGCAATCATTTTCTTCTTCTCTTTTTCTTTTCTCTCTCATCCTCTAATCATATACTAGCCCCTTCAGTTTTTTTCCTTTACATTTGGTTCATATCCTTTTGAGTGTTACTTTTTTATTTTTAATAATCTATAAAATTACTTATGATTTTCAATTTCATCCCTTCTATTTTTTTAATCTTTTAAATTTGATCCTTATTATTTTGATTGCGGTTAATTTTTAGCTTGTTTATATATATATATATATATATATATATATATATATATATATATATATATATATTCATTCTCCTTGATTTTTTTTCAATCAAATTTGATACCTATTTTTTTATTTCTATCTTTTTTGCTTTGACAAGTTTTTTAAATTGATATTTTTTTCATAATTTCATCTTTCAAAATTAAAGTAGTTGTGAATTGAACTTCTTAATTAAGCCTAAATATAGGATTTCACACGTTGTGAGTTTTAAATATTAGACCAGGTTTAGAAAATTCACTGAGGTTTGCTTTTTTTTTTAAGCTAATGTTTTTTGTTTTTTATCATCTAATTTTAGAGTTTTGCATGTTATTTTTACTATTTGCCTTTTCATTGCTTTTTTTAATAAAATTTCTTTTTTTTTTAAATATTAGGTTGTTCGATAATTGAGTT
>Ga0307514_10003230_pt1 | contig 15918 bp, 13 predicted proteins | sample 16_EM_MG_FD_203088 | JGI IMG/M metagenome (GOLD analysis project Ga0307514, IMG submission 203088) | Populus trichocarpa ectomycorrhiza microbial communities from riparian zone in the Pacific Northwest, United States - 16_EM | ecosystem: Host-associated > Plants > Roots > Unclassified | place...
AAACATCTGCACGTGTGTGCATGTATAGATGTAAGGTAACATGGTGATTGAATAGTTATTGGTTTGCATTGACCTGGATTTGTGTGTGCATTAATGGAAGAATCGACAAGGACTTGTGCTCTTTCTTCTTCCAGATTTGGTTAAGCCGATCGGCCACTTTCATAATCTCTCTCTCTCTCTCTCTCTGCCTTTCAACTGACACACACAGTGAAGAGAATTTAGCGTTGACGTAAATTTGAAGTATGAGTTTGAAAAAGAGAGAACGAACAAGAGGAAATGTGCTGTAAGAGCCTCAGCTGAAAAGGATTTGATGATTGAGTTGATATGTGAGAAGGACTTGCATGCCTTTTCTTCTCCACCTCAGAATGTAGACTCTGTTGAAAATGGTTTGAACTTTGTGACAACACTTTCCTTTCTGTAAGTGTCCCAGAACTGTGAATCTAAGCTCATTATTATCATTATTAGGTGCTTGAATTCGAACTTTGGATTGCAATAGCAAGTAATCTCTCATGTATAGGCTTGCGTGAAGGCCATGAAAACCTTGTCTCAGCAACGCAAAATTGATGTTAAAATGACAACCTAGCATATGACTATTTCAAGCTGGGAAAAAAGAAAATCTTTGTGCCATTTCGTGAATCAGGAGGGTTTTGGCATTTATGTTGATAAGTACCAGACTCCATGGGTTGGATAGTTACCAATACCCTCTGCCGTATGCCTAAATTAATTTGCAGGCCCTCCCGGAGATATGTCTCCATCTCATTTGTGGTGGCCACCGGGACAACTGCTCTGGTTCCATTGTTTGGATGGAAAAATTCAAAATGCATGTGTCGCTTCCTAATAATGCAAGCGATGGCTTATCATTGATAAGCTTATGTAACCCCTAAAAAGAAAAAAATCAAGAGGTATACCTTAACTCATCAGGTTTTGAATTTGTTTTTTAAAAATCATCACTTTGAGTGTTATAAACTTTAAAGTTATTGAAGGTTTATATAGTTATTTATCAGAAAAAAAAAAAAAAAGAAAGAAGAAGAACAGAGTTTATAAGGAGATGCTGAGTCATTTCTGGGCTCGAGGATTAGAGAGGAGAGAAATAAATACTGACCCAGCTTGTTATTGGACCTATTGATCTCGCAGGTCCCATGGCATTTCCTATACCGAATATTGGCCCTCTCTCTTTTTTTTTCTTGCAAATGAAATAATTTTCATTTTTATTTCTTTCTTAAATGAATTAGAAATAGAGAAATTAATATCCACAATCAAGAATCAACTTCTCTTTGCAATCAATTTTTTTTATAAAAAAAATTCAATAATATATATATATATATATATATAGACACACCTTAATATTAGTATAATACAAATATTAATTTGCTCTCCAACGACAACCCAGTTTATTGATTAGCTGGGAAAAGAAAGCATCGCAGGAAAGGTTTTGAGCGAACATTAGTAGTGTTGGGCCTCAGCAGAAGCCTTGCAATAATCTCCCAAAAAGAGGAAAAGTTCTACAAAAGCTACTTACCGAGACTTACATTCTATTTACGATTATTTTTTAAAATATTTTTTATGCTGAAATATATCAAAATAATATTTTTTTATTTTTTAAAAATTATTTTTAAAATCAGCACATCAAAATGATTCAAAATATAAAAAAAGATTGAATTTTTTGGAAACTCGGGTTAGCCCGCGTTTCCAAACGCTCTCTTAAAAGATCAATGATATAGAAATGATATTTTTTTAGGTTTATTATTGAATAAAAAAACTCCATTTTTTTTAATTCTTAACATAAAATATGAAGATAAAAAATGTTTATCTTTCAACATTATTAGGTGCATAAAAGCTTTTTAAGGAGCTACTATATTTTCATCGGTATTAATGATATATAAATGATATTTATCCTTCATATATAAAATATTTATCTCTCATTAAATGCTACCAGGATAAAATAACACTCCATCCTCTCTTCTTCATAAAAAAAAAACTTATGAGCTATAAATACCTCGTTAATCCTTGAGGTATTAGGGTCACAATCTCTTTATTTTTAATATTTTTAATATATATATTTTTCAGAGTTTTTCTCTGCAAAATATTATTGTATTTTTTTCTCTAAAAATATACTTATTTAAACATCATAGAGTCCTTAAAACTACCAAAGAGGATCTTTGGCCGATACCAGTTAGCGGTCACCTTGACTTATTAAGCACCAGGTATAGGCTACCAGTTACATTGGTCAGGAAGAATGGATCATAATGCTAGAATCAAGAAATTAACCGACTATCCAACATATGACCCTTGCTCCTAAGTTGTTTGGATATTTTGGGACATCATCACATTTCAAGTTACTTACAAAAAAATACTCCTAGTATCTTATAGTTTACTCTGTGTTATATTTACATGTTATAGTTTAAAAAATCACAATTTACATAATGTATCGACATAAATTTTTGAATTTAATAAAATGATCAAATTATCCATATTATAATATATAAAAAATATAGAATTTCTCTTTTTAAACAGATTTCTCCATGTTCATATATAATTCCATTCTTTTTCTCTTGATGAACAAAGATTCTAAACCAAAATCAAAATCAAATTATTGTTTTTAAGCAATAGACCAAAAAACCTCATAAACCTTGCAATAATCCAGCTCTTCAATTTTTTCTTCACCCCTACATATAACACAATCCACAAATCAAATATAACATAACACAAACACCACGAATCAAAACACTAATTTAGTTTCGATATGAGATTTTTGTAATCTACACAAAAATTCCAATCTCAATTTTTATTTATATTAAAAGAATTCCAGCCCATCCCCTTCCCTCCTTGCATCATCATAATCAAGGAAGGAGGATCAGAATGCAGATGGGACTCGGAAGGGACAGAAAAAGATGACTCACTAAAAAATAACTGCTAAGATGTTAAACAGAGATTTGGATAGAGAACGAGTTGTTGCTGAGGCCAAGCTGTGGGGAGAAAATTGAAGAGAAAAAGGAGACAGAGTGCTCAAGGAAGTTTTGAATAGTTAATGCCTCACATCATTTTTTCTTGTTGTCTAGTTTCTTGCACTTCAGTCACCATCACCGAGTGAAGAGAAGCTTTGAGAATTTAAGCTTTGCTTGGACCGGCCCATGAAGTGGAAAATTTGTCAAAAGAATAACATTTTCTTTTCTCTTAAATATAAATCATTTGAATTCTTTCAAACTTCTATTTTAATTGCTTCAAGTTTGTATTGGAAAAATCATGCTAGTGATAAATAAAAAAAGTCATGACCATGTCAAATAAGAAAAAATAATTTCCATTGGATAAATACATTATTTACTCCATAATTCAAATTCTTTCTGATTATTTATTTTAATAGTCACAAAATTAAATAAAAGAGGGTTTTGAGAATGGAAAATTTTATAGCAAGAAAGTATTTAAACTATACTAAAATAAAAAGGATATACTTATCATATATAAACAATACCAAAAAAAAAAAAAAACAATTTCCTAGTTCCTACATGGGAAGAATCCAATTCCCATTTCCTCTGGAGGGGGATAATAATTCTGGAACTCCATTTCAGCTTTTCTAAGCCCAACAGAACAAGCTAGCAACAAAAATCCCCAAATTCTTCACAGTTAAGGAGCAATAATTCCAGGATTACATTGCTTTTCATTTTCTATCTAACCCTCCAATTCTGGGCGTGTTCCATTCACATTCATCTCACACAGGTATATTTGCTTTAATGAGACAAATGATGTTTTCATCAGTTTCTACGAGTAGGGAAAAAAAAAGCAGTTTAAAATCTTACGGCGAGAAACATAGTGAAGGAAAAATGTGGGTGGAAATTTGTTAGTACAAGTCAAGCGACTCTCTGTGCAGATGGTATACACATACATCAAAAAGTTGTGAGTATACATTGTTACAGCATGCATGGCCTGAAAGTAGCACTGATGTAACCCGTCTAAGGTTCAAAACTGGCCGGCCCGAATGTCTCTATCCAGGCGATCTGCGTTAAGGGTCCCAGGAAGCTCCCTAAAGTCTTCATTGAAGATAGAATACGCGCTGCAATATTAAAAACCAATAAATGAGACCGGAAACACACATGGGTGAATCACATTGTTAAAAAGATGCAAGAAATAGAAGCATGGATGGACAAGCAGCAGAGTTAGAGGACACTAGAAAACAACATGGGGAATTGGACAAGCTAACTATTCCTATTAGTCTATACTCTATACCTGAGATCACCAGCTTGCCTCCGCCCAAGATTCAGAAGGATGATAACAAAGCCAGTGCCGATTATCTGAAAGTTAAGTAGCAGCAAGAAATGAGGATACATGAAATACTAATGAGAAATGAATATAGGTAATTTGTCAGAATAAAATGCAGGTTATATAGAAGATTCTACAGCACACCAAAGTTATCCATCTGCTTTCTATAACATCCTATGGTCCTCAGGGCATGACAACTGGATTTTGCTTTGCTCTTTCTATATGTTAAAGATGAGTCAAAGAAAATTTCAGGCTTGTTATGGTCATGCTATGGATAGCATTTCACAGGGTTTAAAATGCTGTTATCAAGTAACCAGTTCAACCATGCAAACATTTAATTGTGGTAGCATAGATATGGTCCAAATTCTGCAAATTTGTTTTTTCAAGAAACACTAGCATGCCATCACCAGTCCACATTTGCAATCAGCTACCATAATTTTTTTTAATGGGCATTTGCTGCGTAAGCTTTTATTAGGTTTGGAAACTTTACTAAAAGTTGAGGTTTTAAAGGAAAAATATTTATTCAATAGTGATGTCTACCTGGCAAAAACAATTTGCAGGTAAAGTCAATGCTACCTATGTAATCTACTCCAACTTTTTTTTTTCTTTTTATTGCAGCGATAAATCATAAATGAGCTTCCAAGCCAACTTATTGAATTTATTGCAGCCCACCAATTCAGCACGGGGAAGGGAAAAATATATTAATGGAACATTTTATTCATTAAATCTTATGGCAGATTATCAGAATGATTGTTTAGGTGACTTTGATGTGAGGTTTTAATGGGTTACATTGAGCAGGATTCATTCTCATTCGACTCAGGTCAAGCAAAAAGAAGGCAAAATGGCTAGCAAGAGGTCAGAGAAGATCCAGTTCAAATCCTCTTCATTTTCTTAGAAAGATCAAAGTTGCTGCTGAAAAATAAAACAGGTACCACACATTTGCAAAAAAAAGAACTCACAAAGAGAAGCAACTTACATATATTGGTCCCAGATCCCATCTGTGGGCAACAGGTGCCAAAATGAACCATAAAATAAAAACAGCCCATGCCTTCAGACTGAGAGAGAAAAGTCCCATCAAAAGGATATCTATCAATGAAATAAAATAGAATTTTATCAGAAGAATGTTGTTTTTTTACATCAAAAGGTACTTCTACTAGATGCTCACCAGGGAGCTTTAACTTATCATGCAGAAAGAAATAAAGCCTCCTCTTCCACCGACTTGCTGATTGTGGCAGCTGAAACTTCTGGAGAGTTGAAAATTAAGAAAAACAATTTAACTAATAAGAAATTAGTATTTCTAAGAATCGCCAAAACTCAGTTCAGTAGAATTAATTATTCATTAATACCAGATCATCATCATCATCGTCAAATCCATCTCGGAGATGTTTTGCTGGCGGCTTTGGTTTGACAGCGACAATCAGGGAATCTAGAAAGTAAACAGAAAATGCCTATATCTTAGAAGAAGAACATGGAGCTTAATTAGAGAACTTTGCAGAAGCTGAACTGAACATTATCAGTAAAACTAAATCGCAGCATGGGCCCACATAATTATGTTTGTAGTTAGCATTTTTGTTATGTTGATACATTAGGCTGAGCAAAAAGTAATAACCTAAAATATACAATTGATAGCATCTTGAATCTGGTAATAGCTTTCAATTACATTAATTTCTGTCAGCAAATAAGTGTTAGCTGTTATATAGAACAAAATTTTTTCCATCAAAATCAACAGCCACATTATTTTAAACTAGGTTATCAGTTTTCAAAACCTTTGCAAAAAAAAAAACATTTGCACTTTAATACATAGTTAGGGTTTTAGTTAGTACCTTATAATCATACAATGGCAAGAGAACCCTATTATCTATTTTATAGAAAATCTTGTTGCCCTTTAAAGCAGACTCTCTTTCAATTGGTTAAAGATTGAAATTGGACAATGTTTCTGCATTTTATCTAATTTTGATATTTCTTGAACCACTTTTAGTTTCTAAAGTATCATTAGTAACATAAGAAAGATATTTAACGTCAATATAATCGGATAATGTTATGAATTTAAAAACTTCATTATCCTGTTTAAAAATACATCAGAGATTATAGCAAATTCCATCAGACCCGGAGATTTCCCCAAAGAAGAAAAATATACTGCATAATCCTATCACAGGACAGCAACAATAACAGGAACAAGCAACATATGAATGGTAATACGAACACTAAAGAAAAGACATGTACCTCCATTATTAAGCCGTATATCATCCTCATCTCTACTATCATGCAATACATTCCCGCGCAAGATAAGCCTTAAATTCTCAATTGGTAGGTGCCTATTTTCAGCAACCAACTTCCTCAAATCACGGACCTATTACAACAATGCAAGAAAATTATAAGAATTCACAATGACAAGCATCTTATTATCCTTTTCAAATTTAGATATTTTCCTTTTGTTACTATGCATATGGTCTTTAAGCAAGCAGACCATTTTGATGAGAAACAGAATTACATGAATTCAAACTAAACCTCACATTTTTCTACTTCAAGGGACATTCAATATTTTCAAACTTCATACTGCAGTGCAATAATAAATCCTCAGAAGGCAAGCCATAACATTGAACGAGAGGAAAAAAATAAATAACCATGGACCACAATGCTGCTCTAATTTATGCACTTATAATCAAGAATTTGACCGAGAAACCCTATCTTAGTAAATGGGTTTTCGAGATTTACCACAACAATATGAAGCAAGGAAGGATTAAATTAAGAATTAAATGCAAAATATTAAGTGGGCCTTTCTGTAATCCATGGTTAAGCCAATTTAGCAGCATAAAGAATCAAAATTTTATTTAACAGACAAAATTGGATAAAACAACAAACTCTAAGAAAACCCAAAAGATACAAATATGTACATAAAGAGAGCGAGGAAGAGATAAAGAGACACACTTTGATGGGAGAAGGAAGGAGGAGGCGAGATGGAGGAGAAGGGCCAATAGTTTTGACGGTGATTTCAGCCATATTACCATTATCGTCGATGTTGCTGTGATTGCTCTTTGCTTCGTCTTCTTCATTAATCTCTCCCATCAAACTCTGATCGGATCGATCGGTCTATCTCAATTTGGTTTTGATTTGGAATTAATTTTGACCCTCAATTCGATTCATGTTTGTTTTTTTCATGTATAGAATATAAAACTGGTTTTTTCTACTGTTTGCTTTCTCGAATAAAAATTAAAAAGTGACAAGGTAAAGTAAAAGATAAATATAGGATAAAAGGTAAACTATATATTTTTTAGTGTTTTAGTGTTTTATTAAATTTTTCTTGGAGTATAAAAAACCTAAAATGTTTTCTTATAGAAAAAGAATTTGGGGTTGATTTTATATAACATCTTTAACTTTGTGGATCCAAAATAACATCAACGATATATAAAAATATAATTTAATTAAAAAAATTTAAGATAATATTTTTCTTAAATATTATAATAATAATATATTGAATTGATCCGGGTTAACTCGGAATAACTTATCAAATTCAGGACCTGAGTTATAAGACTAAGATAACTCTATAAAAAGTAAATTAAAATATATTATAAATTTTAATTCTCAATCAACCCAATATTAAATTAAAAAATTTAAAAAAGTTCAATTAAAAAAACAATCTAAGTTAACTCGGTTTAACCGACTATATTTGTGGCCCGAGTTATTAGACTAGGATAATCTCATAGAAAATAAACCAAAACAAATTACAAAGTCTAATTGAAAGATAAAATTGAAGAAAAATAATTTAAAAAATAACCCGAGTCAACTGGGTTACTCACAAAGTCTACGACTTGACGTATGAGACCATAATAACCTTATAAAAATAAACTAAAACAAATTATAAAGTCTTGTTCTCACTCAATTGTTGAGGGATTAATAGAAAAAAATTAATTAAAAAAAATTGAGTTAGCCAAGTTAACACATCATACCCGCGACTCGAACTAAAATAACTTGATAAAAATATTAAATTATAAAATTTAATTTTCAATAAATAATTAAATTGTTAGAAGAAGAGAACAATGAATATTTGAATATCAAACTATGAATATATCCAATAAAATTGAGAAGCCTAGAAGATCTCAGGCTAATTTTATTTATTTTTTCCTCACCGAGACTATCTCCCTCACATAAATTATTATGTGGGTGTTAAAATAACATTTGAACCATGCCATTGCCACACATTACACAAAACTTTCTCTGAACTCAGTTAATCAATCCCTCGAGTGTGGGGCTAAAGACTTGATTAGATCACAAGGCAGATTCTTCTATCACAAAAACAAATGATAAGGATGACAATAGGTCTGAGGATGAGGCTCGTGCTGCCCACCATTCATCCAGGATAAAACCTCCGACAAATATATAGACACAGCCTCTTATTTGCCAGCCAAAACACGCATAACCAAAGCAAACAAAGAAGAGATAACATGGCACTGAGGTTGTGGGCTTCTTCAACGGCCAATGCACTGAGAATCTCTGTTGCCTCCTCCACAGCTCACCTCTCTCCTTCCTACTCCCTCTCAAGATGCTTCTCTACTGGTACTCTCTTTTTATTCCTTGCATTTGTCCTTTTAAAACCTGTTTTGCAGGCTTTTTTTTTTGTAGTGTAGGGGGGGTAACGTTAGAACACTGTTGGATTGTGCAGTTGTAGATGGGTTGAAGTATGCATCTTCACATGAGTGGGTGAAGCATGAAGGGCCGGTGGCCACTATTGGCATTACAGATCATGCTCAGGTCATCTTTTCCTTATCTCCCCTCCTCACTCATAGTTTAGTATTTCTTGCCTTCACCTGAGTTTAGTATTTCTTGTTACTTTGCTTTCTGCTTGTCTACTTTATTTTACTCCTGTTTGCTCTGTTCCTGCTGTTACCAAAGCTTGAACCCTAGCTGATAGTCTAGGATTGCACAGCACCAAACCATTCAAGGGCAAGACCAAGGGGCATTAAATACTTGGTTCTTCTTCAGGAAAATCACAATTGACTGTAATTTGATATACATATTCGTTACATAGTTTGGGAAGTCAATGGAATATCACAACAGGAAATACCGGGTACATTTTACAGGATCATCTGGGAGAAGTAGTGTTCGTAGACTTGCCAGAACCGGAAGGTGCTGTCAGCCAAGGGAAGAGCTTTGGAGCAGTGGAAAGCGTGAAAGCAACTAGTGATATCAATTCTCCAATCTCCGGCGAGATTGTTGAGGTTAATACAAAGCTTAGTGAAACTCCTGGACTGGTAAGTATAAAATCAAATCAGCCAGATTGTTTCAGCTTTACAACAAGTCCATTTCTAATTGCTGAGAGATACATTTTCTATATACGCACGTCTGACTTTGACTGTTTGTGTTATGAAGATAAATAAAAGTCCATATGAAGAGGGATGGATGATCAAGGTGAAGCCAAGCAACCCATCAGAATTACAGTCCCTACTTGGTCCAAAGGAATACACAAAATTCTGTGAGGAAGAAGAATCTCATTAGAATTCTAGTACTCTTTGCAAATGTTATTGTCTTGAACTAACCTATTCTAAGAACGTAAAAAGGTTTCATGTCCTCTGAATTCTTGTCAATTATCACAAAAAATATTTTCCAACTTCGTCCAGTATTTTCTTGTTTTTTATGTTGTAATTCTGCATGTTTCTTCTAATCGGGAACCGTTTCTTCCCTCACTTCCTCTGCTTCTTTGTTGATTGCGTTATGTTCTACCTTGGATTTTTCACGAATTTTCTGATATATATATATATATATATTTGCATGAGGATAATTAATGCTTGGTCATGCTCACATATTTTTTTATGTAATATCAAATATGAGAATCAGAGAAAAGAATTGGTGGAAGTATTCTTCATTCTTCTACCTGATATCCTATTAAACAAAAAAGACAATGCCATATAACAGAAACATCCCAGCCAATATGAGCTAAGGTTCAATGAAGCACTGCAAGTTGCATCCATCCAACATTGAATCGCATCCCTACTCCTTCAGTCAATATTTTTCCTTGGAACTCTTCTACAGAGCTCTGGATTTTGGAAAACTCTACCCACATAAACACCCTCCTTAACAAACCAGTCAAGACAGCAGAATATTAATTTGCAGCTCCCAGGAACAAAGCAGCAGCAGAATCGCATATTTTCATTACCAATAATGCACTACATGATTTCCAGTATTTCAAGTGCAGCATTGAGAAATTACAGATGAAACCATGGATTTGAATTAGTTGCAGGATTGGCTCAATGAAAAGCATCAGAAGAAGAAGAAGATATAAAATAAAATAAAAAAACTGAAGTGTTTTTGGTTTTTAATCATTGAGCCAAGAAATCTCAAATTTAAAGAAACATCGCTCAGTCTTATCAAATAGAGTAGGACAGGAAACTCTCATTGTACGTTGTTGGTTAGGGGACTTGGTGTACCATAAAAGTAGTCGGGCCAAGGTAAATGGTGAACCACAGTGCCTCCTCTGCCAGGATCCTATCCCAGATTTGAAATGTCTTGAATGGCAGAATGGGTTTTTAGTAAAACACAAAACATTGCGAGACGGCTTAACTTATCATGACTGAAGCCACAGGATGCATTGATATCAAAATTGACTTTTCTTTTCCAAACGATTTTTTTTTTCATTTTTTGCAAGGCATTTGTCTATGGGCCTTGCACGACACGAGGTAGATAATCTCAACCTGCATGTTGGATTAGATCGTCCTAGCCTGCACATCAAAATGCCCATTGTAGCTACGGAAAAGAAAAGGAGCATTTTATTCTAGTGTATAGAATAATAGAAGGCTGTATTTTGATTTCATGATTTGCGCGCATCATCATGGAAACTGATGATATGGATTAGAAAAAAAAGATGTAGCACGGGTTTTAGCTAAGCTTGTGCCTTGTGGAGTCGATCTAACTTCTTTCAGGTTTTTTTTGAACTCAATTTGACCATAGTCAAACTTAACCCAACATGGATTTAGTTTGACATGATAAAACCGAACTCATATGAGGCTCGGTTTGACCCAGCCAAACCAAACCTGATCGAACTCATATCAAGCTTTGTTTAACTCCTTTCAAGTTTGATTTTACCATGATTAAACCTGGCCTGATGTGGGGTTTGGTTTGACCTCATCAAACAAAACCCGATTGAGCCCACATTGGGCTTAGTTTGATACCTTTTAAGCTCAATTTAACCATGGTCAAACCTAGCCCACCTTGAGCTTGGTTTGATTGAACAATTCAGTCTTTTCCTTCTCTTTTTCTTCTTTTTTCTTTCTCCGTCTCTCTAGTTTATTATTATTCATCTCAATTACCTATATGTCGAGGAAGACATCATGCTTTACATATTACACTTTATCTATACTTATCATGAGCTATTCCTGATATTTTTTTATGAGATGAACTATATAAATAATTATATAAGGTAAAATAAAGATGAAGAATATCATTCACAATTATATACTTGTAATTACTCTCTTTACAGTTTTCTTATAACCTTTCAAATACTATATTGACTTAACTATTATAGTATCATTTTACAGGTAACACCAACATCTCGAGCCTCATTTATCTGTGAAGAGAGCCGAGGTCCAAGTGAAGTTTTAACAAGCGACATCAGAAACCATACAATCACTTCTGATTGATTGCTGAAAGATGACCACGAGTCCACCAGCATGGTTTTGCTGAAACCAGCTAGAAATGAGAGGAATTCGGGCCTACCATAAAACTGTTATACAAAAGAAAATGCAAGCGCATGAAACAGCAAAAGAACTCACTTGTAGTTAAGGAGTAAACAATGAAGGAAGATAGAAATTTCAAGGTTGTCTAGATCACCTCCAGGGCACAGCCTACTTCCTATTCCAAATGGAATATCAGAGCTAGATTTCGGTCTATGTTCCTACACAGAATCTATGTCCTGCATGCTTTTAGCACACAACATATGCGACTGAATTAAAAATGAGAACACATTCATCTAATAAGCAAGAAATGTGTCCTCCCTTGCATTCCATCTCGAAGGATTGAATTTATTCGGGTCCGGATAAATCTTCTTCTTAATATCTCCTCCTGTTCTGCCAAAACTTAAGGGAGAGGCCTATGAGATATGGGTCCTAGTTTTGTATAACAAAGTCGGATGCACAAAAAAACTCTAGTCATTTGCAAGCAGGAATTTCTACTAACAAAAGTTGAACAAGTAATTCAACAGCATACCAAATGTTAATTGGAAAATGAAAATCACTATACATATCTCCAAATTGTAAGGGACTGTGCAAGTTTAGCTTAAATAACTATATATATTCAAGAACCACTGAGATTTTCACTCACCTTTGCATGATTGAAATATTCTGGATGTTCATCTAGGAGGACAATTGCCCACATTATTGGCATGGGCAGAAGACTCATGGTCAACAATTAAGCACATAAGGATTAACTCTATGATCTCCTCCTCAAAATTTTTACCCTTTTCATCTTCAATTTCTATTAGCATATCAATCGTATCTTTGCGTCTCTCAGACTGATAGATTACCATTCTTTCTCGCCCTCCTTCCATCTAGAACAGCTTGTAGAATCCTTAACAACTTCTTCTTCGCCTGGAATGAGCACAGCAACATCAGACTGGTTCATCAAGGATTTTAAGGAGAGAAGGAAACCTTATTCATTAGTTATCAGGCTGGTTCATCAAGGATAAAGCCTAAAATTCCAACAGCAGGATCAGTCAGAAGAAACGAGAAGAAGAGCTGAACACTTCTGGACAGGTGAACTTTGTACCCTACTAACTACACAGGGCATACCAGAATCACGAGTGCAAGGCGATGTTTGGATTGAGCCAGCAAAGTGACCTGGAAAACATAATAGAGATTGATCACAGTTGAAATGAGATTCAATAGCTGTATTTTTGGGGTTCTTTCCATGGAAGATGTAAAAAGCTAGAGGGGTCTAAATGATCTCAGCAAATCAAACCTAAATTCTTCACCAAGGCCAACAATCAACTATCAAAATCACACATAACGGATAAAGCTAGTGGAAATCCTACACGGTACTGGAGATTTCTCTAACCAGGCACCATATCCTGAATTCCACCTTCCTAACCCGAAAGGATACCAAGGAATATAGTAAAGTTCCAATAACTATTCGATACGCAACAGTTCTATTATCAGAACCACTGAAGTAAAAATGAACCCCCACCTTGAGACACAAAAAGACAAAGGGTAGAAAAAAGAAATTTAGCAGAAGTAAGGGATGTCGACGCGTTAGAACTTTTTATTGGCAATTAAAATTACCACAATAGTTGCTAAAAGAAATGTGGCCTTCCTGCATGGATGCTGGGCCTGACCCTTGGGTAGCATCTATATCTAACAGCTTGACAGTGTAATTCACGCAGAAAAACTGCAATGATTCAAGGAGCACCTGAAAGCATATAAGCGGCAAACAAACAATACAAAGTTAATGACACACTCTGTCCCTTCCTACAACTCTGCTCTGCAAGAGACAGCCTCATGAAATTTGTTTACTTACTGGCCAGCTTATAGTAAATCTGCCAGGTAATTGCCCAAGAATGAGAGAAAAAGCTCAAGAAAACCAGTGTCATCAAAATAGTGAGCAGGAATGGAGTGAATATTTCTGCTAAGCTAATAATCAAATCCATGTTAAGAAAAGAATTTGCAGAACTAAACTACTAAAGTAAGAAGAAAATTCCAGGAATATACATGCAGGCTCATACAACTCCTAGGAAAGTCAAGCAGCGGTTGTGCAATGTAAACCACGAGAAGCAAGTGACAACAACGCACTGTTACCAAAGTACATTTATTTTTCACATAACACACTTCCGCGGCTGTGCAATATAAACCACAAAAAGCGAGTGACAACAACAAACTGTTTCTGAAATCCATCTATTTTTTTTATAGAAACACATATTCACCGTATCAAGTACTTTAATTTGTACGTAAACTCTTCTGCATATTCTTGTTCGTATTGACATCAACAGAAGCAGACAGCACAACCCGTGATTGGTTGTAAACCCACAACACAACAGTTACGACAAACTAACCTTTCACGACGCAACTTCTGATAGAAAAGGAAATGGGAAATATGCTACAACAACGTTTCAAAGCAAGTTTGGTTCTTGCTAACCCTAATGGTTTTTTCATGCCTCTGGTGATGTTGCAGTATCAGTAGACTGGCTATAAGAAATGGAAATCAGTTCGGATCTATACATTTCAGCTCCATCGCCATTCATGACCGGAAGCTTTTCCTCAACGTTGACCGCCTGAGGCACAATTTCTGAATTTGGAACCTTATCTGGTATGCAATAAGATATACCAATAAGTGACTCACGGGCCAGTTCTTGAGAAACCTTCTCACAAGCTGCTGCTTTGTTATCCATAAAATGTCTCTACTTTTTTCTCCAAGAGTTCAATCTGAAGATTTGAGCACAGGACAAAAATATTGAACCAAAAGGAAAAGAAACTCAGAGAGAGAACAAAGAAAAGGAATCAACTCTTTTTTTTATGTTTCTAAATTTAAATCAAACTTCACATGCATTGCACCTTACATTTACAATTAAAGGGTAAATATTGTTCCTCTAGTCTGACAGGAGTCAGCAGAAAAACTCAAAATTAGAGTTACATAGATGGGAGCTAGAAGCAAGGCAGGGAAGATGTACAGTACAAAAACAAATAAGATTTGAGTCAAAATCCTGCAAATGGAGCGCATCAAACTATCCTAATTTCTTTGCCTTCTGTTTTCACAACACCACCTCATCCCCACCACTATATACATCTTCTTCCCACCCTTTTCAATTCCTCAATATTTTTTGTTGTTGTTTTGTAAACACAACTTGAACATTCTTCTCGCAAAATACATTTACATTCAATTCAAAGAAAGTTATCAAACTGAATCCAGTCAAATATGAAATTTATTCCAATTACAATCAATTAAAAATATATTATATTTCCCCCGAAACCAATAGATACCAAATCAACCATAAATTCTAAAGAGTCCTTTTCAATTTCATAAAACATAAATTTCTATTTGCGGGAGATAAGTCAAAGTTCGATTCTCAAGTCATTGAAATTGAAACCGTGAAGAAATATTATGTTTCTTTCTCGATCGAGTGTCGAAGAAATTGATTTCTCTCCTTTATTATTTTCATTCCTTATTTCTCGAGAAACAAACAGAAGTTACGGAGAATCGCAACCACCAAGATCAGTAGACAAACAAATTAATTTGAAAAAAAAAGGTAAAAAATAGAAATATTAACTCACCCCTTTTTTTCGGTGTTATAGGTCTAACGACTCATGTGCCTCCGTCTGGACTGCGGCCTGAGATAGCAAATCCTTTTAAACTCTCTATTATCGACAATTTTACAAAACCACCCTCTCCACCGAATATTATAAGATATTGGGGTCAAGCGTAACTGTATAAGCAGGGAGGGATTCTTGAGGACTCTAGATACTATTTCAAAGTCTACTAAAATTGTATTTTAAACTTAAAATATATAAAAATAATATTTTTTTAAAAAAATTATTTTTAATATTAGTATATTAAAATAATTTAAAAACTAAGAAAATAATTTTAAATAAAAATAATTTAAATTTTATATAAATAATATTTTAACCGCGCTGTCAAATACCCCTAGCCTACTTGTTAAGTGCTCCTCTGCCACGTCTTTTTTGCTGT
>Ga0307514_10003231_pt1 | contig 15918 bp, 17 predicted proteins | sample 16_EM_MG_FD_203088 | JGI IMG/M metagenome (GOLD analysis project Ga0307514, IMG submission 203088) | Populus trichocarpa ectomycorrhiza microbial communities from riparian zone in the Pacific Northwest, United States - 16_EM | ecosystem: Host-associated > Plants > Roots > Unclassified | place...
TCAGGATTGGTAATGCTATTTCTTTTTACATCTTTGGTATTCGGAAGAGTTGTACACCTTATGGGTTCGCTCTATGAAGACCACAAGTGAGCATCTTCATACTCGCTAATTTCATCATTTTAATCCCCTTCCATTCCATCGATTGGATGTTGAAGGCAACATGGTAGCATCAGGTGGGTGCCTTCGATTTCTAATTCTATATTTCTCATTTTATGGTGGTGGCGTGCAAAGGCGAGTGTTTTTACAGCTACTTTCTGATTTCTCAAGGGGTTTGTTTCACTTCATTGTTTGTCCTTACAGTTCAGGGCTTGTATCCACTTTTGTAGCCTTCCATATCCGTTTGGAGGGGGTTTGGGGGAGGTTTGGGATCTCTCGGAATGGGTAATTAGGACTTGAGGTAGCCGGAAGCAGGATGGGAATTTGTGCGGAGGGCAGGGATAGAAGAGCTGGTATTGGCTAGGATGAATGATGAACGAGCATGGGGAGAGTCTGTAAAAGTTGGGGAATGAGAGATGTTCCCGTGCATTGATTGTTTTAAATTGGTTTTTTTTTTTTGTCACTTGTACGTGTTTTTGAGCTTTTTGTAAAATTACCTACATAGCATAGCTGTTTCTTCGATCCAGTCTCTTGCACTACAGCGCGGCGACAGCATTTACATATGGCAAGTGGAATTTTCATTAAATTGGATACTAAATACTTAATACTTGGTGAGTACCTACAGTACGAGTACAGTTGGTACTACTCTGCTCAGGCATCTTATCTGCAGGCATCTTATCTGCACGCGAAGGCCTGCCCTGTAGCGGAGCCCTGTGCAGTGCAGCGCAGCGCACCCTTACTTGCTCTCGCTCAGACACATCGGAAAACGTCAACCAACGACCAACGTGACATCTTGCAGAGCGCATCACTTTCTCCTTGACATATACACTAGATCTCACTTTACCTCCCTATACTTCAAGCTCGGATAGCCAAGCCACATCACACAGAACACAGCTGCTTACACTGACTATCGATCAATAGTAGTTTACTAAGCTAGGCAAGCGTTCGCATAAGTTATTCAACCTAGGCCCTTGCAAACTGTGGCAGAAGCGCTCAAAAGTCTATGAACATAACGATGGATGTTACCAGTAGTGGTGCAGACGACGACACAAAGGGAAGATGCGAGCTTTTGGGGCCGTTTGGTACGTTTTCAACACCAGTCAGGCCGAGAACAAGAAGTACATAAACTTACTTGTGAGCGGGCAATAGCTTTACTTGTACAAGGAGCGTTGGGCGCATTAGCCCTGCTATCGTTGGTTTGGAAGCGGTCGAGAGAGAATCCTCAGCGGCCGTTGTTGATATGGTTTGGCCCCCTCATCGGACCTTCGATATGCTTATTGTTGACGTTTGCGGTGGGGTATTATAGGTTCTTTGATGCATCAAAACAGGTTTGGGGCTCGGTATTAGTTCATATTGCGAATTTGCTTCTGTCGATGCTGTCCTCTGGACAGTTCACTACCGAGCCAACACCGAAATCTGTGTCGAGGATGTTCAGGAGGCATGGGGGTGATGACCATGATAGTACCTATCATGCCAATCCCTGCAGCTTTTACCTCTTGAATCTGGCTATCGATGTACGTTCTTTCTACCCTCATCACCCCTACTAAGTTTCACTAAACTAACATGAATTCTCCAATATCAGACTACAATTGGCATTTTTATCCTTATTCTTATCCTTCGTATCATTACTCGTTTTCTCCTCCTTTCTCCATTTACCTTCTGGCACACAGGCATAACCTCCGGAGATTATGGAGACCCACCCAAATGGTCCTGGTGGGGGAAACAGGCAATCATATACTTCTGCGGATTGATGGGGATGAAATTTGTCGTTTGGGTAATGTTCCAAATCTTCCCGTGGCTAGGGCGGTTCGGTGATTGGTTACTGGGGTGGACGGAGGGCGATAAGCGGGTACAAGTCTTCTTTGTTATGTTTGTAAGTTCTATGCTTCAACCCACAAAGCACCCTGACTAGTCTTGCTGACCCCACTAGTTCTTCCCTCTTGTCATGAACGCAGTGCAGTATTGGATCATCGACTCATACATCAAAGCGAAAAAAACCCCTGACTCCACTGGCATTCTCTCCCCAACCGCTCGGCTCTCTTCTTCTTCTTATAGGCGCAACAATCGCCACAGCTTCGACGACTCTGAAGACATATTCTCGGATGACGACAACACCCCCAATGAGAGTAGCGTCGAAGCTCAGAACCTTCTCCGGAATAAATCCAATGGTCACCATAGCAATAGGAAAAGCTCCCTCTCTTCCACCAACTCAGAATACGATCCTGATCTTGATGGCGATAGTCCCGCGGCTAAGGTAGTAGATTCTGAGAGAAGCTCGACCTATGACGCAGTTCGATCGGGGGTGAAACCTGCAGGGAAGAGAGATCGCCAGGCGAATGGGGAGAGTACTGCAGAAAGTCTGAGTAGTATGATGTTATTACCGGGATCCAGGGGCCCGAGCACGCCGGGGTACGCAGATGATGCTGAGTCGAGGAGGTTGACATTGGGTAGTGGAAGAAGTGTAGGAGGCAGAAGTGGAAGGAGTTTGAGGGATGATGATAGCACGCTGGTGGGCCGAGAGGAGGATTATGAAAGAGGTGCGAGGGAGTAAAGATCCCATATGTGGAAGGAAATAGGCATGGTGGAATGTGCTTTTGGTTTTTGAAATGAAGGAAGCAGCATGGAGGCTTGGAAGCAGTATAGAGGCTTTGATTACATGTCATGTCTTGAGTGGAGTGGGCATTGTTTGGAGTGGCCCGTTAGCCTTCTGCAATTATAATGGGCCGCAAACCATATACGGTACATAGTCATGCTTTATTCTCCTTATCGTTACGCTACACCAACAACCCTGTACTTTTTGCTTTTGCTCGTGTTTTTTTGGTAGCGATTGCATTAATCTTTGTGCTTTTTTATTGCTTGTCTGTGGTGTAAGGGGTTGAGGTTGGACTGGCTTGGCTTGGTATGATCCTGTGTTTTCTCGGGTTTTGATATTCTTCTGGCCTTTTTGTATTTCTGCGGGATCTCTGTAGAGTGAGTAGCCTTTTTGTGATTTGTGAGGATTATGTATGTATAGGTATATCACCTCCGCTGTTTATTTTGATTCATGCATGAATTGAGTGACATCGAAAAATAGTGATGCGATTGGCAAGTAGGTCAAAACTCCACTTCAGGGTAATAGGATAGGCACTTTTGTTGTATTAAACTGACCCTGAACGTACCAGGTAATGGGCTGTCCCCTAAAGCTTTTGGCTGTGGTTGGGAAACCCTTGACATATTTCAAGACCTAGTCGCGGATGTGGCGTTGTGGTGTATCCACATTACCCTGAATCAAGCATAGATGGCAGCTTAGCATGTTACCAGTAGTTTCATAAAACCAAAACTTATTGACCTAGAGCGTGAAAAATGAACACAAGGGAAACAAAAATAGGGCACCAGTCAACTAGGAGTGGAAAGTATAGAAATGGGACCAGCATGAGGTCTCTATGGGTATATATCCTGTTAATGCAGTGTAGGTGTGCTTGGTTGCAATGGCAGGGCGGGCAATCCTGGAGCCCATGTCATTGCATCGCGGGCCATCAAATTGTGCGCCCTCTCATGTTAGCATTCATGGAATGACTGTCTCATATCTCGAGAAGAGAGCTGCGACAAACAATGGATCTGCATACCTGTCATTGATGTTTCATGTGGTGAGTAATTGAGCCTGGAGTACTTAATCGTGTTGATAATACTTTGGAGGGACAGTAGTGGTGTTTGAGAGCAGGCGTAATGGAATGTCCAATGCATAATTACCTTCAGCATATTGCACCTTTCCAACATATTTCACTCTGTGTATATGATTGTTGAGATACATGTAATTCAATAGAGCAGTCGCTAACAACGCCAGGTGTTTTGGTCGCTTCTTCGACCTCATGGAGCTTTGCTGGTAGTCTGGTTGGCACCTCTCCTGGGAGTCAGTGTGATCATCTAACAGGCTAGTTCCTCCGCTCCCTACAGCTCTCCACCCCAGAGCATCTTCCGTTTCAGCTCGCAGCTTCATGTAAAATTCGTACTGCTGCCATGCCATTAAGTCGATTTCTGCGTGCTGTGTTTGATACATGTCATCCACCCACTGCTGGAGAAGTTTGATTTCCTTGCATTGTGCTAGAAAGTACTTGTTTTGGATTCTTTCGATAGAGTGCCTTGGACTGGGGAAGGCATCAAAGGCAGTTGAGGTTTTGAATTGCAGTGTGAGCTATGTACTCTACTCGAGTACTCTACTTGAGTGGAATTCCACGCTAGTCTCGTTTCTGTAGTAGTATAAACTTTCTGCTATATATATATCCCCCGTTCACCACTAATAGTAGGTAACATATAGGTTCGGGAGGCAGGGCGTTTAAGCAGCTTGTTGTCCCGTGAATCCTTTAAAGGTGCGAGAACGGGGCCGTCTCATAGCCTAAGGCTCCCTTCGGGGGAAGGCGTATAGACTCAAAAAAAAAGTAGGTAACATACATAAATGTTTCCCACAATTATTACATACTGTAACTCAAATACATGACTAAACACAATCTTGTGCCAAGCCACCTCATGTAATCATGAAGCCTAATATCAATACTATCACCGAATTGTAGATGCCACAATGTTTCAGAGTGGGGATGGCTTCATCATATTCATTATACCCGTTGAGACCAGACATACATGCCAAGTTTGCCCTTTTGGGCAGATATGACACTCCATCTGCCCCGCTCCCTACATCATAAATAACCCTCCGATTCCCCCATATCCTTACATCAATTCATCCTTTTCTGCGTTTCTTCCACTACCAGATACCCATCTCAGCCCTTACATATTTCCTTCCTGTCTTCACCTTATCATATCCGAAGACTCCAGGACAGATACAATCCTCATGGTTATCATTACAAAATTCAAACGTTCCCATCATATCAATACCTTAACGCCCACAGACTCAACGTCTGTATACAAGATGGAAAAACGCAATTCCTGAAAGAACCACCGCCCATGCTCTAGGAGCAGAGTTTCCATCTTACTGCCCATTTGTCGGGCGACCTCGGCCACAGGAAGCCAGGATCTGCACCAGAAATCCCTTGATGCCACTCTTCTTACGTACCCCTTCTGCTGGTACTTGAGCCGAGTCTGTGTTCAGATTAGCAACGTGTCTATCAACAACGGAAGATATTTCTGCCACCGGAAAAAGTGGTGAATGGAGCATGAACTGACTGGCGCAAGCCACGAGAGTTCAGGGGAAAAAATACATACTTTGAGTGCTAGAAGCTAAGATTACTGTCTTTGCAGGGTCCTCTGGTGCTGTCTTTGCAGAGACTTCTGATGCTGTCTTTGCAGGGTTCTCTGGTGCTGAACGGCCATGGCCATCGCTATTGTAAGAAGCCTGTGGTGGTTGGGATGGCTGTGGTTCTGCTGGTTGTGGAGGGAGGGCCGGAATCTCTACACCACTAGGGGGCCACAATTGAGGGGAAGGTGAAGCTGCTCTCTCTGCTTGATAACCATTCACAAGTGGTTTGTTTATCCCATTGACCATTGTTTTCTCTACATTGTTTGTCTCTGCCCCTTCTACTTTATTGGTGGCAAGTTTCTCCACTCCGTTGGTAAGTCGACTCGAGTCCCTTGGCTTATGTTTTCTGACTGGTACCTCTGAGGTAACAAACACTGAGGTGCTTTGTGGCTCCGGTTCTGGTTCTTGTGGCTCAGAAGATACACTAGGACTTGAGGTTGGTAGTCGATCTTTAGTCATGCGAGCCTTTGCTGCACTCGCATTAGATACGGGTAGTTTGGGTGAGTTTGGGGTCTGTGGGTTCTGCGCAGTTGGCTCTGGGAGCGGCTTGAAGGCTGGCAGTGCTGTTACAATTGTAGGGAATGAGTCGGGGGTCGGGGGAGCAGCTGCTGGCGCAAGGCTCAGCGAGCCAGTTTCAGGAAAGGACAAGTCCTCCACTGACTCTGGAGCAGTTGTTCTGGGACGTAATGTGGGCGAGTGTGGGGCATTCCGCTTCCGGATTTGTGCTTGCCATTGTACTGAGGAGGATTTGGGGGCTGAGTATGGCATTTTGCTAATACGACGAAGTAAACAGCGCTTAGCAATTAGAAACCAGACGCCGTGGAGGTTTATATATTACAGTCTCCCAAGCCCCCCCCATAAACGATCACACAAATTAGGGACAGTTGGGGCAAAGGTCGTGACCTGAACTTGCACATGCCTATGCAAGTCGCAGTTGAAATTTCATACCTTCTGGAGGATAGAAGGTAGACGACAATTTGCCAACGCAGTACTGGACAAAAGAAACTGCACTTTTATTTCCTCCCCCATGGGCGACTTCGAAAACCTGGAGACCCCACATTGATGCAGTTATGTAATGTAAGTTGAGCAAGGGGGCGGGGCCAGGCTATGATCGGACACTTTGGCCACTTTATCCTGAGTATTGGTACTGTACGAAAGTGTGGGTTTTTGCTAGAATTCTGACATCGCCGACAGTTGTTTTTCGGAGAAAACTTTGAACGTGCAAGTGCTCTTTTCAATCGTCCCATTGTTCTGGCCATGCACAATGCCGGACAAATTAAACCTGCAGCTGCAAACGTCGCGTGCGATCAAATGGAGTGCATGCGGATGCATATGTGAGTGTAAATTTGGGGGGGTACTCCGTACCTAGAGTATATAGAATCAAATTGAAGCTGTGACATAACTACGGTAGTCATTTATTCTTCACTACAAAAACCAAAAACCAATCAGTTAACAGGACGGCGAGCCGAGAGATAGCAATCATGACTGACACCCGTCATATCGAGTACATCTCCTGTAGATCAAAAACCTGTCATAAAAGGCTGGTTGATGGGGATCACGTGGTTCGATGGCTTGCATCAATATATAGTTCGATCGCGGCATTCGGAATGTCTGATTGGCGCTTCATACGCAAACACTGGATACCGGTATGTATGGCAATTATTGCAAGAGTGAGCTCCGTCAATACCAGGGCGGTGATCTGTCCATTTATAACGATGTAAGTACGGAATACTGTGCAAGATCACAATGAACCAATGCACGTGGAGAGTCATGAGACACGACATGCATTACAAAAAAAAAAAAGTGTACTTCACACTGCTGGTGTGAGATTTAGACGCATAACATATGGCATTGCAAAAGTTTTCACGGATTGACATTTTTGCAACCATGCCACTAAAGTGACACTCCACAGCAGGTCTACATCTCATAAAAAACGCATTGAGGTTCCTAAGTATGACGTGGGATTTGCCTAAGTACATAAATTTTCTCTGAGTCTGAGTTAGAGTTTTCGTAGTTGGACAAGTTATGGGCTGTATTTATTTGCTCGAAGAAGGCCCCGTGCCGTTGTTTCACATCAAAAATCGCCAAAAGTGCCTCTGTAGGTATCAAAATTTCACAGAATTCCAATAAACAAGTAACTGGTACGGAGTATGTGCGCTTGGAATTATAATTACGATGAACGATTTCTATACTACTATATCCCCCCCCAAAAAAACCCGGAAATTATCTATAATGCCACCCGTTTGCCAAGCAAATGTTTACAATGTTTTAGAATGCCACGGAGTGCCACTGAGCGGGGACAATACAACACAACACAACATACAGAACTATGGAGCGGTAAGAAGTTACGTTTGTTCTGGAACAAGAGTTTATGTCTTTTGAAGACTTCAAACATGCTATGGATAAGTGGGCCTTTGTCTTTTTAGAAGATCGAGACCTACCTCTGCTTAAAATGCTAGATTCTATTTGGCATAAGCTTATGGCAATAAGACTTCGAGCAGCTACCGCAATAGGTCATCCACTTACTCCATATGGACAAAAGAGCATATCCCCCAAATGCAGCCCAAGTTGAGGGTCGCATTGGAGAAACTAATGGAACTGTATATCTAGTCCATCTGGGGGATCGGGCTTGTGAATGTCGTAGCTTTCAAAATGAGGATTCACCTTGCAGTCATGCAATTGCAGCTACATATCTATGCAACTCATCAAGCTCCCATTGACTTCATGCCGTCGTACTACATACCTTGAGATGTATGATCAAAACCTTCCACCTATTAGCTAAAGTAACTTCGATATTCAAGATGGGGATCAGAGGACAGCACCAGTCACTCGTACTCAGAAAGGAAGACCATGGAAGCGGAGATTGCGTGCTAGTGAAGTAAGAATTCGGAATTCTACATATGGGCATGATGCACGCAGTTGTCGGCACTCTCACATGCAAACTCTGTCACAGCTTCTTTATATAGCTTGTTATGTAGCCTGACAGGCATCGGTCTCTCATATATATCTATGGATGGATGGTACCTCGAGCTCAGGGCCTTCTGCATATAGATAGCCTTGCTTGAATATTTGTTCTGATATTAAGAATACTAGGAGCCTTAGATAGTCTCAGCTTAAGCTTCAAAGGGCTTGAGGAATTGTGGTTGTGACAATTTTCAATTATTGGTGTAAAAACAACGGTTTTTGAGACTTTTCTATAACAGAGCACACTTATAGAACTGGTGTTTAGACATGAATCTGCTCAACATGAACGCGACAAAGACCAGTATGCACGCCTGAAAACTTTCAGAATTTCTCAGGTAAGGTCATGAGCTTGATCAGTTCTTATTTTTTTTCAGAGGTCATATATAAGGTGGCAAACCTGTGAATCAGAGCAATGGACTAGCAATTAATCTGTACTCTCAAAAGGTAATCCTGCATCAGCCGTTGGTTATAGGTTAAATTCTCATCTCATATATACTGTACATATATGTACAAATGTGATGCAGCTCCCAAACAACTTTGGGCTTTATAGACCATGAATTGCCCTGTATTCTTTAATACCAAGCTCTTTCTTGTGTATTCTTGTAAATTTCTGTTCTTGCAACCTGCACACGTACTCCCCCAATCTACGTTATTGATTTAATTCAAAATCTTTTCCGATAATTAGCGGAGAAGACTTACCATAGTACAGTGCACATTCGACCTTGAATGCCTACTTTAGGCCTGCTTCGCCGTGCGGAGTATGACAAGGGGTATTGCAACAATCAGTGCAAGGGATAAAATTAGGATGACCAAATGACGGCACGTGTGCGATTTTCCGGCACTAGATTCTTGTAGTGTTTCCAGGTCTGCATTTGGCACAGGACGGACACCGTTTGGTAATGGTGATGTGCCTACAACTGATCTGTCTGCTCAATAATTGTCAGTAAGCGTGTGCTCTCCTTTCGTTAAGCACAGAATCTAAATTTGTGGTACGGTTTGGTAAAAAAAATGCATGTATATATATACCTTTGGCGCTCGAGTCAGGCGGTATGGGACTAGAGTAGGGCTTCTCAGTACTTATAGCCATATCCTTCTCCAAGTCTCGATCCCCTTTACTGGGGCTCAAAGGTCGAGCACTATCTGCAACTTCCATTTTGCTAGGGTCCCAGAGATGAGGAAGTTCTTCCACCTCAACTAGTCTCGGTACCTCAATGCCAACAGGAGGCCAGGCTTCCTGGGCCTTGGCTACTTCTGGTGCTTCTGCTCCTTTCCATCCTTGCTGCCTGTGGCCACGGAGTACCTCCGGGGCCGATTCGCCATGCTTATAAGTATGTAATGGCGCCTTATGACCACCCGGAGGTTCTGGATTTTGATAGTATGTCCCAGGGACTAGCTGTGCCCAACTGGACGGATGTACTGACTGGGAGTGGCTATGGAATTGCCATTGGGTAGAGAGCTCTACCCGCCTGGTCCCCTGGTCATCCAGAGAGGAAGATAATTTTGTATCTGACTCAATCTCGGGTAAAACTTTCGGCAGCGGCCGCGGTGGTGGGACTGATTGGTCCCGGGTACCATCAAATGTATTTCGTTCAGTAGGCTGTAGTTCATACCTATATTCTACAGAACTGGTACGTGCGTTTCGTAACCGATACGTATATGCGTGGTCGACAGGAGCCTGGATATAGGTGCTAGAGGATAACTCAATAGCATCTGAATATTCACTTGCAATTGGTGAGGGGAGAGGGGATTTGAAGTCATTATTGGCCTCAAATGTATGTGCACGTGACGGCCGTGGTGGTGTGGATATATGTGAGATAGGTACCGCTGCTGGAAGTTCATGTGACTGGGGATGCGAAGATGAGATATATGCAACAGGAGGTGGTGTTTGCGGTGGAGCGTATGACATCTTATAGAAAGGGCGACGGAGATACCTCAAGTGAACTTTATCTTCGATGGGAGCAGGCTTTATTTCTACAATTGCAAAAGAGTAACATATACCCCCAAATCGTTTAAAAGCATATGTATGTCTCAGTGAGACAAACTTCCCCTACCTACTCGAAATTATCTTCACCCTGGACTCTGTCTGGCAAGAGGAGATGAGACTCATTACGACAACCAGTCAGCTAACCTAAGTGTGAACGTGGCGGTCAAAATGCAAGTGGCCCTTCTTAAATATTCACGTTGAGATGTACGGATAGTTCTAAGTATCCAGCAATTGCAATGCCTTACCAAAGCTACTAGATTTGTACTGCATAGGCCCGGTTTATTCAAGTATATTATTTCAAAAACAGAAGCTTTCCTCTGTGCCACATACATATGTACATGTGTCTAGTAAAAAGGTGGCTGGTATCGGTTAGGTACAGTAAATACGGTATTAAAAGGTGACTATTATGTAAATGCCTGAGGCATTACCCTTTTGGGACAATATATGGAGTGCTCGTTTAGGAAGCGAACACGCTAAGGATTTTACTATCCTATAATGGTCAGTTCTTATTTTTTTCAGAGGCCATACCTTAGGCAATTTGTGGTGCTGGTGATTCCTATTAGGGGTAGTCTGGTTGGCACAAACCCCCTGTAGAGGGTCTGGTACAGCTAAAACCTTTTTTAGCTGACAACAATAACAACTCTCGTCACTATACTCCGTATTATATATATAATGTCGGAACGGCACCAAATAAAGAAAAAGAGACCTAGTAAGGCTAAATTTGATGTTAATGGTGTTCGGAAGAATCCCTCCGTGCCGCTGCACTGGAAAACAAGGAAAGCTCAAGACGAGGCCACCCCCAAATTGCTAGAAATCCAAAAGCTAATGGAAAAGCATTTCGGTATAATACGAGAGTTCCTCCACGCTTGGTCTACCAACCCAGCATCGAATACTCAATACCAGAATTTCATGCTGGCAGGAGCAAGAGAGATGATAGAGCTGTATGTGAAAGTAGAACCAGTAGACTTGCTGGTCTCCAGGGTGAAAAGCTATGTCAGTCAGGAAGTCCAAGAGCTTATGTGGGACCAGGATTCAGTCTTGCATTATGTACAGCATACTGATGGAGGTGGCAAGAGTGAAGGCGAATACGAGGGAGGAGGCGGTATAACAGGAAGTCTAGAAGACATGCAGCTCTATGTGCTAGAGAAAGCCCCTATTCTGTGGGAGCTTTGTAGGGGGGTTGCAGTGGGTGATTTGAAGAAAAATAAAACATCCATGGTCATCCTGGGTTCGATTCTGATGTTGGTAAATACACAGAATCAAAAAATTAATGCATACCAGACTGTTGTGTGCGCTTTTCTCTATGCGAGCCACATTCAAAAGGCTGGGTTGTGAGAATTGGAATCAACTTCGAGTGCGTACCAAACATTAGAATTGGACTGGGAGAGGGTGATGTAGGAGCTATAGAATATCTGCTGCAAATATTGGGTCTACAGTTTCTGGGAGGACCTCATACGAAATATGCGAGCGCATTAATTTGGAAATCAGGGTTGGAATGACTGCTGAATGGAGTGAGTCGCTCAAGGCAATTTTGCAAGCAAATTGGGTTATAAATCTTTGGGTAAGAGGGAAGTTCTTGCGGTTGGACGAAAAGAGTTGGTGTGGACGCTACGCATGGTGGTCTGAAGCGACCACTTTTGAACCCTGAGACTTAACTTACCAATCCTCAACTATGAGTCTCATCTGTAACTACAAACCAAATCATATTTCTCAGTTGAGGGCCTCCCTTGAATATCAACCTTTGGGGTGTACTCTCTCTGTCTAGCAATTTCTCAGGGGATATATAAACTGATCTTCGGCGAATTCCCACCAGTGTATCTCTGCACATGCACGTGCTTGGTCTTCCCCGAGGGCCTCGATAGGTGTTACTATAATCCCAAACTGCTTCATGAGTAAGAACGTAGCTATTTGAAATGACAGACTTTTGTCGAATCCAGTCGCAGCTACACATGTAACGTCCTTCTTCTGCAATAATGCACCGGCGAAACGTAGTTATGCTGGCTTAGGTACAAACCCCGTCCTAGCTTTAGTCAATGCGATTTTGATATTCCTCCGTCAATTCCCAACGTTGTAGAGGTGAAGATTCATTCCTCTGTGATGGAGCAGCTACTTCTACACTCTCCGGCATGCTGATACCACAAAATAGAAAACGGAAAGCAGTGATAGAAGGTATGTTTTAGGTTCTTGTCCTGTGTTCGACGATTGTTAGTTGTTGACCGAGGAGACAACAGTAAACAAACAAACCGACTGACCCCAAGGCAGACAATAACCCCCCTAACGTTTAGTATAATCTAGACACATTCCAGGAACCACTCATCATACCCTCATATTAGTCTGTTTCCCTAGTATCATACCCTTATGAGGATTTGTGCCACCTAGATTATTATATCTCTAGTCTACTCTACTTCACAAGCACCCCAGGAAATCTACAAGATGCACCATAGATCAGAACTGATAATGATTGATTCTCCAGAGCTAAAGCATTGTGAATACACTTCGAGACATATCATAGATAAATTATTTCTCTATTTCCCTATTCCTGAAACTTTTCCCAAACAAAAGAAATGCCTGGTACTAAACGAAAAGAAACCCCATGAAAATATTACCACTAAAATTTCACATCACGGCACCAAATTCAGATTTTTAGTACAACACACTCCATATCATATGGAGGCCAAATCCCCACCCTACTTGCTGTCCGATTTCAGTGCCGGGGTTGCAGTAGCACTATTACTAGTCGTCTGAATTGCTAGTTGTACTCGGAGTAGGTACTATTGCCTCCCACCTGTGTACTCGCCCGAGCCACATTACCTTTATTTGGCTAGTTGGCCAGGTTAGGCTAGTTCGTAGCTTGGTGCTGGTTCGCATTCGGCTAGTTCATGTCAAAGGTAATCCTGCATCAGCAGTTGGTGATAGGGTGGCCGTTAAAATCAAAATTCTCTCATCTCATATATTTGTGATGCAGCTCCCAAACAACTTGGGACTTTATATCAATGTATATATATCATGAATTGCCCTGTATCCTTTTATATCCAACCCTTTCTTGTGCAATTCTTCCCCACTTCTCCCCTTGAGCATCCCTTGTAAATTCATCTTCATGCAACTCCTATCCCCCAATCTACATCTAAGTATCAACCAGATCTCAGCCAAAATCGTCTCTGATAATTAGCGAAGACTTACCATAACCTCGATCTCGATCTCGAATGCCCTCCTAGTGGGCCAAGACGGGTGCTAAAATACCAGCACCAACCACAATGAGTATAACCATCATCATGATGAGCAAACCTTGGCACCTGTGGTCTTCTCCAGTATTAGATTCTTGTAGTGTTTCCAGGTCTGCATTTGGCACAGGACCGACACCGTTTGGTAATGGTGATGTGCCTACAACTGATCTGCCTGCTTAATAATTGTCAGTCAGCGTGTGCTCTCCTTTCGTTCTAAATTTCGGTATGGGACTAGAGTAGGACTTCTCAGTACTTATAGCCATATCCTTCTCCAAGTCTCGATCCCCTTTACTGGGGCTCAAAGGTCGAGCACTATCTGCAGCTTCCATTTTGTTAGGGTCCCAGAGATGAGGAAGTTCTTCCACCTCAACTAGTCTTGGTACCTCAATGCCAACAGGAGGCCAAGATTCCTGGTCCTTGGCTACTTCTGGTGCTCCCTGGCCGTGGGCTACTTCTGGTGCTTCTGCTCCTTTCCACTCTTGCTGCCTGTGGCCACGGAGTACCTCCGGGGCCGATTCGCCATGCTTATAAGTATGTAATGGCACCTTATGACCACCCGGAAGTTCTGGATTTTGATAGTATGTCCCAGGGACTAGTTGTGCCCAACTGGGCGGATGTACTGACTGGAAGTGGCTATGAGATTGCCATTGGGTAGAGAGCTCTACCCGCCTGGTCCCCTGGCCATCCAGAGAGGAAGGTAATTTTGTATCTGACTCAATCTCGGGTAAAACTTTCGGCAGCGGCCGCGGTGGTGGAACTGATTGGTCCCAGGTACCATCAAATGTATTTCGTTCAGTAGGCTGTAGTTCATACCTATATTCTACAGAACTGGTACGTGCGTTTCGTAACCGAGACGTATATGCGTGATCAACAGGAGCCTGGATATAGGTGCTAGAGGATAACTCAATGGCGTCTGAATATTCACTTGCAATTGATGAGGGGAGAGGGGATTTGAAGTCATTATTGGCCTCAAATGTATGTGCACGTGACGGCCGTGGTGGTGTGGATATATGTGAGATAGGTACCGCTGCTGGAAGTTCATGTGACTGGGGATGCGAAGATGAGATATATGCAACAGGAGGTGGTGTTTGCGGTGGAGCGTATGACATTTTATAGAAAGGGCGACGGAGATACCTTAAGTGAACTTTATCTTCGATGGGAGCAGGCTTTATTTCTACAATTGCAAAAGAGTAACATGTATGTCTCAGTGATACAACCCCCCCCCTGCCTACTTGAAATTATCTTCACCCTGGACTCTGCCTGGCAAGAGGAGATGAGACTCATGATCATTATGACAATCAGTCAGCCAACCTAAGTGTGAACATGGCGGTCAAAATGCAAGTGGCCCTTCTTAAATATTCATGTTGAGATGTACGGATAGTTCTAAGTATCTAGCAATTGCAATGCCTTACCAAAGCTACTAGATTTTATTCAAGTATATTTCCTCCGTGCCACCAGTCTCGCTCCAGACGTCGCCTAGCCGTGCCACATATATACGATACAGTATGTACAGTATCTGTGCCACCACAAACTCTAGAAAAAAGGTGGCTGGTATCGGTTAGGTAAATACGGTATTAAAAGGTGACTATTATGTAAATGCCTGGGGCATTACCCTTTTGGGACAATGTATTGATGTTGCTGATGGTACTATTGATGGATCTGGACCTCGTTTAGGAAGCGAACACGCTAAGGATTTTACTATCCCATAATGGAAAGGTAGGAACATAGATATCTAGCTGCTTTTAGATGGGGTGTCATGACAAGGTTATTCTCTCACCACATCAACACAAATTCCATGTTGCCCATTTCTACCAATGCTCTACCCCACCGTGATATGTTCGACATCAGTAAACCAGTTACTATGTCGCCCAAAACACTTGATGAGATGTGGCATCGGTTTATGCAAAGCTTCACCAAGAGCTGCTACAAGCTAGTGGTAAAGTACACGTTCAGAAATATGAGTGCGACTTCAAGGGCAAGGTCATTAAAACATTGCTATACACTATTCGAGATACCCACCTTTACAATGCCCAAATAAAGGTCTCGCGTGGTACAGTAGCATATTGCGGGACTATATCAAATCTGAAGCAGCCAAAGATTAATCTACAGCTCAGATATACTATGTATTGGTATATAGAAATGTTTGTGGAGTGTAGTATGAGACTATGGGTACTGTCTGAGTTGAAGAAGAAAGCAGTATATAGGTGGAATGTTATGAGGACGATTGGATTTGGGAAAGTTTGAGTAGGTACGAATACAACAGCAGCTATCTCATGGGTTGGTGAGACATTCCAGACATGCATGAAGCCCAAGTGATATATCATAGATGGAACAATGAGAAATAGTTCTCGCTCGACATGAAAAACACAACATCCAGCATGATGTAGGTGAGTAAGTACTGTACAGTGCGTGGGCAAAAGAAT
>Ga0307514_10003232_pt1 | contig 15916 bp, 12 predicted proteins | sample 16_EM_MG_FD_203088 | JGI IMG/M metagenome (GOLD analysis project Ga0307514, IMG submission 203088) | Populus trichocarpa ectomycorrhiza microbial communities from riparian zone in the Pacific Northwest, United States - 16_EM | ecosystem: Host-associated > Plants > Roots > Unclassified | place...
CGGTGCTGCAGCTGCTGGTACGTTTGCCGATGCGTTGCGCAACTGCTTGATCATCTCCCTGGCCAGCGGCAACTTGCGCGCTGCCTCGTCGGCCTGAATGGTGAGCGGTGCGGCGGCCAGCGCGACGTTTTCGTCGCTCGCGGCGAACAGGAGCCAAGCCGAGCGGGTCGTTGCCTCGAACTGCAGTCGCATGAGCGGAGCCGCAGACGAGACGAAGCCGCCAGTGACCAGGAAACGAAGTGCGCGCGCGTGGTCGATCGATAACGAGGCTGCGGTGACGCTCAGGCCCATGCGAGGCGCGTCGTCGCTGTACTCCGGATAGTCATCGGGCTGCAGGAGATGGACAATCGTGTCGTCGAGCTCTTGTGATCGGGTGAGGATGCGTTCGATGGGCATAGTTCAGGGTCCTACTTTCAGTGAGCAGTTCGTGTCGCTCAGTGCGCCAGGTCGGGCCGTTGGAGCCCTAACAGTGGTGACATAGGATGACGCGCGGCGGAAAATGGGAGGGCATTCTGGCTCAGCGGCGTCGGCCTGAGTTGCTTCGGCAGGTTACGCAGGACCATGGATCGCACGGGCACTTCGAGTTCGGGTGGATGAATCTACCCGACAAACTTGCTCTGACCGTCGAACTGCGTGGAGGCAGAGGCTGGCGCCACACGCGAAGCGCGCGTCACTATGCAGAGCTAGAGCCCGGGCCGACGTTGGCATCGTCGAGCGCGCAATCGACAGATGGCTATTGCACTCAACGGGCCGGCACGCGCTAGCTGCGACTCAGAGCTCGGCCCTCTCGCATCATGGAGGGACTCAATCGGTCAACGCTCTCGAAAGCCGACTTGTAGGCACCCACAGGCCATTCCCAAGCCTCAAGCAATCGAAATTCGCGGTCATAAAGGATCCAAATCAGGCGATCCCAGTCGAAGTTGGCGGCTTTCGGAACCTTTGTGACGACCGAACCTCGCTTACCGCTCGGGCGGCACGCCTTCACTTGATATCGACACTCTCCATGACGGAAGTCGGTTCCGCGAGTGACGGCCGTGCGACCTACACAATCCAATGCCAGCGACTCGGGGGTGTGACCGATGAGGCGCGCCGCGTCGTACTCAGAAAGAGCGCTCGTCACGGCGGGAGCAACACCATATCGCTGCTCCCACTCCAAGGCTATCGCAACCAATGCGGACCGTAGGTCGTCTGCGTTCAGCGAATTGAACTCCATGGATCACCCTCCTTGGCAAGGAAATCGAACTGCAGTTCTTCCCGATCATACGAATGCGCAAGCAGGCATTCTCTGGACCGTGCCTCGCCAGCGAGGACCCTGTCTGCGCCTGCCTTCGGAGTGGGATGTCCGCTGGCGCTCCTTCACTGGCCTACAGATCATTTTCGTCCCGTCGTCAGAAGCAGCGTGTTCGGGCCGGCCCAGCCATCAGGGCCCTGGAATACCGCAAGCTGCTCGCGCATGTCTTGCCAGGCCGCTTCCTGCGCAGGCGGCGCAAGCCGCGACAGCATCGCCATCACGGGCGCGGCGGCAGCTCGCAGGAAGGCGATGTAGCCGTCGACCGACGGCAGGCGGAACGGTGCGTCGAGCCGAAGGGTCGAGACCTCGCCGAAGCCGGCCGCCAGGAAGAGATGGTCGAGATGCGCTGGACTTCCAAGGCTGAGAAGACCGCCGGGGGCAAACGGATCTCTCGGCCCAAGACCTGCATGGCGCAGCGCCGTCGCCATCAGCATGCGGATGCAGGGGTTCTCCTGCGGCCCGGCGAAGACCATGGCCGAAAAGCGGCCGCCGGGCTTGAGTGCCGAGTGGGTGGCGCACAGGCATCGTTCCGGCTCCGGCATGAGCATGAGGCCGAGTCGACAGATTGCGGCATCGAAGACATCCACCTCGGGCAGAGGGATCTGCGCATCGGCCACCCGTGCCTCGATCGCCGGGAAGCCGGCATCCAGGATGCCGTGCCGGAGCCGCTCGACGAGCGCCGGCGAGAGATCGGTGGCGACGATCCGGCCCTGTGATCCGAGTCGTGCGGCGAGCGTAATGGTCTGCTCGCCGGCTCCGGCGGCCAGGTCGAGCACGCAATCCCCAGGTTCGATACCTGCCATCTCGAACATGGTTCGCGTCGGCCCGGATAGCCAAGCACGCAGCGCCGGCGATTGCGCATCCCACCCTTCGGCGGCAGCGTCCCACTGCGCCCGTGCGGCTTCAACCATCGGATTCGACAACGGGTAGGTCATGGCTCGAGCCCTCAGATGCTAGTGTCGTCATCTTGCGCCGTGAACCAGAGCTGGCGACAGTCGGAATGATTGCAGAAGGGGGCCGCAGAATTGCATACTGCAGCGCAGACCCACGGATGGCGCGCCGATGTTCGACTGGAATGACCTCAAATACCTCCTCGCGGTAGCCCGCCACGGGAGCACGCTGGCTGCGGCTCGCAAGCTCCAGGTCAACCAATCCACCGTGCAGCGGCGTGTCGCCGAGTTGGAAGCACGCCTGAAGCTGCGCCTGATCGAGCGTCTGCCGAACGGATACCGCCTGACGGCCGCGGGCGCCATGGTTCTGCCGGCAGCGGAGGCCGTTGCCGCGGCGATCGAGGCATTCGAACAGAGGGTCGCAGAGGCCGCGCATGCGGGTGTCCTGCGCCTGACCTGCCCCGAGCCGATCGCCATACGCCTGACGCGCGCTGGATTCGTCGACCGGTTTCACACCCGACATCCGGATATCCGGATCCAATTTGTCCTGGCTGATCGCTATATCGACCTGTCGAAGGGCGAAGCCGATGTCGCTCTTCGTTCCGGCGACACCGAGGGGCAGCTGGTCGGTCGCAAGATCGCGGATTCGATCTGGGCGGTCTACGCCAGCCGTGCCTATGTGGACCGCCACGGCGCGCCACACTCCATCGAGGAACTGAAGACCCGGCCGCTCATTGCGTTCGACGAGAGTCTCGCCCGCCATCGCTTGTCGCTCTGGCTCCGCGAAATCGCGCCTGATGCGGAGTATGCGGCTCGCAGCGACAGCGTACTCGCGCTCGTGTCGGCCGCGAAGGCAGGCGTAGGCGTTGCCGCGCTGCCGATCGCTCTCGGCGACGCCGAGCCCGATCTCATCCGCGTTCTCGAGCCCATCCCGGAACTCACCCGCGCTTGGCGATTGCTGACCCATCCCGATGCGCGACACCTGCGTCGGGTAGAGGCGTTCTTCGACTTTGTCGTGTCGGAAGTCGACGCGCTGAAGCCCATATTGGCCGGGTAAATCAACCGCCCTGCGCCCGCCGGCGGATCGGCGGAGCCGCACCCAATCCGCGAGATCGAAGCAGCGCCCGATTCACGGGTCGCGTCACGCTGACTGTGGGATTTCCAGTCCTCGCGATAGGCTAGGGCGCTGGGGTTGGTGAGTGATAATGCCTTCCAAAGAAATCGCAACTTCAACACATGCCACTGTCGCCGCTAGACCATACGTTGCATGACCAAGGTGGCGTGAGCGAGGAACTCACTGCTGCCATCAGATCCGTCGTACTCGCAAAGCGGAGACTCAACGATCCGCCACAGGATCGACGGATGGCTATTGCGCTCAACGTCCTGGCGTCGCATCTGCCTTGGACGTTCTTCGACAGGCATCCTGCCGGCGAGGGCACGCCTCCCATCAGCTTCGTGATGTCCATCTTGCCCTTCGTAGACGAACACGCGAGCAATGGAGAGCCCATTTCCGCGATGATCCCCGTTCGGCAGACGGTGGGAGCGAGTTGGCGATGGCTCCCCCGGATGCCGCCCCGCCACAGCGACCAATTGCCCGAAGAGTTCTTTGTAGATCCGAAGCGGGCGCTCGTCGACGACACGGAATGTGCAACAGTTTCGTGGATCAAGCCTTTGGATCTGTTCTTCAGCGGAGAAGGAAAGAATCGAGTCGCGTTTCTTGCAGATCGAGGCATCGAACAAATGCCAGCGCGGGTCCTGCCACTGGACTATCCGGCACCGTCTCGGTTGGCAATATTGGAAGTGATGGAGGGCGAGCTGACCCACACGCTTTGCATGCTTGATCGACAGCTGGTCGTCCCCGTGAACCATCCTTCATGGACCCTTCCGATCTTGGAAGCTTATGGCGTCAAACGTGAGCCCTGGCCGAAAGAATGGCCAAGCACCAGAGACGTCTTGGCAGCGCTCAGGCAACGCCAGCCGTCCAGCGATTATTCCTATCCTCTGCCTCCCCTGGATGCCTCCCTGCTACCTACCAAGAAGGAAGTTGACCGGCCGTCCACTGTGCAGTCTTTGATGAATCATCCGGACATCGCGTGCCACCCGAAACCACTGGTGGTCGGGCTTGGAGTGGTAGTCATATCCATGATTCTTGCTCAAAGCTTGCCAAAGCACTGGGTGATCGGGGATTTGATCATAGGTTTTGGTGCGGGCGCAGTCTCAGCCGTGTATGCGTGCTTCGCACTTCCTATTGTTTCGTTGCGAAAGCGCCGGCAATCTAGCGCGAGCCAATGAGAGCAGGGCGCTGAAACTGGTGACGAAATCTTCTCAGGGAAGGAGGACGTCAACAGGGCTTTTGTACGCCGACAGGATCGTTGCCGGCGTTCAATGACTTCGAACCGTTTCGAGGGCAAGCCGTCCTCCGTCCTCATGGCGACGCAGCGCATGGATATCAAATTTGGAAGAAAAGTCGCACTCCTTCTTCTGCGCTATAGCTATATTGCGGGATATGACTCCCGACGACCGCATCCAGTTTCAATCAATGCAAGCCTCGCCTCCCGAATTATGTTGCCATGCGTTTGATCTCTTGACATCTGATCCGTCTTTCTGGAGTGCCATCCGCCATGAATGGGAGATGGATCCAGAGTGGCTGCCGAAAGCCAACGGGTTTGCGGTGGTCGCATCCCCGACGTGGGCTTCGACTGCGCCGCCATTTCGGGCTCGAATCGTCGAGATCTTCATACCCGACACAGAGGGCGGACCCGACATCGACAACGACGACGATGACGAGGATATTGATTGCGTCGCCTCGGAGCGTTCGGGGCCGGACTACCAATTTCTCGTTGAGGACAGCGACGGATGCAGGTTCGCGGTCGGCCCCGAGTCGCTAGGCCCTCCGCCCCACGTACCGTGGGAGGCAGTCAAGCGCCATGCAATGCCCAGGTTGGTCGCAGCCGGCGTCGATCACTCGATTCTTGATTGGGTTCAGCTCAGCGGCGCACTATTTCAAGACAACGATCCAGCGCACGAGGCTGATGCGCAGGCTCCCACTCAGGAAGACGATTCTGCAAGCACGCCGGACTTCTGAGGAGCAGCCCTCAGACAGGCACATGCGCGATTCGGCTCAGACCTTCGCGGTGTGTCTCCAATAAGCGGTCATCCGGATGGAATTGTTTTAGAGCCTCATCTGAAATCCCGGCTCACCGTCGCCGCGGCCAGCCGCCCCAGCAAGGGCGTCAGATCCTCCAGCCGCGCCGCCACCAGGTTCTTCACCGCCCCCTCCCGCTGCCAGGTGCCGTGCACGACCATGAGCCGCGCACCGAGCAGTTCCTGCCGCTGCACGTCCCGGAGGCTCTTCCACACGATCACCTGCACCACGCCCGTCTCGTCTTCCAGCGTCAGGAAGATCGTCCCCTTCGCGGTCTCCGGCTGCTGGCGCAAGGTCACGATGCCGCAGTGACTGACCTGTTCCCCGTTCTCGATCCCGTCGAGATCCCGCGCCGTCATCAGGCCGCGCCGCGCCAGGCGCTCGCGCAGCAGTGCGAGCGGATGCCGACGCAAGGTCAGCCCGGTCGAGGCGTAGTCGAAGACGATCTCCTCGCCCTCCGGCGCCGAGTCGAGTTCCAGAAAATCCTCGTCGACCGGCGCGCTGCGCAGCAACTCGGGTGCCGCGCGCAGCCCCGCCGCTTCCCAGACCTGCTGGCGCCGATGGCCCGACAGGCTCATCAGCGCATCGGCCGCCGCCAGCAGCTTCATCTCGTGCAGTTCGAGCCGCGCACGCAGCGCCAGGTCCTCCGTACTGTCGAAGACCTGGTGCGCGCGGGCCTCGACGATGCGGTCGGCCGAACTGGACTTGAGGCCGCCGATCATGCGCAGCCCGAGCCGCACGGCCGGCTCATGCGCGAGGTCTTCCAAGGTGCAATCCACATCGCTGTACATCACGTCGACCGGCCGCACCTCGACACCATGGCGCCGCGCGTCTTGCACAAGCTGCGACGGTGAATAGAACCCCAGCGGCTGCGAGTTCAGCATGGCCGCGAGGAACTCCGCCGGGTGATGGCACTTGATCCAGCAGCTCGCATAGACCAGCAGCGCGAACGACGCCGCATGGCTTTCCGGAAACCCGTACTCGCTGAACCCCTTGATCTGCTCGAAGATGGCCTTCGCGAAGCTCTCCTCGTAGCCGCGGTCGGTCATGCCATCCACGATCTTCGCGTAGTAGTGCTCCAGCCCGCCCTTGCGCTTCCATGCCGCCATCGAGCGCCGCAGCCCGTCGGCCTCGCCCGGCGTGAAGCCCGCCGCCAGGATGGCGATCTGCATCACCTGCTCCTGGAACACCGGCACGCCCAGGGTGCGCCCGAGCGCTTCCTTCAGGGCCTCGCTCGGGTAGACCACCGGCTCCTTGCCCTGGCGCCGGTTCAGGTACGGGTGCACCATGCCGCCCTGGATCGGCCCCGGCCGCACGATGGCCACCTCGATGACCAGGTCGTAGAAGCAGCGCGGCTTCAGCCGCGGCAGCATGCTCATCTGCGCGCGGCTCTCGATCTGGAACACGCCGATGGTGTCGGCCTTGCAGATCATGTCGTAGGAGGCGCTGTCCTCGGCCGGGATGTCCTGCATCCCGAACACGCAGCCCCTGCGCACCCCGATCAGATCCAGCGCCTTGCGGATCGCCGTCAGCATGCCGAGCGCAAGGCAATCCACCTTCAGCAATCCGAGCGCATCGAGGTCGTCCTTGTCCCACTCGATCACCGTGCGGTCGGGCATCGAGGCGTTCTCGATCGGCACCATGCGGCACAGCGGCCCCTTGGTGAGCACGAACCCGCCCGTGTGCTGACTCAGGTGCCGCGGAAACCCGATCAGCTGCTCGGTCAGGTGCAGCAGCTGCTGCACCTGCAGCGACTCCGCCGACAGGCCCACCTCCTGCAGCCGCTCGGGCAGTACCGCACGGCCGTCCCACCACTGGTGCCCCTTGGCGATCGCGTCCACCGTCTCCAGCGACATCCCGAGGGCCTTGCCCACGTCCCGGATCGCACTCTTGGGCCGGTAGCTGATCACGACCCCGGTGATGGCGGCGCGGTCGCGCCCGTACTTCGCATAGAGGTACTGCAGCACCTCCTCGCGCCGTTCGTGCTCGAAGTCGATGTCGATGTCCGGCGGCTCGTTGCGCTCCTTCGAGATGAAGCGTTCGAACAGCACGCTCATGCGGCCCGGGTCGACCTCGGTGACGCCCGTGCAGTAGCAGACCACGCTGTTCGCGGCGCTGCCGCGGCCCTGGCAGAGGATGTGCCGCGAGCGCGCGAACATCACGATGTCGGCCACGGTGAGGAAGTAGTGTTCGTATTTCAGCTCGGCGATGAGCGCGAGCTCGTGCTCGATCTGCCCCTGCACCTTGGCCGGAATGCCGTCGGGCCAGCGGCGCCCGGCCCCCTCGTAGGTGAGGCGGCGCAGATACCCGCCCGGCGTCTCGCCCGTGGGCACCACCTCGTCGGGGTACTGGTAGCGCAGCTCGTCGAGGCTGAAGCGGCAGCGCGCCGCGACCTTCAGCGTCTCGGCGAGCAGCTCGGGCGCATAGGTCTGCGCGAGTCTCAGCCGGGTGCGCAGATGCCGCTCCGCGTTGGGCTGCAGTTCGAGGCCGCAGTCGGTCAGCGGCCTGCCCAGGCGGGTCGCGGTCATCACGTCCTGCAGCGGCTTGCGCGAGCGCACATGGAAATGCACGTCGCCCGCGGCCACGAGCGGGATCTCGGTGGCCGCGCTGATCTCGGACAGGCGGTGCAGCCACATCTCGTCGTCCAGCAGGCGCAGCTTCTCCACGGCGAACCAGCAGCGGCCGAGGAACTCGCGCAGCAGCCAGGTCCCGAGCCAGGCCAGCTGCGCGGCCGTCGCCATGCGTTTGGGCGAAGCCAGCACTACGCAGCCGGCGAGCTCGGCGCCGCGGATCTCCGCGAGCGGCAGCCTGTAAGTTCCCTTCTCCGAGCTGCGGCGCAGCCTGGTGATGAAGGCCGAGAGATTGCCGTAGCCATCGAGGTCGCAGGCCAGCACGGTGAGCGTGAACGGCGCGGCCTCCGGGTCCAGCTGTTCACCGGGCTCGACCAGGAACTGGCTGCCGATCAGCAGCTTGAGGTCGTGGTCCTTCGCCGCCACGTGCGCGCGCACCACCCCGGCCAGGCTGCACTCGTCGGTAATGGCCAGGGCGGTGTAGCCCAGCTGCTTCGCACGCTCGACGAGCTCGTGCGGTTGGCTCGCGCCGCGCAGGAAGCTGAAATTGCTCACGCACCGCAGCTCGGCGTAGTCGGGCAGGTCCATGGGGTGCCTCTCAGGCGAAGGTGCCGTGCAGGAACCAGGCGGTCTCGTCCTGCGCGAGACGCATCTGGAAGATCCACAGCACGCCGGCATGCTCGCTCACGGCCACCCAGTAGTCGCGCGAGGCCTGCCGCGTGGTCTCCTGCCCGCCGTCGTTGTTCCCATCGCCCTCGACCGTCGTGCGGTCCCACCAGCCGCCCTCGACGCGGTGCGGACCTGCGAGCAGCTGCAGCACGCCCTGGTAGATCGGCCGGTTGTGCTGGGTGGCGAGCCGCAGCGGCTTGGGCAGGATGAAGGTCGGCTGCGGCACGTCCACCGTGCGGCAGGTCGCGCGCGGCGCCGGTTCGGGCGCCGGGCGCCAGCGGCACATCCACTCCAGGCGGTGGTCCTCGAGGAGGACCGGGCGCAGCACGCGGTCGGGTCCGAGGCGGGCCGCGATGCGCTCGAGCACCAGCGCCAGGCTCTCGCCCGATTGCCGGGCCTCGGGCAGCATCGAGAGGCTCTTCTCCTCGAGCGACTGCACCTCGGCCGCCAACAGCTCGAGATCGCCCACGGGCGCCAGCAGCTCGACCTTGCCCAGATGCTCGGCCAGCAGCCGCATCAGGTGTTCCGTGTCGCGCGTGGCCTGGGCGGTGCGGACCGTCAGTTCGCCGCCGTCGCCGGCGGCCTTGCTGCGCATCGCGTCATGGCACCAGCGCAAGGTGAACGCGGTCACGCCGGATCGGCGGGCCATGAGCCAGCCGGCCATCTGCAGCATCAGGCGGCGGGCACCGAACAGCATCGCGGGCGCATGCTCGACGCGCGCCATCAATTCGAGCCTGGCGTGGAAGGTCTCCGGCAGCTGCGCCCAGGGGTAGGTTTCCGGGCGCAGGCCGTAGGCCTGGTCGAGGGTCGCGAGCAGCTGGGCGTCAAAGCGGCGGCTCAGGCCCCCGCGCGGCAAGGCGCGCACCTGGCCCAAGGTCCGGCAGCCGAGGCGAGCGAGCGTCGCCTCGTGTGTAGAGACGTGCGTGAGCGTTTCGATCGGGAGCGCATCGAGCAGTTGGGCGAGCGGCTTGGCGAAGCCGTTCGACAGGCCCGCCCTCGCCACCGCGAGCGCGGCGAGGCTCGTCGGCGCCCAGCTCAGCTGCCGCACGCCAACGTCGGGACATTCCTCGCGCACGCGCTCGACCAGGCGGCGCTTGCCGCCGAACAGGCGCAGGCTCTGTTCGAGTTCCATCACGACCGCCGGGCACTCCAGAAGCGCTTCGAGGACCGCGACGCGGGGCGTGAACTGCAGGCACCACGTCGCGAGGCCGTCGAGCGCCTCAGTGCGCCGCTGCGGGTCGGCCGGCAGGCTGTCGGGAAGAAGGGCTGCCCACAGCATGGGAAAGCTCCCGGGATTGGCGCGCCGCGATCAGGCGGCTCGGATGGCGCAGACGCGGCGTCAGGATGGCCTCCAGGCCGCCGGGCACCGAGGGGAGCGTCAGCTCCCCCTCGTGCGGCGGCCCCTTGCGCTTGAGCAGGTGGATGCGCAGCTCCCAGTCGAGGCCGAAGCGCGCCTGCAGCCGCAGGGGGGCTGCGGAGGCCTCGTGCTCGGCGGCAGCCGGGCGGCACAGGATCACGGGACCGTCGCAGCCCTGGGCGCAGACCTGCAGCCGCCGGATCTGTTCCTGGCGGGCCTGCGGCAGCCAGCTGACCAGCATGCCGGCGGCATTGGCCTTGATGAGCTGCTCGGTCGCCCACAGGCGCTCGACCGGCTTGCCGGCGGCGATCCAGACCAGGTGGCGCTCGTCGAGGCCGAGGTGGTGCAGGCCCGGCAGGTGGGGCGCCTTCGGCGGGCCGATGACCACGATCTGCCGGCCCTGCGCGACCAGCGTGCGCATGGCGGGCGCCAGCAGGCGCCATTCGAGGACCGAAGGCTGGACCTGCAGCACCTCGGTCAGGGACTGGCAGGGCCAGCCGCCGCCCGGCAATTCGGCGTCGAGGCGTTCGAACCCCGTGGCCACGGCCGAGGTGACCGGCGTGCCGAGCGCATCGCCGCGCCAGACCGCGGCTTCGATGGCGTGCGGCAGCGCGAGCGGTGGACGCCGCGGCGGCGCCGACGGCACGGAAATCGGCCGGGCCGAGGACGCTTCATCGCCATCGGCCCATGACAGGGGGATGGCCAAGAGGACTCCAATGACTGTATGGATATCCAGTATCCTTCCGGACAGGGAAGTGAGCAAGAAGGTTTACAAATTTGCGGCTGGTGATGCCGAAACGTGAAATTGGTGCCGCGGCGGTTCTGGGGATGAACCCTGCCCACCAAGGCTGGAACCGTCGCCACAATGGGACGCATGTGCTATTCAGCCCAGATCCGTGCGGACTACAAGCGGTTCTTCCGCCTGTTCGGCGGCGTCCTGTCGCTGCGGGCCTTTGCCAAGCTGTACTACGAGCGCCAGGGCAACCCCAGGATCAAGATCCCGAAGGCCATGGATGCGGCCTTCATGAACCCGGAGACCGACGAGGAGCGGGAGATCAAGGGCCTGATCGACGCCTTCGATGCCGAGCAGGCCACGAAGCTCGAGCAGGACCTCTTCGCGCAGCGCAAGCGTCTGGCCGACGCCGAGCGCAAGCTCCAGGTCAAGATCACGAAGAAGGCGACGGAGGACGTGCGGATCGCCACGGCGAAGGTCGAATGGGGACTGGGCAAGCTGGCGGATCTCAAGCGGGTCGAGCCCGAGCCGCGGGACGCGCGGATCTTTCCGGGGGTGTACGCGCCGGTGATGATCTGGGAGGACGGCGAGCGGGTGGTCAAGCCGATGCGCTACCAATGCCGCCCCGCCGGCAAGCCGGCAAAGTTCGATTCGCTCTATCCGGGCACCTACATCGCCCGGCGCGACAACCTGGAGGCGTTCTGGAAGGACCTGTTTGGCTTCTCGCACGGGATCATGGTCGTCAATGCCTTCTACGAGCACGTCAAGCGAGACGGCGAGGACGTGGTGCTTGAATTCAGGCCGCGGCCGCAGCAGGACATGCTGGTCGCATGCCTCTGGTCGCAGTGGTCAGGACCGGGCGAGCCGGACCTGCTCTCGTTCGCGGCGATCACCGATGAACCGCCGGAGGAGATCGCGGCTGCCGGTCACGACCGTTGCATCATCCCGATCAAGCCGGAGAACGTCGACGCCTGGCTGAAGCCAGATCCCGCGAACCTGAAGGCTTCGTTTGCGATCCTCGATGACCGTGAACGGCCGTATTACGAGCACAGGCTGGCGGCGTAGGCCTATGGGGAAAAGAACAAGGCCGCTCACTCCCTGATCGCAGCACTCCAGAATTCGTTCGCCGCCTTCCCCAAGAGCTCGCTGTCTCGATAGAGCCTGATTTCCAGCGGAACGGCCCACTCGCTGCTCGCTGCGGCGACAAGGCGCCCTTGGCCAATGTCTTCTTCCACGAGGGTCTGCGGCAGCCATGCAATGCCCCTGCCGTCCAGCGCCATCGTCCTGAGGACCGAGGCGAGATGGGCCGTGAGAACGACTTGGACATTCAGCGACTCTAGCCGTCGGCTGACCAGGGCACGCATGATGCGTCCGAGCCCTGATTCCTCGCTGTACAGGAGCACCGGCACGGCCGATGCGCCCTTGCGTAAAAGCTGATGCCGCGGCTTGCCAGAGTCATTGGGTGCGGACACTGCGATCAGCATGTCCCCACCGATCCGGGCTGATTCGTACGTGTCTGCATCGAGCGCGCCATGCGCATCAGGATGCGCGTGGCTTAGAACGAACTGAACCTTGCTTTGCAGCATCAGCGATTCGCAACGCTGAAGGACGTCAGACATGAGTTGGACCGGCCCCAGCGTGATGCTCGACTCTAGGCTGCGAATCCAGCGCGGCAGGAAGGTCATGGAAAGCGCATGCGTGCACGCAATGCGCAGGGTGACTGAGCTTGCCTCCGCAATTTTCCTGGCGTCACCCGGCAGGCGTGCCACCCTTGCGGTCAACTCCTGCGCCACACCGGCAAACCACTCGCCAACTTCGGTGAGTGTGGCGGGCTGCGTGCGGCGGTCGAACAAGTCGGCACCGATCCACTCCTCCAGCGCGCGAATGCGGCGGCTGAATGCGGGTTGGGAGCTATGGCGCTCATCTGCCGCACGCGAGAAGTTCCCCGTTGCTGCCAGCGCCAGGAAGTCGTCAAGCCAGATCAGGTTCATGTCCGGTTCGTCCAGCGCATAGAAGTTGAGAAATTGAACATTGGCCGAAAAAGACGGCATGGTCGACCATTCAGTCTCCCACTCAGCCCCTCTGGAGACACCCGTGAAGATCGTCGAAATACGCGAGAAGACAATCCCCATCAGCTCGCCCATCCGCAACGCCTACATCGACTTTAGCAAGATGACCCTGAGCCTTGTCGCGGTGATCACCGACGTGATCCGCGACGGCAAGCCTGTCGTCGGCTACGGCTTCAACTCGAATGGGCGCTACGGCCAGGGCAAGCTGATGCGCGAACGGTTCATTCCCCGCATCATGGAGGCGAGCCCGTCGTCCCTCGTCGACGACAGCGGCGACAACCTCGATCCGCACAAGATCTGGAACACGATGTTCACCAACGAGAAGCCAGGGGGCCATGGCGAGCGCTCGGTGGCCATCGGCACCATCGACATGGCGGTGTGGGACGCGGTGGCCAAGATCGAAGGCAAGCCGCTGTTTCAATTGCTGGCCGACCGCTATGGCAACGGCAAGCCCAATCGCAAGATATTCGTCTACGCGGCGGGCGGCTACTACTACCCGGGGCAGGACCATGGCAAGCTGAAGGATGAGATGCGCAGCTACATCGACCGCGGCTATACGGTCGTGAAGAAGAAGATCGGCGGAGCCTCTCTCGACGAGGACCTGCGCCGGATCGACTCGATCATGGAAGTGCTGCAGGACGGCCAGAAGCTCTGCGTCGACGCCAACGGCCGCTTCGACTTGGAAACTGCGATTGCCTACGCCAAAGCACTGTCGCAGTACGACCTGTTCTGGTACGAGGAGCCGGGGGATCCGCTGGACTTCGAGTTGCAAGCGGCCCTGCGTAATTTCTACAAGAACCCCATGGCCACCGGTGAAGACCTTTTCTCGATGCAGGACGCGCGCAATCTGATCCGCTATGGCGGCATGCGCCCGGACCGTGACTGGCTGCAATTCGACTGCGCTCTCAGCTACGGGCTTGTCGAGTACTTGCGCACATTGGATATGTTGAAGGAACATGGCTGGTCGGCCACCCGCTGTATTCCGCACGGCGGGCACCAGATGTCGCTGAACATCGCGGCCGGCCTTGGCCTTGGCGGCAACGAGTCGTACCCCGACCTGTTTCAGCCGTTCGGCGGATTCCCGGATGGCGTGAAAGTAGAGAACAGCTTCGTGACCCTGCCTGACTTGCCGGGAATCGGCTTCGAGGGCAAGGCCGATCTGTACCGCGAGATGCAAGCGCTTTCAGCCTGAAGCGGATGCCCACCAAGGAGACAAACACCATGAAAAACATTTGGCGCTACGCCGCTGGTATGGGCCTGATCGCTTCGGCCACGTTGGCCTTTGCAGACTTCCCGGACAAGCCGGTTACGCTGGTTGTCCCGTTCGCGGCCGGCGGCCCGAGCGACAAGATCGCCCGCGACCTGGCCGAGGCACTGCGCAAGCCACTCGGCCAGACCGTGATCGTCGACAACGCTGCCGGTGCGGGCGGCACCATCGGCTCGGCCAAAGTGGCGCGCGCCGCGCCGGACGGCTACACGCTGCTGGTGCATCACATCGGAATGGCAACCGCGCCGGCGTTGTATCGCAAGCTCCCTTACAAGGTGCCCGATGACTTCGAAACGCTGGGCCTGATCAATGAAGCGCCTTCGGTGGTGATCGGCAAGCCGAGCCTCGAAGCCAACAGCTTCGCGGACTTGCGCAAGTGGATTGCTGCGAACGGCGGAAAGGTCAACCTGGCCCATGCAGGGCTGGGGTCCGCGTCGCACCTGTGCGGCTTGATGTTCCAGAGCGCGTTGAAGACCACCATGACCCCGGTGCCGTACAAGGGAACCGCGCCAGCCATGACGGACCTCATTGGCGGGCAGGTCGATCTCATGTGCGAGCAGGCCACCAACGCTGTTCCGCAGATCGAGGGCAAGAAGGTCAAGGTCTACGGCATCACAAGCGTGAAGCGCCTGCCGCTGCCATCGCTCAAGGACACCGCCACGCTGTCGGAGTCGGGCCTCAAGGACTTCGACGTGCAGGTCTGGCACGGCTTGTATGCACCCAAGGGAACGCCACCCGCGGTGCTGGACAAGCTGAACGCGGCGCTTCGCATCGCCCTGAAGGATCCGGAACTCATCAAGCGTGAAGAAGCGCTGGGTCTCACCGTGGTGAATGACGACCGCTTGACCCCAGCCGGCCACAGGAAGTTCGTGGAATCGGAGAAGGTCCGCTGGTCGAAAGTGATCAAGGACGCCGGCGAATACGCCGACTGAGCGCGAACGGAGCAAGAACATGAAGATCGGAATCATCGGCGCCGGCAATATTGGCGCGCGTCTGGCCCGCAAACTTTCGGCCAGTGGCCATGATGTCAAGCTTGCCAACTCGAAGGGGCCACAAACCATCCGGGACCTCGCCGGCGAAGTCGGTGCCACGCCAGTGACCAAGGAAGAGGCGGTTGCCGACGCCGAGGTCATCATCCTTGCGATCCCTTTTGCCAGTCACCAGGGCCTCGCGAACTTGTTCGAGCACGTAGCACCCGAGGTCGTGGTCATCGATACGTCCAACTACTATTCATTCCGCGACGGCGCGATTGCCGAGGTGGACGGCGGCAAGCCCGAAAGCGTATGGAGCCAAGAGCAGATCGGACGTCCCGTGGTGAAAGCATGGAACGCCGTTCTGGCTGAGACCTTGGAAGCGGGCGGGAAGCCAAAAGGTGCGCCCGGTCGCCTCGCGATCCCCGTGGCTGGAGACGATGCGAAGGCAACGGAGACAGCCCGACAACTGGTCGATCAAACAGGGTTTGACGCGCTGGACACCGGAAGCCTCAAGGACTCTTGGCGCCAACAGTCAGGGACGCCTGCCTACTGTACTGAGTTGACGATCGGTGATTTGAACGTGGCGGTTGAAGCAGCGAAAAGGGACCGCGCATCTCGCAACCGAGATGCCCTGATGAAGGAGTTTGCATCAGCAGGCGGCGCGCTGACGCACGCACAGATCGTGGCGCGAAACCGCACCGTTACGGCAAGTGTGCTTTGACGGAGTGCGCCCATTTTTCATGGGGAGCGTTCATGGGAGAGCGTCTGTAAGCTCCAGCTGTGGCACGGAATTCGGCCCGATTCGGATGGCTCAGCTGTGTGAAGCGCTCACCGCAGAGAGCATTCCCAGGACACTGCCGTACGTGCCGTTGGCTTCTGCGTATCGTATGAACTTGGCGCGTTCTACGATAATTTCCTGTGCCTCAGGATCGTTGCGGAGAAGTGTCATGG
>Ga0307514_10003233_pt1 | contig 15914 bp, 15 predicted proteins | sample 16_EM_MG_FD_203088 | JGI IMG/M metagenome (GOLD analysis project Ga0307514, IMG submission 203088) | Populus trichocarpa ectomycorrhiza microbial communities from riparian zone in the Pacific Northwest, United States - 16_EM | ecosystem: Host-associated > Plants > Roots > Unclassified | place...
CCTTTCACTCTGTCCCCAAACTCCCAGTCTACACTCTTTCGTCGCTATAGGTACTCCCCGGTTTACTTCTCTTGGGGGTGCATCCCTGATCTGCCTATCTTCCGTGACTTCCCCCCTTTTGACTCTACTATGCTGACTCTCAATTGTTTGGCGCTGTTTCGTTGACACTTTCCATGTTCTCCCTACCCTCCGTGAATCACCAATCTTGTGCCTATGCTACACTGACTACTACCTGTTTGACCCCGTTTCTTTGACATCTCTCCTCGCGCTTCTCCATCATCAAACCTCCGTTTAGACTCGCTCCTTCCTCGACACACTCTCCATATTTACTACGCTGGCATACTGCAATTCCGACGTCTCACGTTCATTGTTTACTCGATATGGCTTCTTGTTTCCCAGGTACCATCTTTGTATTTTATGATCCGTATATACAATAACTTACATAATCCCAAAAAATATCCAAATATCCAAATAAACAAATTAACCCATCACATACTTCATACACGTCTCACTTACCAAAACAATCCTCCCATGCGTTATAGTCTCCACAACAAAATTAAAAAAAATACCCCTCACCCCATCGACGTCTAGATGAACAAAACAAAATATAAAAAACAAAAATGCCTCAATCCTCCCCTTTCTGTTTCCTCTGACTCTCATCCAATATGACATGTTCGATTTCACACTCTCACGCCAGGTGTCCAAACCCATTCCAAACAAAAACCCAGCAAACGAATCACAAAAAGAAATACCCATTCTGATAACTCAAAGAACTTCTACCACCACATCCCAACTCTAGCTGTCTAAGTCATCATCATCATCTTCCTCATCTTCTCCCTCACCTTCATCCTCCCTATTTTCATTCTCCCTATTTACATCATCCCTACTGAATTCAACAGGTTGGCTTAGTGGATCTGCTACCTCAATTGAAGAATCTCTAAGCTCCCCAAGTGTCCTGCGTCGCTTCCACTTGGGGATGTTGTAAATGGTGGCCTATTTAGACAGCGAGTACCCAGGCCAGCTGGATACTACTAACTATCTAAGTAGGTACGATCTTGGGAGTCTGGCTAAGAGCACGAAGCCTTCGAGACAGACGCTCGAGACATAGACAGTTCGAGAAGTGATTGAGTTCGAGAATTCGGGAGAAAAGAGTTGACCAGAATAGTGAGTATTGATTGTTACTAACTAATCTGATAAAGAGGAAATTGAGCCAAGAAGAAAAAATCCACAGAGGGTCAAACTCGGTCTCTTTAATAGAGAACTAGAGCGTCCAAAAGCAGTAATACATGACTCATACCAGATGAGTCCAACAACAATCATAATGACGTAGTCATTATGAGTAATGCTAACAGTCATAAAGAAATAACAAAAAACGTCATCAGGAGCATACGCTGACATCAAGCTAACAACATGAAACCTAGGCTTCAGCCTGATATACAAGATGACTAATAAAGATTCAAAAAAACCCGAGAATTGCTCATACTTGCTTAGTCAAGTCATGACATAATTATAACACTGTAAGAAAGACGTAAACAGCGGGAAATAAACAGAGATAACAAGATAAGAAATCGTAGGAATTACAGATTCCTTACATCCTTCCCTCATTAGGTAATGATTACCCAATTAGGACATAAACAACCCAAAAAGGAAGTCCCCCAATTTCAAAACAACAAGAGAGGAGGAAAAGACAAATGAAAACCCAATCATAAAACGTATGTAGAAGCACAAGATTCATTGCCAAAGGTAAGGAAAACTTGGGAACCAGCCCAAAACATAAAAATACGGAAATACCAATATTCCAATACAAAACCCAAACCAATTGCGAAACCCAAGCTCAAGACAAAGAAACTTACACACAAGGGCAGTTCTAATGCCCAACACGCCTCGTCTGTACCTTGCCAGACCATTTGCTGTTTTCCCAATTTGCGCTGATTGCTTTCTTATCAATATCTTCCTTGTTCTGGCAGGAGTGGTGTTCATGTCCATAACCTAGCCACTTGACAAGGAATTGTTGTTTGTGCTTCTGAGTACGATACTTGATGATATGTTCGACTTCGTATCTAGGGGCAGAAGCATCAGCGTCGACAGGACCTGGATTGGTATATGTCCTGGAAGGGAACTTGTCATCTGGATTCTCCAACCAGGGAGCCAGAAGAGAAGTGTGGACCGTAATAAACCCGGAGGGAGCAAAGGGAATCTCGACTATATAGTTGTCGGTCTCAGGCATATAGTGGAAGATCTTGTATGGTCCCATAAAGACAGGCTCGAGTTTATTGAACTGAGTCTCTTTAGGGAAGTAGGAGGAGAGGACCTTAACCAAGTCTCCAACTTGGTACTGAGGAGAGGGACAGCGGCGTTTGTTGGCCTGTTGCATCATTGCAACATGGCTGCGAACGAGCTTTGTCTTGACAGAATCCCAGAGAGCATTAGATATCATGTCAGGTCTGAGAGAGGCAGCAGAAACAACAACTCCTTTTTCAAACTTAGGAGTGAAACGGATGCAGAGAGTGTCAGGGGTGGCGTCCCTAAAAGTGTCAATCCCCATATTAATAGCAACTTGCACAGAAGGAATTGCGGCCAGCCAGTCTAGTCCCTGCTCTAACAACTGGAAACGCAATATTATTATGATAGACTTACTGGCAATCTCGGATTGCCCATCTGTCTCAGGATGGTGAGCTGACGACATAGACTGGGAGATATTATTAACTGTGCAAAACCTCTTCCATGCCATTGAGGTAAAGGGAACATCTCTGTCAGTAACGATATCCCATGGCAAGCTAAAGAAAGGATATACGGAATTGTAGTACACATTAATGAGATGTTCTCCAGTATGGTTGAAGGGAAGAGCAAGAATGATCGTGTACTTGGAAAACCTATCGACAATAACCCAAACATGATCGTACGAAACCTGCGTAGTCTTGTTGGTTACTTGTGGGAGAAATAGGAAATCCATTGATATGTGTGTGAAGGGAGTCTCAGGGATTCGCAGAGGCTTTAGCAATCCAAAAGGCCGTTGAGTTGACTGCTTGGTTAACTGACAGATAGCACATGTCCTGCAATATTCAAAGGTATCTTTTGTTATCTTTGGCCAATAGAAGTGAGAAGCGAGTGCGTGGTAGGTCTTGCTGTAGGAGGCATGGCCTAAAGACTGGTGAATTCGATCGAGCAGGCCATTCTTGATATGTATGTTGTAGTCCATAGAATCTGGTATGCATAGTCATACCTGATTGTCCATGGTAAAGTACAGAATGCCATTTCGAAGTATGTATCCTTGCCTAAAACTCTTCGATTGCTTAAGTATCTTCTGGAATGACTTGTTATGTAGATACCCTTGAATTAGCATAGTATGCCATTGTGGCAATTCAGGGATGAGTTCGGGGTAAGAGATCTTATCAACACCGAGGAATTCTCCAAAGTCCTTCAAGTCCTCCTTGGCCATGGCTCACAAGTATTCCCACAACTTATTCTCACTGCCATCGATAGGAATTTAACGAGTTTCCATATCAGTGTTAGCAGAATTAAATGACTTGAATGTAAGTTCTTCTGTAGTCTCATGTGCACCATCATTGAAGGCAATCCTAGGGCGGAAAGCGTATTCTCGTGCTTCAGGGACTGGCGAGTAAGAGTGGAGAGTTTCAGGATCAGATAAATAGTAGGGTCCTGGAGAACGAGGACGAGGAGCCAACTTCGTAACAGGGGATGTAAGAGATGAGATCATAGTTTCTGAAGAGGTCGAGGAATCATAATCGATATCGAGGGGCGGTGTAGGCGCCCCAGGGGGAGTAGTAGACTGTGAAGGAGTCGCTGGAAGACTGACGGAGATATCTGATGAGTTAGAGAGACTTTCTATTTGCAAAACCCAACCTGGCACACCAGGCTGCAGGCATTGCAGAGGGAGCTTTGGGGATTCCATATATGTATCATCATGAAGCTTGATAGGACACAAGCCAGTATAGTGACCGTTGTTGTTGCAGTACTGATAGTGATTCCAAGTAGTGAAGCATTTCCTATATTCATGAGAAGATCGGTGAATGACACAGGTAGGGTCATCACAAGCGGTATAGTGCCTCATAGCGTGAGTTGTACGCCAGGCAGCAGCTTCCTTGGAAGCTTTGTTCATGGGGTCATATTTAGGCAACTGCATCTCCTTAGTCTGGTAACGCTCCGGATCAGCTTTCACAAGTTGCTCAATTGTTTGCACGGCAGATAGGGTAGCAGGAGTGGGAGTGGGGAGAGGAGAAGCTGGAATAGCAGTAGAGGCAGGAACAGCAATAGCAAGAGGAGAACCTGTCTCCTGATGCTTGGGGATTTGAATCTCCAGAAGAGGACGACGGCAAGGGGTCTCCTCAATCTTCTTTGCCATAGATTGGGTAGTGGATGCAGCAGACATTACGATAGGTATAGAAGTTGTAGGTGGATGTAGAGGACTATTTGCAGAGTATGCAGGAGCAGAGGCAGAAGCGTTGATCTTGGTAGAGGCAGGAGGTTCTGGAGAGTCGATTTTTGAAGGAATAAAATCTGACAGAGTAGGAAAAACCTCTGGGTTTGTAAAGACTCGAGAGAAGGCATCTGCAATCACGTTCTTGTACCCATCAAGGTATTGGATGGTACACATGAAGTGATTGATTGTATTTTGCCATCTGACTTGTCTTTCCAACAACTCAGTTTGCTTGGGAAATGCCACTAAGGGTTTGTAGTCTGTAAGGATCGTAAACCTGCATCCAGATAGCACAGGTCGAAAGTGCTTAAGTGTATCAACAATAGCCAAAAGTTCCTTATCGAAAGTCGAGTAATTTAGCTGTGCTGAATTGAACTTCCTTGAATGAAATGCAGCTGGTTGAATTTCTGAAACACTGGGTCCTTGACCAACCCATGCACTTGTGCCAATAAGATGGGTATCAGTAACAAGGAATATAGGATCTGCACTTTCGTAATCCAGTGGCCTAACTGCCGGGTCAGCAGATAGCGTCTACTTAATTAACTCAAATGATTTCTGATATGTGTGTGTCCAATCCCAGTTCACGGTAGATCCCACCATTGCGGTCAATGGGCTGCTTATAGTAGCTAATTGCAGGGCAAACAGAGAACACTAATTAACTATACTAAGGAAAGTTCGAAGTTCTTTGACATTAGTGGGGGTAGGCCAGTCGAGTATCTTCCTAACTCGATCTGGTACTGGTTGTATACCTCTTCTGGTAATAGCATGTCCAAGAATGCTCAACTCTTCAGGTAGGAACTGGAACTTCTTTCGATCAGCATAGAACTGATTATCTCACAGCTTTTTCAACACATGTCTGATATGGTTGACATGCTCTTTGTGAGTCTTATTAAAGATAAAGATATCATCAATATAGATATAAACAAAAACTCCGAGTTCATCCTGGAAGAGGGTGTTCATAGCATTCTGAAATGTCAAAGGTGCGTTCTTATCACCTTGCTGCATGACTCGAGTTCTGTATACCCCAAAGGGTGTCTTGAATGCAGTGTGCTTTTCATGCTCAGGAATAATGCGTAAGTTGTGATATCTATCACTAAGGTCAATTTTAGAGCGGAACTTAGCATTGGCAACTACATTGATAATGTTAGATTGATCAGGGATATTTGGTAGATCATTATAAGTATTATCATTTCGAGCCACAAGGTCATGCAAGAACCTTGCTTTATCAGGCTTGTAAATTTTGGGTATCATAAAGATAGCGGAGCAGCTTTGATCAGGGAAGTCAGGCTTGTAGACTCGGCCTGACTTCTGTTTCTGTCTTAGCTTCTCAAAAAGCTGCGGAAGGAACTTGTGCTTGAGCTTAAGATTGCGAGAATTGATCTGAAGATCAGGATCTTTGAGCTGAATTCGATAGTCCATGCCTGGTCGTAATGGTGGTAAATTGAGGTTCTTGGTTTCTGGAAATATATCTGGAAACTCGTCAAAGAGGTTGATAGTTTCCTTGCATGTTGTGGCTGCAGAGACAATCTGGTTCGCGGATTGTGCGTATACAGGCTTAGGGAAAGAAGGTTGCATCTTCTTCCTTGTCGTTTTCGTAGCTGGGACTGGGATCCATTGATGTAGGGTAAAGGGTGCTTTCTCAGGGGGTTGTATTGAAACTGTCATGGTACCCATGTTTATTACAGCTTTCATATCCCTAAGAGCAGGAGATCCTAGGATAATATCCCAGTCTTTAAGAGCGGTCACAAGCATGGTTCTTTTTTCGAAATATCCTAACCAGTCAAGTTGAACTATGACGTAATGAGTAAGAGAACCTCTCGACCCTTTCATAGTCATCTGTAGTGTGACGGGGGGATTCATCTTATGCAGGGGAATCTTATGCAGTATACAGAAAGTGGAACTGATAAGGTCTACACCAGCAGTTTGTTGATCTACCAGGGTCTTAGCAGTATGCTCGTTGACTTTGGTAGTCATAAGGAGGTGTTCCTTGACTGAGTCTAGGACCGGCCTGGCCCCTAGACCTTTCGTAGGTGGTATGGCAGCCTTCTGCACAATAGATTGAGCTGCAGTCGTAATCTCAGATAGGGATTCCTTGTTGAGAGTACCTGCTGCACTCGAGATCTTTCGTTTCCTATCTGGGCAATACTTCAATACATGTCCTGTTTTCCTACACCAGAAGCAGCCTTCTTTTTGAGTAAGTTCCTCATGTTCCTTCTGAGTGAGGGGAGTAAATCTAGATGATGTTGGGGCAGGCTTCCTATTCCTATCAAACCTGTGATTAGGTTTCAAAGTGGGATTTGAAGGTGGCATAGGTGTGTAAGGCTTGGATTGTGGACGAGGTCTGTGGTAAGGTCTCGAAGAACTATGCAATAAATTCTTGTTGATCCTTCAGACAGAATCGTGGATCTCGCACTGTTTAATAAGCTTTTCCCAATCCATATCTTCATTTATAAATGGTCGAACTGCTTGTAACAGTGGAGGATCCATACCTTCGAGTAATTGGTGATAACATTGCCAACTGGATATGTATGGTAGTTGCATCTGATATTGCTTGATCTTGTTGGCAATATCCTGAATAGGTAGTGTGTGTCCATTCAGCGTTTGGCGTATTGCTTGGAATTCATTCCAAAGCATTTCCTTGCTAGTGAAGGGGATACAATACTGTCTGAGAGCTTTCAAGAATTTTTCAACTCCCAGATGCTTTGTATCTTCATTAGCTTTAAACTGCATATGCAGCATCTTAGTACCATCTTTCAGATGCATTTCAACCCATATTATAGCATAACTACTCTCCAGATCCATCTCTGCAAGTTCGAGATGATCTCTTCAGTCTCTAACCTATGCGTCAAATACACCAGCAGTTTTGTAGTTTCCTTTGCCATCATTGGTTGCCAATTTCGGTAATTTCAAGCTGCTAGATCCTAGCATGGAACTAGCAGAGGTTCGTGCAATATTTGCAGTCTAGGATCTTCTAGATCGACCCCTGGGAGTATGTCTGGTATCAGGCAATGACACACCTGCGTCAGAAGAGGATAAGTCATCTGGAGGGTCGCCATCTGATGGTAAGGATACGCTTCTTGATGGACCCCCTGGCAGTAGCTCATCATGAGTCTGTTGAGGCAGGGGTGTCTGTTGTGACGTATTCTGATTTCCGGAGTTTAGGGTAATATCTGGCGTTTTCTGAAACCCAAATAGTATAGGCCCTGATCTAGCTGAGCTGCTTGAAAAGTTTGCAGGATGTTACGTAGCCAACAGAGCTGCGAAGGTTGATGATGTAGGAGCAGGCTGAGCTGGCGTGGGATTGCTGGTCCCAAATAGACTTGTACTGAGTCCCAGAAGTCCCAATGTACTTGCAGTTCTAGATAGATATCCAGCGGGTTTCTTGGGAGCAGATCTGGAAGCCGGGTATGCAGCGGAGGGTTGTGAGGGCTTCCTTGGTGTCTTTGAGTACATTCCTGCCATCGAAGGCATTGGATTATCCCTAACTAAGTCCTTGATAGTAGCAGCAAGTTCAATTAGTCCTTCTGGTGAAGAGTCCATCATAGGAGTCTTTGGGTCCCATTTCCTATGCAGATTAGTGAGATTATGAAATAGCTCTGCCAGCTGCTTTACATCGTCAGGTGTAGGAGGACGAATAGGGGGATCGTCTTCCCATTCTTGTTCGGGTGCTGCATGACTTGGAGTGGGATGAATAACTTGAATCTTGGGTGCCTTTCCCTTCTAAATTTGTGGAGGAGTTACAGGATCATCCTGCTCCTCGTATTCTTGTTGTGCTTGCTCCTGAAGATACTGATCATCAAGATCGGGTGAAGGTTCTCTTGTAGGCTGCCTAGATGTATTTCTAGAAGCAGTCCTAGATGGGTGTAAGGAAGGTTGCTTAACCATGGGAGGCATTTCCAGATTCTGTCCAGACAGTCTTGAACTGGACCTGGTGTCTTCTACAACTGACATGTTGCTTTTCTGATATTCCTGTGTTCGGATTGAGGTGCTAGCGTAAGGATTCTGCTCGTTACTTGAGCTGTTCAGTTCGAGTGAGTGCAGGATAAAACTGTAGAAGTGGCAGTCTGTATTATTCAGAATAGAAGTACTGGCCACTGAGAGCTCTGTTCTGCAGGTACGACAGGCGGGTCGAGATACTGAAGTCTTCTGTTGTCCTGAAGGTCGACAGTTCAGTATAAACCTAAGAGTGATCAAGTCTTAGGGGAAAGAAAGTTATACTTGCTTAATGTAGGTCAAAAAAATGTAAATGGTGGCCTATTTAGGCAGTGAGTACCCAGGCCAGCTGGATACTACTAACTATCTCAGTAGGTACGATCTCGGGAGTCTGGCTAAGAGCACGAAGGCTTCGAGACAGACGCTCGAGATATAGAGAGTTCGAGAAGTAATTGAGTTCAAGAATTCTGGAGAAAAGAGTTGACCAGAATAGCGAGTATTGATTGTTACTAACTAATCTGATAAAGAGGAAATTGAGCCAAGAAGACAAGACCAACAGAGGGTCAAACTCGGTCTCTTTAATAGAGAACCAGAGCATCCAAAAGCAGTAATACAAGACTCATACCAGATGAGTCCAACAACAATCATAATGATACAGTCATTATGAGTAATACTAACAGTCATAAAGAAATAACAAAAAACGTCATCAGGAGTGTACGCTGATATCAAGCTAACAACATAAAACCTAGGCTCCAGCCTGGTATACAAGTTGACTCATAAAGATTCAAAAAAACCCGAGAATTGCTCATACTTGCTTAATCAAGTCATGACGCAATTATAATACTGTAAGAAAGACATAAACAGCGGGAAATAAACAGAGATAACAAGATAAGAAATCATAGGAATTATAGATTCCTTACAGATGTCCAAGTACTCATATGAGTGCTCCATCTCCTTATGGAGTTCTGCCTCATACTTTGCACTATCCTCCACTACCGGCGCCTCTGTAGGCTTTACCTCCACCATCTTCACCTGGGCTGTGATCTAGCGCGCCAAATCTGACTTGCCATAGCTTAACAGGAGTTCCTGGACCATGCTCGGATAAGCATTGCAAGTCTTCTGCAGCCTCTCGTATGTATCTGCCTCTCTGTTAGTTTGATTCCAACGCAACCTGTCCAACTTCTAATAGTGTTCATCAACTTACACCAGGCTGTTTCATACTTGAACTCAGGTCCTCCCTGTTTCAGCTCCCTAGTCCTCCACAACTTCAGGCAATGCCGGATCGCACAGACAACAAAGCAGATGAAAATACTATTAATACGGTCCAGGAACTCAGCGTCTCGACGCCCTTGCATCCTGGGACCTTGGTAGTATTTTTGGTATATGATGGTGATGATCTCCTTCGGACGAAACCGACCCTTGAGCTCCTACTCTTACTGGTAGTGTCAGAAAGTATCATGAAAGGGTGAGCCTTACATCTCGGGCAGCTCAGTGGCAGATGAACTGATCGCCATCCAATCGTGAATCAATACTCACCTTCCATTGCTCCTGGCTTAATGAACTGATGCCATATATCTTGGGAATAGTTGGTTTACACTCTGCTACCAAGTGCCCACGGGTTTGTGAGTGAATGCTCTTGAGCTACTTGCAGTCAGTATCCAACTCATATAGGCAGATTGGTTTCTAACTTGTATAGGTGTCCACGGACTTGATTCGCTCCAGCTGGCAATTCCCCGTTTGTGCCCCGTCCCACGAACTTTGCACCAGGAGGAGGACCTCTCCTAGTATCAACAGTGGTTTCTGGTAGAGGGAATAATGTTCTAAGATTTTTTGCGCTACTGATGCTATTGGTTGGTATAGGTCCGGGATACTGGAAAATAAACGTGAGCCTTTTCCGATGCCAGGTGCCAGGACTCCAGCGTCGTCTTCATCTTGTGTTTGGGACTGTGTATTGGAACCACCTCCACAATTGTACTCGTCCTCGTCATCCGGTCTTCTTGGTCAGTTCTGTGATACACAAAACCTCGGAAGTTATACTACCTCCTCTGCGAAATATATTTGGTTCTGCAACGTAGTTGCCGGCTTTGCGAGAAGCTGCCCTGCTGGGCACTTTCATGAGAGCCCACCCTGGGGGACTCTCTTCGAACAGGAGGACGACGATGACGGTTTTGACATAGTAGTTCAGAGGATGGATGGAGTCCATAGGTGTCACAGGGCCACTATTATCCCTTTATGTTTAAACTTCAGCAGATAAATAGTGAGGTTGAATATTATCCGACCACAGAAATAACCCGCAACTTAGGTTAGGTCTTTCAGGATTAAAGTTCAGTATGATTTCAATACTTAGTCGAACTCAACAAATATTTTCCTAAGTAGGTGAAATCTTTATTCCAACATAAACTTAGAACTTTGTAGGTGATGTGTTTCTCGAGACTTGATTAACACTTGTGGTGGGCGCGATCCCAACCTTCAACTACTTTCAACTATTTATAATGAGCGATTGGAGAGTAGTGTTCTTATTCACGCGGTTCGTTCAATTGCAATAATAGTCACTTCACACCATCTTGTTTAATTCTCAGTCACTGGCGTTATCCCTGCCTAAGAAGTCGTTGTACACACTTAACTTAACTGAGAACTAATATCCTGTTCTTGCATTAAGCGTTCTGCAACCGTTAAGTAGTTACAAATTAATTTGGAAGTCATACGCGATCCCATATTATTTTATTGTGATACATCAGCAAATCCTCGATACGAGTCTAGACTCGGCTAGCCAAGTATCATGAGATATCAAAGTAAGTATTCGGTAATTCCACATACTGGCGCCTAGTGTCCATTGATATTCATCAGGAAAAAAAGTGAAAAAATAAACATTAGGAATTAAGAGAATCCAATATAATCAGGGTAAATCAGGAGCGTATTGGGCGGCATCCATCACTTTTCCCAAACTGTCTATAAGAGGAAAACTACTAGCTTCGATGACAATAAAAGACACCAAGAGACATCTGACAGACACCTGAGAGACACCAGAAGATACCAATACTATGATGACACACGATGACTCATGAAGGCATGCTTATTTTTTTTGCTGATGTTATAGGTGATCCTATAATTCAACTGATCATAACTCCGCGAATATAACTCCGCGGATATAACTCTGAATGACTTAGTTATCATGTCATTGGAAACCTCTTGATGCGTACTTCACAATAGAATCTTAGTTTGTCTTAATCAGAAACATACCTTACAAGATAAATGTAAAAGCCTGACTTGTAACTTTGCGGACCTATAGCCCGCGCCAAAACAGGTCAATAACTTCATATGTTTAAATCATAAAAATATTCTGAGTTCAGATTTGGAATCAGCGCGTTATTCTGTACTAGAATTAACTTGAACCGAATTTTTTCCAATTAACTTTTCGCTACACCCGATTTTCAGCTCAGTTCAACTCATACCCCCTTATAGTGTCACCGGACCCACTTAGGTCTAGATTACCCCCTACATGGTTGATTTTTTTATTTATTTTTACGGAATTATGCTTCCACAAAAACGTTCTCTGATTCATACTTTGAGGGTTGAATCTAGAGGTATTCAGTAAGCTGAACATAATGGTAATTTTCCCAATTTAATTCAGGCAACGCTCGTTGAGTTGTTAAGCTCCGAAGTTGAGTTCAGGGTAAGAGATGACTAAACTTCAGGGTAAGGGAAGTAAGTTCACGGTAACTGATATGAGTTCAGGGTAATAGCTATATAATTTTGGTGCTAAGTATTTTCAACTTGATGTAACTCAACAACCAGTAGTCGGAACCTGACAAAACTCACACGTATAACAGAGGGTACCTCTCTGAACATATTATTAGAGTCTCGTTCCAACCCAACAACACTACAGTTGTTCAGTGACTGCGTTGTCCTAGTTAGAAGTACTTAAGTATTTCTAACTTGCATAATATGCACAAGACTCTCTCAAGTCTTCCTGATTCCTATCCAGGTTTATCAGGGTCATTCTTTATTGATACAAGTTCCTCGGGAAGAGCTGGGTATCACTCCGTGATAGTGCCCCCCTCCTTAAGGTCTTGTTCTCAAGAACTGAATTGAGTACGCAAGCATCAGGTATCAATAATTCAAACTTAGAACATTGATTGGGGCCTGGGACTAATGTCCCCTTGTCACACAGCCGAACTCAGCAAACAGACATCTCTTTTCACCCCTGGGACAATTGGAATGTGACAATTATATAGAAAAAAAGAACAAACATATAAAACAAATATCATATAAGAGACCTTATCAAAAACTATTGCCTACAATAGGAAAAAGCGTATCTCAAATGGAAAATGCCGGATCCCGCGGCTTCCTAGGGTTGTCCTGATGAAACTTCAGTACTATTGCAGCTGCACCATCTCATAAGTTCTCATACGGCTCCCAAGTATCATCGTCCGGCCCATAACCTTTACAAGAAACCAAATACCAAATGCGGTCCTTCCTCAACTCACTGGTCCTTATCTTTTCTCCATGGTACTCCGTCTCTTCCAAATCAACAGGTGGGGGTGTTGGCGAGCGCCTGCCTGGTATGTTGTTCAAGTGGTAGGGTTCCAACAAACTAATGTGAAAAACTGGGTGTATTTTGCCAGTACTCGAAGGAAGTTCTAAGTCAGAGGCATTCGTACCTATTAGTCTTTTAATTCTAAACTTCCCACATAGTTTGTAATCCAGCTTTTTGGTCAGACATCTTGTCTTGATATTTTTTGCATTGACTATCACCCAACCTCCCACTTTAAATGTTGGTTCCGTTTCTGCCACCTTTTGATTAAAGTACTTGACCATTCGGCGTTGCGCTGCCTCCATATTTTCCCTCATTACGCTTCTCACAGCTTCCAGGGTTTCGCCCATCTTGACTACTTCAGCATTGTCCGATTCAGGGTCGGCCTCTTCAGGATACTTAAAGTTGTTTTGTAGGTGCTGTTGGTATGCGGTGAAGAAAGGTGTTAGTTTTGTAGTAGAATGGACTGTGTTATTATAACAGAACTCTGCAAATGGGAGTAACTCGACCCAATTATCCTGGTCCCAAGTACAGTAAGTTCTCAAGTAATGCTCAAGAACTTGCGTAACTCATTCTGTTTGACCATCACTTTGAGGATGATAAGCTGATGACTTGTCCAGTCCTACTTCTAATAACCACATTACCTCCTGCCAAAACGAACTTATGAAGACTGTGTCCCTATCCAAAACTATCCTTTTTAGTAACCCATATAGTTGCCATGTCTTGCGCACAAAGATTCCTGCCAGTTTCTTCGCTTTTCGATTCTTGAGAGGAATAAAATGTACCATCTTAGTAAACCTATCAACTACTACCTAACATTGATTGTACCCTTTTGCATTTGGTAAATCAGTTATGAAGTCCATGAATATTGGTTCCTATGGTTGGTAGGGTATTGGAAGTGGGACGAGCTTGCCATATTTCTGGTGTCGAATTGTCTTGTTTGTTTAGCAAGCATCACAAGTGTGAACGTAATTTCGTACCCAGTCCTCTATATTAGGCCAATAGTAGTCGCGCTTCATTAATTCCAAAGTCTTGTCTTGACCAAAATGACCTTCTACTTTTGTGTCGTGACATTGGTAAGTGCCTTTCAACTTCAAGGAATTATTATCAGGGATGTATAAGGGCCGCTCATAGATTACTATATTGTCCGCTGAACCGTAATGCTCCAGTCTTGCATAGTCTTTGCCCATCTTTAAGGAATTCCGAATTCCTAACCATGTGTTGTCTTGTAGATCAGCTTCAAGTATTTTCTTCGACCATTTTGACTCTTCCATTTGTGAAGCCTTCACTGCCATAATTTGTCGAGTTACTAGGGTCTCTTCACTTGTTCCAAGGTCAAGTGGACCTGGATTAAACATGCAGATTGTCAGGTCCTCCTTCTCCCCCTCCTTTTCAAGTTCGGGATCAACCTGACATGACAGGGCATCAGCCTTGCCATTTCTCTCGCCTGGGCGGTAGATGATCTTGAAATTAAATTTGCTTAAGATTTCTGCCCATCTTGCCTGCCTTCGGTTGAGGAGTTTAGTGCTGTTAAAGCACTCTAGGTTCTTATGATCTGTATATACCTGTTACAAATGCTGACCCTGACCTTGAATTAACCCGTGACCTGCCAGCGCCGGTATTATATTGGCAACCCACGCAATTGCCTTCATACGTCAGTGTGCATCTCGACCTCGTCATGACTCAGCAGGACCTATACCTGCTTACGTTATTCCTGTGGATTCTATTCTCAGGCTAACGAACCCGTACTTGATCCCTGACCCGACTTGCATAACAACCGACCACATCCCGGCTGTCACGACTCGGAACTCGAACCTACTAGAAGCTTCTGGGAAGTTCTCGACCTCACTTGTGCTAAGAAGGTATTGCTTAGTCCTACGGTCTTCAGGCTACGCAATATTCTTCTGCCATATTCTACTTGTTTCTATCTCGTTCTATCCTGTTCTTCTTGATATGTAATCTGGTACTTGGACTTGGGTTTGGATACGCTGGGAAAGCATATATAAGGACGTTGGATTCCCGCTGGATTATGTTCTCTTTCTTCCTCTCTACGCAACAACTTGTATACACTTCTATATCTAGTTGTTCAAGAATATACGCTATCTACTGTAGCTCAAACCGCCCCGCTCACCTGCCTTCGAACCCTCGACTCTGGTTTCGCCCAAGTCGCTTGTCCCTACCTCGACGTAGCGGGTCCCGCCCCGTTCCCTTGTACCCGCTCCTTGAAGACTCGCGTACTACGCAAGTCTTAGTCCCTCCCGTCTTGACACTCATGCCAGTACCCAGCATGACTCTCGCTTCCAATATCAGTCCCGCCACCCATGTTCTGGTAAGGGTTCGTAACAATACCACTATCTGCTCAGGTGCACCCATTAAGGAATGTCTCCATTCTTGGAAACAGTTCACAATTACTACCATCTCCTTGTCATGAACATCATAGTTTAGTTCAGCTGGAGAAAGCATTTATTGTAGAATGCTAATGGGTGCCAGTGCTTGTCTGGTTCATATTGAGACAGGATTCCGGCCCTGGCCAGATCTGAGGCATCTGTCTCGATTTGTTTGCGCCGTTCTAGGTGATAGTGACATAGTATGGTAGCAGTCATGAACCTGTGTTTTAACTCCTGAAAGGCTTCTTGATATTGCTGTGTTCAATCCCACATGACGCTATTGTGTTTGAGGGTTTGTATAGGGAGTGTGAGTGTGCTAAAGCCTTGGATAAATCGGCGATGAAAGTTAGCAAACCCAATAAATTTTTAAACCTCTTTTATACTTCTTGGGGCCGGGTAGTTAAGAATGTCTTCGACTTTCTTCTGGCTCATTTGGACACCTTGGGCACCTATCTGAAAGCCAACAAATTCGACTTCTGGGACATGGAAAATGCACTTGTCAATATTGACACAGAGACCATTTTCTGATAGCTTCTTAAGCACCCAACGCACGAGTTCTACGTGCTCTTCTTCAGTCTGAGTCTATATTAAGATGTCATCTATATATATGACCACAACTCGG